>Ga0153943_1000163_pt1 | contig 22889 bp, 21 predicted proteins | sample TSNJ027MetaG_FD_104721 | JGI IMG/M metagenome (GOLD analysis project Ga0153943, IMG submission 104721) | Attine ant fungus gardens microbial communities from New Jersey, USA - TSNJ027 MetaG | ecosystem: Host-associated > Fungi > Mycelium > Unclassified | place: USA: New Jersey, Brendan T. Byrne...
AGTAGACCTCGGCGGTCAACGGCACCGGTTTAGTTGGCCACGCACCCAGGCCCTGGTCGACGTCTTGCTCGATGCGGGCATTGATGTGCCCCATTCGTGCCGGGAAGGCCGCTGTGGTTCGTGCATGGCCACCGTCGTCGAAGGTGAGGTCGACATGGCATCGTGCGACATCCTCGAGCCCGAAGATCTCCAGGACGGCCTGATTCTCGCGTGTCAGGCCAGGCCGGTGAGCGCCGATGTGCACATCGAGTTTTGATCGCATTTAGGTCCGCTCACCGGGATCGCCTTCGGGTCCGGTACAGACTGCGGTACACCATTACATAGGCCCCTACACGTAAGGACGACAAACATGAGCGAGCGGGTATCTACCCGGGTCTTGGATCAAGTGCTAGCCATGGCCGACCAGTTGCGCGAGCAGGCCACCGAAGCCGAAAGGATTGGCAGGCTCACCGACGACACCGTGAAGCTGATGAAAGGGGCAGGCCTGATCCGGCTGCTACAGACCAAGCAGTACCGGGGGTTTGAGGCCCACCCGCGTGAGTTCGCCGAGACGGTGATGGCCACCGCAGCTCTGGATCCGGCCGCCGGCTGGATTGTCGGCGTGGTAGGCGTGCACCCCTACCAACTGGCGTACGCAGACCCGAAAGTGCCCGCCGAAGTTTGGGCCGACGACGTGGACACCTGGATGGCATCCCCATATGCCCCGCAGGGTGTGGCCAAGCCCGTCGACGGGGGCTACATCTTCAACGGCCGCTGGCAGTTCAGCTCGGGCACCGACCATTGCGACTGGATCATCCTGGGCGCGATGCTCGGGGACGACCAGGGCATACCGGTGATGCCGCCGCAGATGCTGCACATGATCCTGCCGCGCAAGGATTACGAGATCGTCGATGACTCGTGGAACGTGGTGGGGCTGCGCGGGACCGGCTCTAAGGACGTGATCGTCAAGGACGCTTTCGTGCCGGCCTACCGGACGATGGACGCCACGAAGGTCATGGACGGCACCGCACAGCGTGAGGCCGGCATGACCGAGCCGCTCTATCTGATGCCGTGGTCGACGATGTTCCCGCTGGGCATCTCCGCGGCAACCATCGGTATCGCGGAGGGAGCGCTCGCGGCGCACCTGGACTATCAACGCGAGCGCGTCGCCGCCACCGGAACCGCGATCAAAGACGACCCCTACGTCATGTACGCGATCGGCGAAGCCGCCGCCGACATCAATGCCGCCCGCCAGGAATTGTTGGCCAACGCCGATCGCATCTACGACATCGTGGCTTCCGGCAAGGAGGTGTCGTTCGCAGACCGCGCGGCCGGTCGCCGGACCCAGGTGCGTGCCGTGTGGCGCGCAGTGTCCGCGGTCGACGAGATCTTCGCCCGCTCGGGGGGCAATGCGGCGCGGATGGACAAACCGCTGCAGCGCTACTGGCGCGATGTGCATGTCGGCCACGCGCATGCCATTCATGTCCCGGGCACCACCTACCACGCGTCGGCGCTGAGCTCGCTGGGCATCGATCCGCCCGAGGGTCCGCTGCGGGCGCTGATCTAGGAGGCAATCGTGAGCGACCTGAAAAGTCTTGGATACATCACGATTTCGACCAATGATGTCGAGCGATGGCGGCAGTTCGCCTTCGGTGTCCTCGGCTTTGCGGAAGGTAAGGGACCCGACCCGTCGGCGCTGTACCTGCGGATGGATGAGCGCGCGGCCCGGCTCATCGTCCTGGCCGGCGAGACCGACCGGGTGCTCACCGTCGGGTGGGAAGTGCGTGACCACCCAGGGTTGCAGCGGGTCAAAGCAGCGCTCGACGGCGCCGGTGTGCCTTTCAAGCAACTGTCCACCGATGACGCCGAGGCCCGCCGCGTAGAGGAGGTCATCACCTTCGAAGACCCGGCCGGCACCACGGTCGAGGTGTTCCACGGCGCGGTGCTTGACCATAGCCCGGTCATCACCCCGTTCGGTGCGAAATTCGTCACCGGCGATCAGGGCATGGGTCATGTCGTCGTGCCGGCCACCGACCCCAACGGGCTGTTCGACTTCTACACCGAGGTGCTGGGTTTCCGTTCCCGTGGCGCGTTCCGGGTTCCGCTGCCGAAAGAGTTTGGCCCGGTACGGGTTCGCTTCCTCGGGATCAACGAACGACACCACAGCCTGGCGATTGTCCCGGCCGCACATCTGCGCGATCCACGCCTTGTCCACATCATGGTCGAGGTCGACGCCCTGGACAGCGTGGGTCAGGCTCTGGACCGCGTCAACGCCGAAGGCTTCCAGTTGTCCTCCACCCTCGGGCGTCACACCAACGACAAGATGCTGTCGTTCTACGTGCGCGCACCCGGCGACTGGGACATCGAATTCGGCACCGACGGCATGCGGGTTGACGAAAACTACTACACCGCAGAGGAAATCACCGCCGACAGCTATTGGGGCCACCAGTGGGTCGGCGAGATGCCTGCGGCAATGCGGCTATGACACCTGATACCGACGTCACGCCCGTCCCGGCGTCGTCGGTGACCTCGTGGGACCACGAGGCCGATGTCGTCATCGCCGGCTACGGGGTCGCCGGCGCCGCGGCGGCGGTCGAAGCGGCCCGCTCCGGCGCCGACGTCCTGGTCCTGGAGCGCACCGGATCCTGGGGCGGCGCAGCAGCGATGGCCGGTGGGTTCATCTACCTCGGCGGCGGAACGGCGCTGCAAAAAGCGTGTGGTTTCACCGATTCCGTCGACAACATGGCGGCGTTCCTCAACGTGGCGATGGGGCCCGGTGCCGACGAGGACCGCATCGCCGACTACTGCGCCGGTAGCGTCGCCCACTTCGACTGGCTGGTCGGCTGCGGCGTGCCGTTCAAAGCGGAGTTCTTCTCCGAGCCGGGCTGGGAACCGATGGGCGACCAGGGACTGATGTACAGCGGCGGCGAAAATGCCTACCCGTTCAACACCATTGCCACTCCCGCCCCGCGCGGGCACGTCCCGCAGATGCAGAACAAGAAGCAAGGCGAAGCCAGCGCCGGGTTCATGCTGATGAAGCCCCTCGTCGAGACCGCGACAGCAGCCGGCGCGCGGGCGATCTACGACGTCCGGGTGCAGAGCCTGGTCGTCGAATCCGACGGCCGAGTGGTCGGAATCCGCGCCCGCCAGTACGGCAACGAGATGACGATCCGGGCTCGCACCGGGGTCGTGCTCGCGACGGGCAGTTTCGCCTATAACGACGCGATGGTGGCCCGCTTCGCCCCGCGGATCGCCGGACGCCCGGCGGCCTCGATCGAACAGCACGACGGCCAGGCGATCCGGATGGCCCAGGCGCTCGGCGCGGATCTGGCCCACATGGACGCCACCGAAGTCGCGATCTTCATCGATCCTCAGCAACTGGTGCGCGGGATTCTGGTGAACGGCCGCGGTCAGCGTTATGTCGCCGAGGACACCTACCCGGGCCGAATCGGGCAGCTGACGCTGTATCACCAGGACAACACCGCCTACCTGATCATCGACGGCGATGCCCAGGAGGAGGCAATGGCTTCCTGGTCGCCGAAATTGATGCTGCGGCCGGCGACCTGGGTGGCCGACACCGTTGCCGACCTGGAACGCGATATGGGTCTGACACCCGGTTCGCTGCAGGCGACTGTCGCCGCCTACAACGAGGGCGCCGCCTGCGGCGATGATCCACTGCTGCACAAGAAGACGCAGTGGGTAAAGGCGATCGGCTCCCCGGTCGGGGCCATCGATCTGCGGGAGAGCACCGGCGGTTTCACGCTGGGCGGGCTTGCGACGACGTTGGATGCCGAGGTGCTGCATGTCAGCGGAGAGCCCATACCGGGTCTTTTCGCTGCGGGTCGTTCGACCGCCGGCCTGGCTGCGTGGGGTTACGCCAGCGGCGTCTCGCTCGGTGACGGCAGCTTCTACGGGCGTCGTGCCGGCCGGTCGGCAACCAAGGGCTGACCTGCACTGATCCACCTTTCCCGGGCGGGCGCCCAACCGTTTATCGCGGCACTTTTTGCGTGCCTAGTGACAACGGCCACACCCGTGTGCCATATTACTAATAGTCATATGGCACTCAGCTATAAAGGCGTTTGGAGAATCCGATGTCAGGAAGCATGGAGGCCGTTGCGGCCGTCGAACCAGCCACCCCCACCGCCGTGATCGACCGCATCTCGCTGGTCCTCGATGCATTCGAGGGACCGGGACGGCTGACGCTGGCCCAGATCGTCCGTCGCACCGGCCTGCCGCGCTCGTCGGCACACCGGATGCTCGATCGACTGGTACAGCTGCGCTGGCTGCGCCGCAGCGGTCGCGACTACGAGCTCGGCATGCGTCTGGTGGAGCTGGGCTCGCTGGCGGTGCACCAGGATCGCCTGGTGCGCGCCGCGACGCCGCTGCTGGGCGAATTACACCGTGCCACAGGACTCGTCGTACACCTAGCGGTTCTGGACGGACCCGATGTCGTCTACCTCGAAAAGGTTGGCGACCGGATGATTGCCGCGATCCCCACCCGGGTCGGCGGCCGTCAGCCGGCGCACTGTACCGCCGTCGGCAAGGCGATCCTCGCCTACCGCGACGAGGACGCGGCGGTGGATCTGCAGGTCCGGAAGACCAAATACTCGATTGCCAGCGGCTCCCAACTTGCGGTCGAACTGGCCAAGGTGCGGGCCCACGGTATCGCGTTCGAGCGCGAGGAGTCGCTGCTCGGGTTCGGGTGCGTTGCAGCGCCCATCGGGAGCCCGGGCGAAGCGGTCGCGGCCGTGTCGGTCTGCGGTCCGATGAATCGCATGATGTTCGATCAACGGCTGGCTGCACCGGTCCGGATGACAGCGATGAGCATCTGGCGGAACGTTGAAGATGGACCACAGCGGGTTGCACCGACCTTGCAACCCCTGAGGCCACTGCTTCCTCGGCGTCCCGCTCCCGCGTCACGACCGGCCTTGCAGTACGCGTGAACCTCGATCCACAGCTCGCCCCGCTCGTCGAGGCGCTGGACGCCGGCTTCCCGCCGGTCCACACCATGACGGGTCCGCAGGCAAGGGCGACGATCAGGTCCCGGTTCGTGCCGCCAGCCAAGCCCGAGCCCATTGCCGAGGTCCGGGACGAGATCATCCCGGGGCCTGGCGGCGACATCCCAATACGGATCTACCGGCCTGACGGTGAAGGCCTGCCGATCCTCGTGTACGGGCACGGCGGCGGTTTCGTGTTCTGCGACCTCGACAGCCACGATGGACTGTGTCGCAACATGGCCAATCGTGTTCCTGCCGTGGCGATTTCCGTGGCCTATCGATTAGCTCCGGAGAATCAGTGGCCTGATGCGGCCGAGGATGTCTATGCGACGGCGCGCTGGGCTGCCGACAATGCGGATGCCGTCGGCGGCGATGCACGGCGCGTTGCGGTCGGCGGCGACAGCGCTGGCGGCAATCTGGCTGCGGTCACCGCGTTAATGGCGCGCGACCGTGGCGGCCCCGTGCTTGCGGGTCAGCTGCTGATCTACCCGGTGATTGCCCCTGACTTCGACAACGAGTCATATCGCCTGTTCGGCAAGGGTTTCTATAACCCGAAGCCCGCGCTGCAATGGTACTGGGATCAATATGTGCCTGCACTGGCCGATCGGGAACATCCGTACGCCTCGCCACTGCACGCGAACCTGCGAGGACTGCCGCCCGCGATCATTGTTGTCGCCGGCCATGATCCACTTCGCGACGAAGGCATCGCCTACGCCGACGCGCTCGAGGCGGCGGGCGTGGCCACCGTGCGATTCCTCTTCGAGGGGGGCATCCACGGGTTCATGACAATGCCGATGCTCGACATCGCGCAAGAAGCCCGGCGACAGGCGAGCCTGGAGTTAAGTCAACTGTTCCACTGAGATTTCCCGGTGGTCGGGATTGCGCGCCTTCAACTTCTCGCAGGGCGTCTACCGTCGGTGTGTGGCCGACGGATCGGTTTTCGTCATCGACCGGGTCGTGACGAGGCCTGGGTGCGCAAGGAAGTTCGTCAACGCGTATCTTGCCGAGTACACGCCCGGTGCCCGCACTCGGGGAATGACATTGCGCGACGTCCTCGTCAGTCCTCCAATCTGGTTCGAGGACCAATCCAACACCGTCACCATCACCTGGACGCTGTCCGGCCCGCAGGCATGGTGGGAAATGACGTGGAAGGGCCGGTCGGACCCGACGCTGGGCGAATGGTGGTCCCAGATTAGCGAGCTGGTTGCGGAGCGGTCCCGGTCGTTCGCCGCCGCCGCCGCCGACGTCGACTGGCTCTGCGATGTATAGCGTCACCAGACTCCTCGACGTTATCGGCGAAGAGCGGGATCGGGTGTTGACGTCCGTGCGTTCGGGGGCGAAAGTGACCCAGGCACATCACACCCTCGTCGAGCCGACGCTACCTGGGTCGCGCAACGGCGGCGACGTGCTGGTCCACCTGAGATTCAATTCACGGCGTGACTGGCTCTCGGCCGCAGACGATTTCGCTGTCGTTCTGCAGGATCCCGCGATCACGCGGATCAACGGAGTCACCTACCCGGGTACCCCGGCGAGCCACGCCGGCGCGGGCACCGTTTATCGCGCCCTGCTGTTGCGGGTGCTGCCTGATACCGACCCGAGCACCCTGGCACGCTTCGAAGACGAGCTGTCTTCGATGGCTCGCTACATTCCGGCCATCCGGACGTGGCAGCTGAGCCGCGTCGACGAGGCGATCGGAACGTCGCAGTGGACTCATGTGTTCGAGCAGGAGTTCAGTGACCTAGGCGGACTGATGGGCCCCTATCTGATGCATCCCATCCACTGGGCGGTGGTCGACCGCTGGTTCGACCCGGAATGTCCTGAGGTGATCATCCGGGATCGCGTGTGCCACAGCTTCTGTCACTGCGACGAATCTATCCTGATCCAGGGCCAGATCTCGGCGGACTAAATGTTCGGATTAGCGGCAACCGGTGGTTCCAATGGCGGCAGCTCGCACCTACCGTCGAGGCTGTACACCGGTAGTTGCTGCGACCACGGATAGTGCAGGCTGAATGCCACCAGGCCGGTGCGCTGGGCGGCAGGCAAATGGCACATCGCGAGTACGGTCTCGGCCAGGTACTCGACAGGTTCAATCGGAAAGGACTCTGGAATCAGTTGTGCTGCACCAGGTGTACGGACTGCGGTCGACGGGCCAACGCAGTTGACTGCGATGTTGGCGTCGAGCAGTTCGGCGGCCACACCTTGGGTAAAACGATGCAGGGCGGCCTTGCAGGACGCATAGATGACGTCACCGGAGGTCTTGTTGTACTCACGGTAGGGCCGCACTGGGGCGACACCGGTGACCGAGCCGATGTTGACGATCCACCCGGCACCTTGTTTACGCATGTGCGGCACCGCAGCCTTGGTCAGGACGAACGGCGTCCGCAGATAGTGTTCGACCGTCCTGTCGAAGGTCTCCAGCGACATGTCCTCGACCAATGCGTAGTCAGCGAAACCTGCGTTGTTGACCAAGATGTCGATGCGGCCGGCGCGGTCCAGTACCGCGTCGATAAGGCCATCGCGCGCCGCGGCGTCCTCGAGATCGGCGGAGAGCCCAAAGGCCGATCCGCCGGCGTTTTCGATCAAAGCGATGGTCTCGTCGATGGTGCCAGGCAGCGCGATGGAAGCCCCCGCACGAGTGGACCTCGATGGCTGGTGAGCGCGCGCCGTCACCGCGACGGTCGCGCCCTCCGCCGCCAGTCGCTGCGCGATCGCGCGTCCGATCCCCCGGCTGCTGCCGGTCACCAAAGCTGCCTTACCACTGAGCAATTGGCTCATCGCAGGGTGAAGTCCTCCTCGATCGGTGCCCGATGCTGATGCCACACATCGACCAGCCGATATGGCGTAGCAACCACCACCCGGCCCGAACCCGACCGGTAGTAGGTGTGCGCATTCGGCGTGTGACACCACACGGTGCGACTCATCGCCTCGTCGATCTCGGCGACGTAGGCCTCGTATGCCCGTCGGGTGACCTCCATAGTGGTGGCGCCCTGCAGGGCCATCATCTGTAAGCATTCGATGATGTAGTGCGCGAGCACCTCCATCGAAAAGTTTGCGCCCGCGCCGTGTCCGGGGCTGTAATTCGGCGCCGACATGGTGAACAAGTTGGGGAAGCCGGGCACCGTTCCGCCGCGGTAGGCGCGCGGGCTGTCGCCCCATTCGTCGGTCAGCCGCTTGCCGTCGCGGCCGCGGATGTCGATGGTGGATAGGAAGTCCAGGTAGTAACCGGTGGCGTAGATGATGACATCGAGGTCGATCTGCCGACCGTGCTGAGTGACAATGCCTTTCGGGTTGACTTCGGCCGGTTCGCCGGCCTCGACGTCGACGTGATCACGCGTCAACGCCGCGTAGTAACCGCCTGGGTCGCGAATGATCCGCTTACCGTACGGCGCGAAGTCCGGCGTGACCTCCTTCGCCAGGTCCGTGTCCTTGCCGAACGTCTGCTCGATGTATGCGAGGCACATCTGCAGCAGGACGTCGTTAGCCGCAGAGATCGACAGGTGGTCCTCGGCCCACTCTGGGTCCTGCAGGATGACCGGGTAGTTGTTGTCCGCCGTCCCCCAATACGATTTCAGCCGGTTCCATTTCGCGTAGTAGGGCAGGTGCCGCCCCAGGTAGCGTTTGTGCGCCGGTACCTCATCGGTAAGCCGCTTACGGGGTGCCACCCAGTGCGGCTGACGTTGGAACACCGTCAGGTGATCCACCTGGTCGACGCAGGCGTCGACGATCTGCACGGCGGTGCAACCGGCCCCGATGATCGCCACCTTCTTACCGGTCAGGTCCAGCGACGAGTCCCACAGAGCCGAATGAATACTGTTGCCTGCGAAGGTATCCCGACCCTTCACGTCGGGCCAGCGGGGACGGTTGAGGTAACCGGTCGCGGTGACCACGACGCTGGCGTAGCTGATTGCGCACCGGCCGTCGGCGTCGGCCGAATGAATCTGCCACTGGTTGCGGTCATCGTCCCACCACAGCGCCTCGACCTCGGTGCCAAACCGGGTGTGCTCGCGCAGCTTGTGTTTATCGGCCAGCGCCACCAGGTACGCCTGATACTCCGCGCCTTGCGGGTAGTAGCTGCTCCAGTCGGGGTTCACCTCACGCGACAGTGAGTAGTACGCCGACGGCGTGTCGACGCCGATGCCCGGGTAGGTGGTGGTCAGCCAAGTGCCTCCGACCTCCGCGTTGCGGTCGAAGATCTCGTATGACACACCCTCCGCTGAGGCCGCCAGCGCGACGCTGATCCCTGCGATACCCGCTCCGATGATGGCGATCTTCAAGGCGTCGGGGATCGGCATGGTGCGCGGCAATGTCGGTTGCGACCGCTGGAAGCCGCCCTGCTCGAGCAGCAGGTCCACCTGCTCGTCGTCGATCTCCGAGCCCAGCGCCGTAGGCAGCAGGCGCGCGAAGAAGTTCCGGTCGTCGGCCGCCACCGCGCCGGCGGGCCGGGGCCCGTCCAATGCGTCGATGATCTCGCTCACCAGCGCCTCGGCTGTGTCGGGGTCGGTGACACCACGCCGTTCGGGTGGGTCGGGGATGTGCGAAATCTTGGGCGCGTAGGTGTCGATCACCGACGGGTCGCCGGTGAGCTGAGCCAGCACCGCTACCAGGACGCCCGGGTCAGCTTGACGCAGGTTCTCCCGCAGCTCGTCGGGATCGGGCGGGGCCTGGGGGGTGGGCGACGTCGATTCCGTGGCGGCGGTCATGGAATTGAGTATCGAAGCCGGCAGGCAAATCGAGCAGCGGTCTGTCTACTCAGCGGGAGGCGCGTGCCAGATGTTGTTCCACTGACCGGGCACCTTCGAAGTTGGCAGGACTGCACAAGCGTTGACTCGCTGGCATGAGCAACGACATCACGCTCGCAGAGCTGCAAGAGTTCATCGCGGGCTTTTGGTATCACTACGACGAGGCACACTACGACGAGTTGTCGGTGTGCTACGCCGAGGACGTGCGCTACCTGACTCGAAGCGACTCCGGCTCCAGCCCCTTCGAGGAACTGATGTCACCCGAACTGCACGGACGCGACGCTGTCGTGAGGTGGCTCTCCGAGCATCGCGAGCAGAGCCCGTACCCGTTGCGCCACCATTCCACAAACGTGCACCGCACCGCCATCGACGGTGATATCACCCGCGCGCGCTTCTATATTCTGGTCAACCAGATCGCCAACTTCGTGCCGTTCGCGGTGTCGAGCGGTGTGATCAGCGTCGGCATCCGGCGCGATGCCGCCGGTCTGGTCTTCACTGAGATGGAAGTCGTTCTGGACACCCAGAACTCGGTCCTGCTGTCCGAGCTCACCGCCGGTAGCACAGCTGGCTCGTGAGTGCACGGGAAACCTTTTCCGGCGGCGTCGCCGTCATCACCGGGGCCGGCGCCGGTATCGGTGCGGGACTGGCCCGGCATGCCAGTCGGCTGGGCATGAGGGTCGTGCTGACCGACATCGACGCCCACGCCATCGCCGCGCTCCGCGAGGAGCTCTGCGCAGCGGGTGGTTCGGCGATCGACATCGTTTGCGACGTCCGCGATCCCGACGCCGTGCAAGAACTCGCCGATAAGACCTACCAAGACCTCGGCGGCGTTCGGCTATTGGTCAACAACGCCGGAGTCGAGCAGTTCGGCTATCTGTGGGACACCCCGGTGGCCAACTGGCAGCGTGTAGTGGACATCAACGTCAGCGGCGTCTTCTACGGCGTGCGAGCATTTTTGCCGAAGATGATGGCCACCGACGAGCACGCCTGGGTGTGGAACCTCTCGTCGGTCGCCGGGGTGGTGGCGATTCCGTTGCAGGCGCCCTACATCATGAGTAAGCACGCAGTGCTCGCCTTGACCGAATGCCTGAATCTCGACGTTCAATCGGCCGGGCACGGCCACCATATTCACGTACAGGCCGTGCTGCCCGGTGCGGTGGTATCCGACATTTTCGAGTCGGCAGGCGGAGTCGACAGCAACGTTGGCGACGTCGCCGCCGCTGAGGCGCAGCGCGCCGCCATGCTCGACATCAAAGCCGAGGCGATGGATCCTCTGGCGGCCGCCGAGACGGTGTTCGAGCAGGCCGCCGAAGGCAAGTTCTATCTGCTGACCCAACAGTCCGTCGTTGCGGCGATGACCGAACGAGCGAAGATCCTTGCCGCACAGAGTCTTCCGGCATTGAAATGACTAAACCCGTATTGGATCCCGACGCCGCCGCACGAGTCGCCGCGTTTGGTGACGTCCTGCCAATGCGGCAACGAGGCGTGGCGGTGGTGCGCGCTGCGATCGAGTCAGCGCCGCTGCCGGACCGCATGCCGGACATGGCCAGCGTCACCGAGGTCGCCATCCCGGGAAACGGCGGCCAGATAGCGGTCCGGATTTATCGGCCCACAACCGATTCCGCGGGTCCTGCGCTGGTGTACTTCCACGGCGGCGGACTCGTCATGGGCTCCAACCACTCGTTCGAGCCGCTGGCCCGTGCGTTGGCGTCGGCGGCAGGCGCCACCGTCGTGGCCGTCGACTACCGGTTGGCCCCCGAGGCTCCGCCACCGGCGCAGTTCGACGATGCCCTCGCTGCGACCGAGTGGGCGTGCCGCAACGGCGATGGCCTCGGGCTCGACGCCGGCCGGATCGCAGTGGTCGGCGACAGCGCTGGCGGTTCGCTGGCGGCCGCGGTCGCGCTGGCCGCGCGCGACCGTGGCGGGCCGGCGATCTGTGCGCAGGTGCTGCTGTATCCGGGTCTTGATCGCGACATGACGGCTCCGTCGATCACCGCGCTGGCCGATGCGCCGATGCTCAGCCGCGACGACATCGATTACCTGCACAGCCTCGCCGACGGCGACGCAGGCCAACCTCGCGACCCATACCTCGTCCCGGCCTACGCCGCCGACTTGCTTGGCCTGCCGCCGGCGATCGTGGTGACCGCCGGCTGCGACCCGATCCGAGATTGGGGCGAGCGATATGCGGCCCGGCTCCGCGATGCCGGCGTCCAAACCACCGTCACCCGCTACCCCGGGATGTACCACGGCTTCCTCATGCGGTCTGACGCGACTGCGCGGGGGCGGCTGGCTATTGCCGAGATCGGGGCACTGCTGCGGGCGAAGTTCGCCAATCCGCTCGGGATTGACGTCCCAGTGACCGGACATGACGCAGCCACGGCCAGGTGACGCTGCGCAGAATCACGCCAATGCGGAATTGGCAGAAGGAGAAAGCTGATGCTCACCGACGCGCGACGGATGGAGCTTTCCGACGTGTTGCGACCAGCGGCACCGCCCTGCGAGATCGACAACGTCTACACCGACGCGCAGCGAGAGCGTCTGCTTGATGTCGTTCGCACCGAGGGTCCGTGGAAGCTGATCATCGCGCAACACTTCGCATCGGCCGACGAACTGATCGCGACCATGAGCGGTGTCTTCTCCGAGGGGTTTACCCCGTCGCTGGACCTGTTCCTCACTCCGACCTTCCGCGGCTACCTCGCCAATTACGGTGCGGTGCTCTACCCGCAACTGCACGACTGCTTCTACAACGAGCGGTTCCTCGAGATGGCCAAAAGCTACTGGAACGCCGAGTACGCCAAGCCTCAGCTGATGCTGTTCAACATCAACGGACCATGCGCGAATCGCGACCCGGGACACCTGGATTCGCCGAGCTTCCGCGGTGTGCGGCATGAGAATGCCCCGACCTGGCTGACGAGCGTAATGGGCAAGTCCGGGTTGTTCCGTGACTACCTGATCAAAATGGCACAGGTGATTACCTGGTTCTCGCTCGACACCGGCAGCGGGTTCACATACTGGCCCGACGGGCCACTCAAGGCGCCCAACCGCGTCCTACCGCCGATCAACAACCGCGGCGTCATCGTGCAAAACGAGATGATGGTGCACCGCGGTGAAGCGAACGGGCCTCTGGACCAACAGATTCCAGCTGGCTTGGCATTCGAAACCGTGTTCACCGGCGATCCCGACGACCGCGACCACTGGCTGCTGACGAACGGCGACGAGCTGATCGCACGCCACCACACCGACGAGTTGCGGTTCCTGGTGCACTGGTCGGCCGAGGTTTTCTCCGACTACGACGAACTGAAGAAGAACATGGAAGGTTCCGATGACTTGACCATCGAGCAAGCGATCGACACCATGGTCAAAGACGTCAATGAGCAGGGCATCAAGCTTGCGATGCCGGACGACCCGCTGCACGACCCGGAGTTCATCCGCAGCCTCAATGCGGCCTATGACCTCGGCGGTCCGTCGCGCTATCCGGAAGAGGCTGCGGTCAGCGCCTTCCAGCTTGCCTGATGTGTCGCTATCTAATCTGTTTCATCGACCACTGACAAGTCGCCGTGACGGGCCGCCTCGATGATCGAGCCGGTCAACGCCGAACAGGCCAGGAACACACCGCGTCCCGAGTACGCGACCGAATTCTGGGGGTTATCGCGCTCGAGGCAGGCAACGGACGCGTCGGCATTCCATTGCACACTTGTCTGATTCCAGCTGCTCTTTCGGGCCAACACGTGTGCGGCGCAGCGCCGGCAGCACACCAATACCATCGGACAGTCGGACAGCCGATTGTCGGTCCGCAGGGTCATCGGATCGTTGCCGCCACGGGAGTCCGAGCGAGATTCGCCTCGATGACTTTTATCCACTCATCGCGCGGACTGGTGGTGTCGAGCTCATGCTCGAAGCGATCCACCATGTCCGGTGTCACGTCGGCGACATCGACGTAGAATTGCTCATACCAGCGTCGAAGCTGATAAACCGGCCCGTCCTCCTCGCATAGCAGCGGATTGTCGATGCGCGCCTTGTTCTTCCAGATCGCCACATCTTGCTCGAAACCCATCTTGACGAAATCCCCAAGAGCGATAGCAGTCTGCATGGCGAGCTCGTCGGGCAGCGCATTCGATTTCTTGACGATGATGCCATATTGGAGCACAAAGGAATTCGCGTCGATCGGATAGTGGCAATTGATGAGGACCGTGTGGTGATCAGCGTCCTCGTAGTGGTAGGTCAAGTCGTCGATCATGAAGGAGGGGCCATAATAGGACGCCACCGATGTCGTGCCGAGCATCCGGGCACCCTCGGTATCGCCGAGGTCGGGACGGCCCGCACTGTCCATGTATTGGGTCGCCACATGCCCTTCGAAGATGTTCTTAAAATGCGTGGGCAACGAGCCGTGGATGTAGAAGAAGTGCGCCATGTCCACGACATTGTCGATGATTTCGCGGCAGTTGGTATCGACGATTGTTGTGTACCAATACCAGTCGGTCCACTCGTCGCCCGTCGCGCCCTCGATCCGCGGGATCGTCACCTCTGGTGGTGGCGGATTGCCTTCCGGGTCGTTCCACACGAACAGCATTCCGTCTTGCTCCAACGTGGTCCACTTTGCCGTGCGGGCCAGCCTGGGTGTCCGCTTGCTGTACGGCACGCGCTTGCACCGGCCGTCACCGCCCCAGCGCCAATCGTGGAACGGGCACGCGATCTCATCGCCCTTCACCTCGCCCTCGGTGAGATCGCCGCCCATGTGGCGGCAATAGCCATCAAGGGCGTTGATCTTGCCGTCTCCGCTCCGGAAGACCACCAGCTTCTTGCCGAACGCGAGCACGGCATGCGGCTTGCCGTCGCCGAATTCCCTGGTCAGGCCCAAGCAGTGCCAACCGCGAGCGAATCGGGCCGGGGCCCCCGCGGCTTCGATCTGCCGAATCTCGTCGGTCTTCGCCTGCAGTGTCATGCGGTTGTTGTACCGCCCTCTGCCGGCTTTTGGCAGCGACCGTCCCGCTGGCAGGGAAATAGCCGTCACGCCGCCGACTCCGCGACCTAGTGTCATCTCCGTGACGACTGCCCGATCAGCCACTATCCCTGCCGGCATCCCGGTGCGCGACACGGCTGTCGACCTCCTCGTCGTCGGCTCCGGCACGGGTATGGCAGCAGCGTTGGCTGCCTACGAATGCGGATTGACGGTGCTGATCGCGGAGAAGTCCTGCTATGTCGGCGGCTCCACCGCCCGCTCGGGTGGCGCCCTGTGGTTGCCGGCGAGCCCGATCCTCGAGGAGAAGGACGCCGGCGACACCACCGAGCGCGCCGAAACATATCTGCGGTCTGTGGTGGCCGGCAGTGCGCCGGCGGAGCGGTCGGCCGGCTACCTCCGGAACGTAACGGCGGCCGTCGACATGCTGCGGCGCACCACTCCGATTCGATTGAGTTGGGCCAAGGACTATTCCGACTACCACCCGGAGGAGCCGGGTGGAACCGCCGCCGGTCGCACCTGCGAGTGCCGGCCCTTGAACTCCGCAGTCCTCGGTGCGTACCGAAGCCGGCTGCGACCCGGTGTCATGGAAGTCAACATCCCCATGCCCACCACCACGGCCGACTACCGATGGATGAACCTGATGGCCCGGGTACCGCGGAAGGGAATCCCGACCATCGCCAAACGCCTCGGCCAAGGAGTCGGCGGTCTGCTGCTCGGCCGGCGCTATGTCGCCGGCGGTCAAGCCCTGGCCACCGGGCTCTTTGCCGGTGCTCTGCGCGCCGGTATCCCGATCTGGACCGACACCGAGTTGCAGCGGTTGACCACCAATGGCGGGCGGGTCACCGGCGCAGTGCTGAGCCACGGCGGGCGCGAGGTCACCGTAACCGCGCGCCGCGGCGTCGTGCTGGCTGCCGGCGGATTTGATCACAGCATGGCTATGCGGTGGAAGTTTCAGTCCGAATCCCTCGGCGAGCACATGAGCCTGGGGGCCGAGACCAACACCGGTGACGCGATCCACGCCGCTCAAGAACTCGGTGCCGCAACCGATCTGATGGATCAGGCGTGGTGGTTTCCGGCCGTGGCGCCGCTGCCTGGAGGTTCGCCATCGGTGCTACTGGCCGAACGGTCCCTGCCGGGTTCGCTGATCGTCGACCAGAACGGCACCCGATTCATCAATGAGGCAACGGATTACATGTCGTTCGGACAGTGCCTGCTGAAACGGGAACGCTCGGCCAACCCAGTGGAGTCCATGTGGATCGTCTTCGACCAGAAGTACCGCAACAGCTATGTTTTTGCCGGCGGACTATTTCCGCGCATGTCGATTCCGCAGTCATGGTACGAGGCCGGGATCGCCCATCGTTCGCATGACCCGGCTGAACTGGCCGACAAGATCGGTGTCCCCAAATCACAGTTCACCACTACCCTGACCCGGTTCAACGAAATGTCACGAACCGGACACGACGCGGACTTCGATCGCGGCAGCAGTGCCTACGACCGCTACTACGGCGATCCCACCATCACCCCCAATCCCAATCTCCGTGCCCTCGACAAGGGACCGCTCTACGCGGTGAAGATGGTGCTGAGCGACCTGGGCACCTGCGGCGGTCTTCGCGCCGACGACCACGCCCGAGTGCTGCGTGAAGACGGCACTGCTATCAAAGGCCTGTACGCAATAGGGAATACCGCGGCCAACGCGTTCGGGACCACATATCCCGGAGCGGGCGCGACTATCGCCCAGGGGCTGGTATACGGCTACATCGCTGCCCACGACGCGGCGATGGCCTGATCAGTCCGGCTCCTCGGCGTCGGCCCTCTTTTCGATCTCATACCAGAATTCCGGTGTGGGCCAAGGGATCTTGGTAGGGCCGCCTTTACCCGGCTGGGGAAAGGCGGCTTCCGCCTCGTCAAGCTCCTTGATCATCTTCAGGGCCAGCTCCCGCTCGTTGGCGTAATAGCGCTCCGCCCACTGCAACGCGACGCGGGCGTATGCCCAGGATGGATCCGCGCTGGCCCACCGCGCATCCTTCGCGGCCTTTCGGTGCATCTCATCGGCATACGCGAAGTGTTCTTGCAGCAGCTCCTTCAGCCTCTCCGGTCTGGTCAGATGTCCGAGGGTCACCCGCAGCAGCGGGCCATGCTTGAGCGTCGGTGGGTCGACCGGCGCATCGTTCGCCCACCGAGTCACCGCGTCCAGTCCCTCGTCAGTGATCTTGTACAACCTGCGATTGCGCGTCCCGCCGGTGTTCTCGACGCGAGAGGTTACCAAGCCCAGCTTCTCCAGCTTCTTGAGCTCGGAATAGATGTGGCTGTAGGCCGGGCTGTCGTAGAAGAACCGCATGCTCCAGTCGATCCATTTGCGGATGTCATAACCCGAAAGCTCATGCTCGTATGACAGCATGCCGAGCAGCGCCCAGCTGGTCGCCGCCAGATTCGACTTGACCGGCGAATTGCTGTCTTCCATTTCGTCAGGTTAACAATCCGGGCGTCTGGCCTCTCGACAACTGACCACTGGCCGGGAGACCGCATTGCCGTGCGGGCAAGCCGCGACGGACGCTTTGGCCGTGACATTCGGCGAGGAGATGGCGAAGCTCGAATCGGCGTATAAGCCGTTGGCCGAGTCGGTACGCCGCCTCATCGACGCCACGATCAGGACGCAAGTCGACATAGCGACTCTCGCCGCCGCCAAAGAGAAGATCGATTGCATCACTGAGGAACTAAGCGCGACGGTGATGCCGGGTTCCTTCGGCGTGCGACAATTCGGCGACGGTCAAACGATGGCATGGGGCAACGTCATGATCGGTCTGCGTAATCCAGTCGCCCCGCCCCTGGCGATCAACCACGAAGCTGACGGCCTGGTGTGGACCGACTTCGCCCTCGGTGCGGCCTACGAAGGACCGCCGGGCCACGTGCACGGCGGGGTTTGCGCGATGGTGCTGGATCATGTCCTGGGCGCAACCGCGCACGCGCCGGGAAGGCCTGCATATACCGGCACTCTGAGCGTCCGCTATCTGCGGGGCACACCGCTCGGCCCACTGCGCGCGGAGGCGCACGTCGACCGTGTCGAGGGGGTCAAAACCTTTGCTAGCGGCCATATTACCGACGCCAAAGGCATCACCGTCCGGGCTGAAGGTGTGTTCTTCCACCCACGGGAGAGCTAGTTGCGGGCTGGAGCCAGACGCTTCAGCGCTAGCCCGCCTTCGAACGGCCGGTAACCGAAAGCGGCCGGCGCTCGATAGCCGGTGTCCTCAAGCGGCGTGTGCACCTCGGCAACCGTGGGACCGATCTTGGCGGCGACTGGCGCTAGTGCATCGAGGTCGAACCGGTACAACCGACCGGCGTTGCCGCCCAAGATCTTTCGGCAGGCGTCCTCTGACCTCTTGGCCAGGGCCCAGCGGATGGCCAGCTTGGAGTGCGGCGTGAAGCCCTCTTCGTGTGGATAGTCGCTGCCCCACATGATGTGCTCAGGGCCCATGAAATCGATCATGCCCGAGTCGAACGGCGCTAATTCGCTGGCCAGATAGCAGTTCCGCTGGACATATTCGCTCGGCGTCAGGGTCAGCTCATCGACCGACGACCCACCGAACATACCGTAGGTGCGGTTGTGAGCCTCGGACTTCATGGTGGGCACCATGGCATCGAGGATGCCGAGTAGCCCCGGTACCCACAGCGTGCCCTGCTCGGTCGGCGCGAAGCGCAACGTCGGGTACCGCTCGAACACCCCCGCCAGGATCAAGTGTCCGAGCGTGCGGTTGGCCCACACCGCCATCTCGGTGATCAACACCGCGTTGGACGCCGGTTGATCCATCGGCATCTCGGGGCTGCCGGCACCCGCGTGCTGCACAACCGTCAGATCGAGGTCCGCGCACAACGCCCAAAGCGGTTCGTAGCGGGTGTGGAAGAGCGGGGCGACCTGCGGGTCACCCGGCGAGACCGGTGGGACGAGCACCCCGCCGAAGCAGTCCTGCTCGGCACCCCAGCGAATCTCGTCCATGGCCAGCTCGACATCGTTGGGGAAGATCTGAATCAACCCGCGTCGACGAGTCGGCGCCAGCGAACAGAAGTCGATTTGCCAGCGGTTGTGGGCCTGCACGCCGGCCCAACGCTTCTCCAACTCGTCGCGAGTCCGCGGCAGGCTGATGGTGATGTTCGGGGTGGTCGGGAAGAACGGCGGGACGGTGTTGGGCAGCAGCACCTCGGCAGCCACGCCGTCGGCGTCCATATCGGCGATCCGGAGATCGCTATCCCAGTTCCGGTTGGCGGTAGCGATGATCAAGTCGTCGAACGGGCTGACGTAGGTCTTTGCCCACGCGTCGAACTCATCGTGCAGGGCCGCGGGCAGATACGGCTTGTAGTCGTGGAGATCGGCTCCGGCGTGGGTGTCCGTCGAGATGACGACGTAGCGATCAATCGTTTCCCAAGTTGTAGGCATCGCAACCTCCGACGTTGTCCTGTTACGAACCTAGCCTTCCGAATGGCCCGACGACTGCAAGATCAACATCTCACTGAGCGGACTACGAGTAAGTCAGACCACTCCGCGTAACGCGTCGGCGCCGAACATCGGTTCCATCATCGCGGAGTAGTCCGGGCCGCGGCGCAGGATGTGGCCGCCATCGACGTTGATGCACTGCCCGGTGATCCAACTCGCCGCGTCGCTGAGTAAGAACATTGCCAGGTTGGCCACGTCCTCGACCTCGCCCACCCGCGGCAGCGGTGTGCAGAGGGCGTAGTCGCCGCTGATCTCCGGCGACTGGATAACGCTCGCGTCAACCAGGTCTGTGCGGATCAGGCCCGGGCGAATGCTGTTGAAGCGGACCCACGATGCCCCGAGTTCGTCGGCGGCCAGCATCATCAGGTGATCGATGGCCGATTTGGTGACGCCGTAGGGGCCGAACCAACGGTGTGTGTTGCTGGCGGCGATGGACGAGATGCCGACGAACGACCCGCCGCCGCCGCGCACCAATTCGCGTGCGGTGTGCTTGACCACGTACATGGTGCCGTTCACGTTGAGATCGACGGTGCGCCGCCAGGCTTCCGAGTCGGTGTGGGTGATCGGCCCGACAGTCAGGGAGCCACCTGCGCAGTGCACCGCGCCATGCAGCCTCCCGTGCCACGCGGTCGCGGCGTCCACCGCACGAGCGACCTCGTCCTCGTTGGTGACGTCGGTGGGCTCATAGCGTGCGGAGCCTTTCGGTTTAACTGCCTCGATCTCTTCGACGGCCGCCGCGAGCCGATCGGGGTTGCGGCCGACGATCATGACGGAGGCCCCGGCGGCGGCGAGGCCGGCGGCGACCCCCTTGCCGATCCCACTGCCACCGCCAGTGACCAGGTAAGTCCGGTCTTCGAACGAAAGCTGCATGCCAGCCCCTTCACGCCGAAACTGAAACAGGTTCTAGCTATCGAACCATGCGCTGATCAGTGCACCAAGAACCGCAGCTAGTCACACCTGCCACAGCAGCCTCTCTGGGTGGCGGGATGACCATTTGCCCGCCTCTGAGCGACTTGATTTCCTCGGGCGCCCCGCCGCCGGGACGGAGAAATCGCTCGGAGGCGGGCACATCGCCTCTCCCCTGCCGAGCGGGGCTGCTGAGCCAGGTGTGACTGGCGTGAAATCAGGGCGTGTCGCGGCGAGCCAGTTTCGACGGCTTCGCCGTGCGCCAGTCCTCGACATCGGGCGGCAGTCCGACCGGGTACCTGTTCTCGTTGTGCGCCGCCCAGTGCGCATGCCCCAGCTCGTGAATGTGGAACGCGTGGCGCAACGCCTCGGTGAAACCCATCGCATCCGATGCCGCGTTCACCGAATCCTTGATCAACAGCGCCGCCATCGTGGGCCGCTCGGCAATGCGGCGCGCGAACTCCAAGGTCTTGTCCTCGAGTTCGTCGAGCGGGAAGACCTTGGACACCATGCCGAGTCGGTAGGCCTCGTCAGCGTCCAGCGAATCACCGGTCAGCAACAGCTCTTTGGCTTTGCGCGGGCCGAATTCCCAAGGATGCGCGTAATATTCGACACCGGGCATGCCCATGCGGACACCGACCACGTCGCTGAACTTCGCATTGTCGGCGGCGACGATCAGATCACAGGCCCAGATCAGCATCAAACCCGCGGAGATCGCGTTGCCCTGTACCTGGGCGATAGTGATCTTACGCAAATCGCGCCAACGGCAGGTGTTTTGGAAGAAGTAATGCCACTCCTGAAGGTATGTCTTCTCCGCGACCGGATCGCGGGTGGCGCCGTTGATCCGAAAGCTCGGTAGCTGCCCGGGTCCGGGTGCCCGCTCCGCCAATGCCAACTCTGAACCCAGGTCGTGACCCGCGGAGAAATTCCGGCCCCGCGCGGCCAAGATCACCACGCGAACGTCGTCGTCGGCCTCGGCGCGCAAGAACGCCTCGTCGAGTTGAACCAGCAGGCCGCGGCTCTGGGCGTTGTGCGCCTCCGGCCGGTTCAGCCAGACCCGGGCGATGCGGCCTTCGTCGAGCGTTTCGTAGGCCACCAGCTCTTCGGGCTGCGCGTCCACCGCGTTGGTGCCCACCTCGTTGGGGACTGCCATTCGCCACCTCACTCGCCTCAGTTGGTGCTTACACTTTACGGCCAGCCCGTAACGCGCACGGCGGCGGGTTGCGACGCTCGCTGCGGGCGAATACGCACTTCGCATACAGTTATGACATGTCCGCTAAATCTGATCACCACGAAATCGAAGATGTGGCACCGCTGACTGACAGCACCGCAAGCCAAGCCAGGCGCGTAGTAGCGGCCTACGCGAACGACGCCGACGAATGCCGCATCTTCTTGTCGATGCTCGGTATTGGGCCGGCGAAAATCGAGGTGTAAATGCCCCCCGCGGGAGGCCAGCGCTCAAAGGTAACTGCTGCCGGAGAGTCCGACTTCGTGGTGGTCGCCAACCGGCTGCCGATCGACATGGAGCGGCTGCCCGACGGGAGCACCACGTGGAAGCGCAGCCCCGGCGGGTTGGTTACGGCCTTGGAGCCACTGCTTCGCCGCCGTCGAGGCGCCTGGGTCGGGTGGCCGGGCATTGTCGACGCCGACGAGGAGCCCATCGAAGCGGAGGAGCTGCGGCTTCACCCGGTGCGCCTGTCCGCTGACGACGTCGCCGAGTACTACGAGGGATTCTCTAACGCCACGCTGTGGCCGCTCTATCACGACGTCATCGTCAAACCCATCTACCACCGGGAATGGTGGGACCGATACGTCGACGTCAACCGCCGATTCGCCGAGGCCACCTCACGCGCCGCCGCCCGGGGGGCCACCGTCTGGGTGCAGGATTACCAATTGCAGCTGGTCCCCAAGATGCTGCGCGAACTGCGGCCCGACCTGACTATCGGTTTCTTTCTGCACATCCCTTTCCCGCCGGTCGAGCTGTTCATGCAGATACCCTGGCGCACCGAGATCGTGGAAGGACTACTGGGCGCCGACCTGGTGGGGTTCCATCTGACCGGAGGCGCCCAGAACTTCCTGATTCTGTCGCGACGCCTGGTCGGCGCGAACACCTCCCGCGGTACGGTCGGCGTGCGGTCGCGATTCGGTGAGGTCGAGGTCGACGGGCGCATCACTCGCGTGGGCGCCTTTCCCATCTCCATCGATTCCAGCGAACTCGACCAGAAAGGCCGTGATCGCAACATCCGCAAGCGGGCCAGGGAGATCCGGGCCGAGGTCGGCAATCCCCGCAAGATTCTGCTCGGCGTCGACCGGCTGGACTACACCAAAGGCATCGACGTGCGGCTCAAGGCCTTTGCCGAGCTGCTCGCGGAGGGCCGCGTCAAAGGTGACGACACCGCCCTGGTCCAGCTCGCCACGCCAAGCCGCGAACGGGTCGAGAGCTACCAGAAGCTGCGCGAGGACATCGAGCGCCAGGTCGGCCATATCAACGGCGAATACGCCGAAGTCGGCCATCCGGTGGTGCATTATCTGCACCGCGCGGTCCCCCGGGACGAACTCGTCGCGTTCTTCGTGGCCAGTGATGTCATGTTGGTCACCCCGCTGCGGGACGGGATGAACCTGGTGGCCAAGGAATACGTCGCCTGCCGTAGCGACCTCGGCGGCGCACTGGTGCTCAGCGAATTCACCGGTGCCGCAGCCGAACTCCGGCAGGCCTACCTGGTAAACCCGCATGACACCGAAGGCGTCAAAGACGCCATCGAGGCGGCGCTGAACCAGACGGACGAGGAGGGGCGGCGCCGGATGCGGGCGTTGCGACGCCA
>Ga0153943_1000164_pt1 | contig 22529 bp, 20 predicted proteins | sample TSNJ027MetaG_FD_104721 | JGI IMG/M metagenome (GOLD analysis project Ga0153943, IMG submission 104721) | Attine ant fungus gardens microbial communities from New Jersey, USA - TSNJ027 MetaG | ecosystem: Host-associated > Fungi > Mycelium > Unclassified | place: USA: New Jersey, Brendan T. Byrne...
ATTTCTTCTGCTTTACAAGTCATAATATTAATCCCTCCTTTTTTTATTGAATTTCATCATAGCAAAGTGTATACTGAAATAAAATACCTAAATATTACTAAAACAGGGGGCAAAGGTAACCTTCATGATAAAAGAGATGACATTGGAATTCGCAAATGTAGAGGAAAATCTGGGAGAAGATGAAAAGCTTGTAATAAAAAGCTATATGCAGGAAGATATCGGCTTTCACAGTCATGATTTTTATGAACTGGCATATGTAACCGGCGGCAGTGCAGTACACACGTTGAATAATGAGACATGCACCCTGAAGAAAGGTGATTATTTTATTGTGGATTATGGGAGTATACACAGTTATGAAAACAGTCATAATTTAACGCTGATCAATTGTCTGTTCCTGCCGGAGGTGATCGGAGATACCCTGAGCGGATGTCGTTCCTTCAATACCCTGATGCACGGATGCCTGCTGCGTTACAATAAACTATATATTGACAAGACCCCTGCAAACAGGGTATTCCACGATAGAGACGGCAGGATTCTATTACTGCTTGAGGGAATGGTGAAAGAATATCAGGAAAAGCAGCCGGGATTCAATGAAATATTCAGGTGCCGGCTGATGGAGGTGCTGATTCTGATCATGCGTAATATTATTGATCATACTTCGAAACCAACCAATAACTCTATCATCCGGCAGATGATCCACTATATTAATCACAATTACCAAAAGCAGGGTATTTTATCTGAATTCTGTGATAAATATCATTTTGCACCGCAATATATCAGCAGGAAATTCAAGCAGGAGACAGGATTTAGTATCAGAGACTATCTGCACAAGGTACGTATGGAGAAGTGCTGTGAACTATTGGCTGGAAGTGACCTGCCTGTTGCGGAGGTGGCACAGGAAATCGGATATCGTGATATCAAATTTTTTAACGAACTGTTTAAACGGTTACTTAAAATGACACCACGAGATTACCGCAGGATGGCCTCTCGAAATGGAATACCCCAAGCACTACGTTATTAATAATCCACCTTGCATAACCCCTCTTACAAGTGCTGTTTCCTGTAAGTCTGCTGTGTTATAGAAAATGAGCATGAGACTTGCCTGGGCAGGGATCGGTACGCTTAAATCTGTGACAGATCCGTAGAGTACCTTTCCCGGGGTATCATTACTCAAAATGGTACCTAATTCAATCGTTGCACCTGGAACGGGAAAAAAGGTATTATCAAGGGTTAATGAATAATAAAGCTGTGCGGTAATCGTGTTATCTACTGGTAATACAACGGAATATAATATAAATTTTGCTGATAATGAGGTGATTATTCCATTGGTTGGCATAGAAAATGCATAATATGATTCTGCTCCGGAGGTAAGCGCAAATACAATTGGATCATCAGGAGCATCAAGCTCCCCGGCGCTTCCAAATCCAAGTACAGAAACGCCGGTACGCTCTCCATTATCAGTTGTTACTAACATAATCGGACGCTCACCTGTGGAAAATGGAATGATTGTTCTCACACCTGCTAAGGTGGGGATCGGTGATATTAAAAGATACGCCTTTACTTTTGTGCCTCTTGAAAATACGATATTGTATTCCGAGGCGTTTATCAGGGACAGGGTAGTGCCCGCTGTTACATCAATCGATCCGTATCCGGAGATCTGTCCTGTTTTTAAGGGAGAGCTGCCCCTTATATAATCACCTTGTGAGGTGCTGAGTGCGAACTCTATTTTTCCATGTGGTACGGTTTCTGTGGCAATCCACCAGTTAAGCAAATAAGTTCCCGGTTCATTGAATGTGATTATACCTGTAACGCTATCGTATTCCATTTTGTCAGAAGTCGGCTCAGCCGGTTCAAAAATAACGTTACTGTCGGAATCGACACTCCCACTAAGTGTTAAAATTAGTCCTAATGCTGTGTTGCTCATATTCATTCTCTCCCTAAAGTTAATTTTGAATTGGTATTGCCGCGATAATGATATTAGCCTGTACGTCGGTTTCATCATAAGTTATAGGATCTAAACTGACATTGACAAGATCAATGACGGCAGGTGCGTTTAATATGATAACCAGACTGGAACCTGAGACCTGCCCCGTAACAATCCTGGAGGAACCGCGGGAATGTCGTACGCCGTTTACATTAAGGGAAAAGCTCACACCATCAGTTGCCACACTTCCGTCCACGGATACCCACCAATCAATCATGTAGTACCCGTTCCGCGTAACAGTGAATTGTCCATTTGTATCATTATACGAAATCGAAGAATCTATCTGTACTAAATTTGTATCAAAAATGACCGGGTCATCAACTTCGATCAGCACATCCCCACTATTGACCAGGGAATATTGTATTCCTAACAGTTCAGACAACCCTGGCGGTCCGGAAGGTCCGGTTGCCCCAGTCAATCCCTGCGGTCCGGAAGGTCCGGTTGCTCCGATTAATCCTTGCGGACCTGCTGGTCCAATCGGACCTTGTACGCCGGGCGGACCTTCAGGTCCCATTGGTCCTTCGTCTCCCTTAGGACCCGGACACCCCTGCGGACCTGGACAACCTTGCGGGCTTTTGGGGCAGGGTTGGTCGGTTCGGCAGCAATTACTACAATTTGAATGCTGGCGGGATGCTGAACTCCGGGTATGTTGGCTGTCATAATCATCATACTTGTTATAGTTACTCATAATTTTACAACTCCTCCATATTGATATTAGCTTTATATGATATCGTATGTATCTATTACATAAGTTGCACCATATGAAAACTTTATTTGCGAATATCACTTTGTAAATTTCAACGAGACCTGTTGCACCACTCATACCTTGCGGACCCTCAAGGCCTTGCGGACAAGCAAGGTTTTGAGGGCTATTGGCATTCGTTATACTTTTCTGTGCCTGAAGGGGATTGTTACAGAACCCGACGGTTATGCAATTTTGATAATATCCAGGAATGCGTTGGTTCCAGTAGGCAAGTTGATATTAGATCCGGTGACACGGAGGGCTACCGTTGTACCCGCAGTAGTCGATACGACGGCAACGCCGGCAACCTCAGCGGCGGACGCGAGGAGTAGTGCGCTGCTAGGGACGGCTGCTCCGTTTAACTCCAATTCTATTGAAGGGGTTACGGCAGGGGGTACCTCCGCAGTACCGACTAGAATCCTGTAATCAATGCGGTATACGCCGGCAGCAGTGAGGGTGACCGTAGTGGAAGAAGGAAAGGTGGCTTCCATACCTATAGGTTCCACGGATAGAGAAGCATTCCAATCAACTAATGTGCCGGCACCGACGGTTTTATTCCCAGTGGATATATAAGTGCCATAAGCAGTAAAGGTGCCATCTGCGCCAGTGGATCCCTGAGGACCAGCGGGACCTTGCGGACCAGTGGCGCCTGCTGCACCAGCGGGACCTTGCGGACCGACGGCACCAGTTTCCCCAGTGGCTCCCTGAGGACCAGCGAGACCTTGCGGACCAGTGACACCTGCTGCTCCAGTGGGACCTTGCGGACCGACGGCACCAGTTTCCCCCTGAGGACCAATGGGACCTTGCGGACCAGTAGGGCCTGTGGCGCCAGTGGGACCTTGTGGACCGGCGGTACCAGTTTCCCCCTGAGAGCCAGCAGGACCTTGCGGACCGACAGCACCAGTTTCACCAGTGGCTCCCTGAGGACCAATTAAACCTGGAGGGCCGGTGGCACCAGTTTCTCCGGGAGCTCCCTGAGGACCAACAGGACCTGGAAGACCGGTGGCACCTGTTGCACCAGTTATACCTTGCGGACCGGCAAGCCCTTGGGGACCGATTTCCCCAGTTCCCCCCATTGCGCCCTGAGGACCGGCAGGACCAGCGGGACCAGTTTCTCCGGGAGCGCCTTGAGAACCAGCGAGGCCTTGCGGACCAGCGGCACCTGTTGCACCAGCTATTCCTTGAGGGCCAGCGGGGCCTTGCGGACCAATAGCCCCTATTTCTCCGGTAGTACCCTGTGGACCGGCCGGACCAATCGGACCTCGTATTCCTGGTCGGCCTTCAGGTCCGATCTGTCCCCTGTCTCCCTTAGGACCTGGACATCCCTGTGAGCCTCTTGGTCCGGGCGGGCCAGTCCGACAGCAATTACAGCAATCTGAATTCTGACAGGATGAATATTGGGTATATTTGCTGTCATTTTCATCATATTTACTCATATAATACATGTCCTCCATATTTACTTATCAGCTTTATATGATATCATATGTAGATTCTTTATAAGGTGCCACATTTTGATAGCTTTTTTACGGAAAAAAAACTATTGGAAGAGAGATGACAAGTGGTTAAGTCTGTGTGCTCAGGCTGCTTCGAATAACTGAAACAGCCTGATTTTAGAACCTATCCGGTAATGATACACATGGAACAATGAAGCATACTATTTTTCAGGGGATTGTCAAGAAAACAGTAACAGCAGCTCCCTGGCTTAATGCTCCTACTCCCTGGCTTGTGACAATTTGCACAGATAGAAGTGATCCCTGCGCCACGGCTACATTTCCAAAACCTGTCGCCAGACAATTAGGGGCAGTAGAATTACTTGGTCCTGTAATTACAGCGGATATACCTGTACTTGTTGGATTTGTAAAACCACAAGGGCTGGTAAAAATTGTGGCTGTAACCGACGTATTGACCGGTATTGTATTATTCCTGATATTTAACACTAAACCAACAATAATAGCGTTTACCGGTATTACTATTGTGCTTGTGGTGAATGCAGGTGCTGGTGAAGAGGTTCCCAGACCGATCCATCCACCATCACTGACAGATTGATCTGTTGCTAAATAAATTGTTGAGCCGCCTGGTCCTGTTGGTCCCGGGGGTCCAGTGGGTCCGGCTGGTCCGGCGGGACCGGTAGCTCCCTGAGGGCCCTGAGGACCCTGAGGACCTTGTGGGCCGCTTGGACCGGGCGGACCTGGCCGGCAGCAATTACAACTATTCGATTGCTGGCAGGACTGTTGGCGGTATAACTGCTGTTCATATTGGCAGTCATATTCGTTATATCTACTCATATATAACAATTCCTTATTGCTTTTTAATATTATATGTAACTATTTCATGAATTGACACAAATCGACAGTTTTTTCCTTGCTGTGCAGCATTGAAAAATTTTACAAAACTGTTGACATTGACGCTGCGTCAAGTTGTATAATAAATTTATGATGTGAAACGGAACTGATTTCGAAAGGAGTGACAACAATGCAAAATGAAGTATATTCTCGTTGCGGGCAGTGTTGCAGCTTATGTCTTATCTATCGTCCAAATGTTGAAAAGGAAGACAGGAGAGTGGAAATATGTACCGTTTGGGGTAAACTCGGCTCACAAAAATATGATCCCGAAGCAACAATATGCGATGGTTGTATGGCAGATGACAAAGATGCCGTATTGTTTTCGGGCGGTGAATGTAAAACCCGTAAATGTGTCATTAATAAAGGATTGCATCATTGCGGTTATTGTCCCGATTATCCTTGTGATATTTTCCCTGCTGAGCCGGATGCTGACGAATTTTATAATGAAATGAAGAGTCGCGGCGTAGAATGGACATCAGAGGATGATAAAATGATGGAGCCTTATAATCCTAAGAAAATGATAGATGAATGGCGAAAAAACCAAAAATAAACACCGAAATGCAAATCAATTGATAAAAACAGCAGAATGCAGAGTATACTGAACATACCAGATCAGACAGTACCAAGTTATATTCAATACTGCCTGATCACGCTCTTCCTTTCTTATAGTCATTTATAGATGTAGCCTTGTCATTCAGATTGTGCCTGGGTGTCGCTTTCTAACGACAAAGCAGGAGCTGAATTATCGCTCGTAATGATGACACGGAGAAAATGATTTGATGCTGCAAAAATCGGATTTGCTCCCTGATCCTGAGCAAGTACCAAAATTCCGTACTCGTTGCGGTAGACGGTGCCGGTCATGTTTCCAGATGCACCAAAGCTGACATAGACAGCTGCTCCCAAGGGCACATAAGACTGTATAGCTGCGATATTATCCGTGTCACAACCTTGGGGAAGCGGATCAGGCGGTGTTAAAAAAGTGAAATCAGGATTATACACCGTTCCGACTCCTGGAGTAGCCGCGGTGATTTTTGCAATTGAAATCGCCACGGGATTGCCGTCAGAAGTAGTCAGCCTTAATAAACCGGGACCTGCAGCGTTGGGAGATGTGTAGATATCCAATGGCACACCGCTGTAATTTTGAACGGATTGCGTAGTGACTGTCCATGTCATTGTAGGGTATGCGGTAATCATTTGGGAAAGAATATGGGACATTTGCGCCACAGCAAAGCAGTTCATCGTATTTTCCGTTGTTACAAGGCCTGCCGGACCGGAAGAACCAGTAGCGCCCGGCACGCCCTGTAAGCCCTGGGGACCGGAAGGACCGGTAGCTCCGGTTTCACCTGCTATTCCTCGTAGACCTTGGGCACCGGGGGGACCTATGGATCCGGCTGCACCTGGTAATCCCTGCGGTCCTGCTGGTCCGGGCGGACCCTCAGGACCCATCGGTCCCCTGTCCCCTTTAGGACCAGGACATTCTTGCGGACCCCTTGGGTCTGCCGGTTCAGTTAGACGGCAATTACAAATATTTTTGCTGTCATGTTCGTCATACTTACTCATATAATTCAATTCCTCCTGGTATTGCTTATAGCTTTATAAGTATTATATGTAGCCGCTTCATGAATTGGCACAAATCGACAGGTCTTATTGTACATTGTCACCTTATAAAATAAGCCGTTCCGACTTCTATCTCGAAACGGCTTACATTATTAAAAATGAAAGAATCAAACAAAAAACATAAATATCAGCAGCAGTAAATCTAAAGTGCACTTATACCAACAGCCCCGGCATAAGTAAATACGCTTGAAAATAATCCGGAAGGATTTTCGATTTTTAACTGTGCTCCAATAATGAGCTGTCCTGCGTTCAAATGGATATCAAGGTTAGTATTTGTAGCATAGACCATTGGATATGGAAAAGTTAAGGACGGATCTGGAATGAGAAGGCCGTCGTCTATCATAGTAATACTTTCAGGAATAGGTGTAAAGATATTGCTTTCTAATGGAGCGGAATATAATTGAATAAAAGGGAAAAGTATACCTTCAGCAGCAGTTGACGATACACCTGTTAATACAGCTGTCATATAAATACTTTTGATAACTGCATTATATGGGATTATAAAGCCTGGAGAAGTTGTGGGTAAAAAAGTAATTGTTCCATCGCTGTTTATAGAAGTATGACCTAGAGAAATTGTTACACCAAAAGCGAGTGAAGTGACCTTGGCAGGAATACCTTGTTCATCGGTGAATTCGTCAACAATAGTGTTTCTGAATGGTAAAAACATCTGTGATGTGGCCGGCTTGTTTTCGATTGGTGTGATCAAAAGAGACGCCTTCGTTGGTACGGTTCTTGAATATGCTATAATATAATCAGTCATGTTCACCAATGCCAGGGTAGTGCCTGGTGCTGTTACATCAATGGTGCTAAAACCTGACACCTGTCCTGTCTTTGCAGGGGAGTTACCAGCTGTTATATTGCCCAGTGACGAAACCAGCGCATATTTCACGGCACCCCGAAGAATTGTTTCCGTGGAAACCCACCAATGGATGACATATTCTCCGATTTCGTTGAATGTGATAACGCCGGTTTCCTTATCATAGGTTATTCCTGTGGGATTCAAAAGCTGTGTATCAAAGATAACGTTTTCATTCCTGTCTGCGGCTCCATCAGATGTTCTTGTGATTTCCAGTGTTTTATTATTCATTGTTTATCCTTCCTTATTGTTTATTGTTTCACAAATATAATATGTATCTTTTCAAAATTTGACACAAATCGACAGGATTCATTGCATTGAAACGTCTTTGTCGGCCACAGTACTGTATATGGCTATCGGCTCAGCAGACCCCAAAGGGTCAACAGAGCCGGTTATTCTTAATCTGGTATATTGAAATAAACTTTTTCAACCTTCCGGTATCGGTATAGCCAGAATGGTAATATTTGCCTGTGCATAAAGATCCTCAAGATTCAATGCTTCTCCGCTTTCATTGGTCAGGGTGATGGTAGCAGGCTGGGCGTTTACGACAATTATGGCTGAACCCGATAACTGTCCGGTAACAATTGGGGATGCTCCCGTGGAATGTGAGACTCCGTTTACATTTAATGAAAAATTTGCTCCCGTTGTTACAGTGGATCCATCTAGAGCAACCCACCAGTTTACTAAATAATAACCGTTTCGGGAAATGGTAAAAACACCGGTTGTATTGTCATATGCTATGGTAGTACCGATCTGGGTCGTAACGGTATCGAAAAGAATGGGAGCTTCATCTGCAATATTAATATTGGGGCTGTTAATTAATCTTGCATGTATTCCAAAAATCTCAGTCACACCTGGAGGACCTGCCGGGCCGGCGGGACCTTCCAAACCAGACAGCCATTCCTCCTCGGTACCTGTGTATCCCTGGTCAACAGCCACCTGGTAAGCTGAGCGGCCATCAGTGCCGGAAGCGCCGGTAGCACCTGTAGTACCTGGTATTCCCTGAGGACCCTGGGGACCTTGGGGACCATCAGGACCGGCAGAACCGGCAGGACCAGTGGGACCGGTTGCTCCTGCTGCACCAGATGGTCCTTGCAAACCGATTGGACCAACAGGACCGATTGCTCCTGCTGCACCAGGTATTCCCTGGGGACCTTGGGGACCAGCCGGACCACGCACCCCCGGCGGTCCCATATCTCCCATATCCCCTTTAGGACCCGGGCAGCCTTGCGGCCCCGGACATCCTTTTGAATCAGGAGTGCCAGTCCGACAGTTATTGCAACAATTTGAATGCTGTAAGGATGATTGCTGCTCATATTTGCTGTTACACTCTTCATATTTACTCATATACTACAACTCCTCCTTATAACTTTATAACTTTATATGATATCTTATGTAGATATTCCGCAAAATTGACACAATATGACAGATTCTTACAACTAAATTACATTATTTATAAAAAGTCCGATTGGATACAATCCAATCGGACTAAAGAAGATGTTATATTAAGATAACGGAACCGCTTAGGTATAAGCCGCTCCGATTATGCAAATGGAGCGGCTTATACGAGCGGGGTCTTAAGAGTTGCATTTGTTTAATCCAGTTTAAAAACGGACAGGTATCTTGTACCATTGTTGCCAAGTGTCATTGTAATATTAACGGTTGACGTAACAACCATATCAATAACTGCATTTGCCGGCAGATCAACAATAGTATTTCCCTCAAAAGTTACTGTAAAGGGAGCCGTGGTATTCACAGGTACAACATTAACTGCTGTTGGAATAGCTGTCCCGTTTACCCGTATAGCGAATGTCAAAGTTGTATTGGCGGCTGTGAAACCGGCACGCAAATTATAATCGATATAATAGACGCCGGCCAGATTCACTGTAATACTGTTCGGGGTGGTAAAGGACACATTCTTTGAAATACTTGCCAAAGGTAATGCCACAATAACCGGTACATTAGCCAAAAGGTTGATAGTAGCGTCATCGTTATTGTAAATGGTTCCAAATGCATTTAATCCATTAGCCGGACCTGTTGGACCAGTAGGTCCGGTTGCTCCGGTTGGACCCTGCGGACCGACGGGTCCGGTGGCACCGGTTTCACCGGGCAATCCCTGTGGGCCAGTCGGTCCAGGCGGTCCCTGCATTCCGGGCGGTCCCATTGGTCCCCTATCCCCCTTTGGACCCGGACATCCGGGCGGACCCTGACATCCCTGCGGACCTCTTGGCCCAGGCGGTCCGGTCTTGCAGCAGTTACAGCAATTTGAACGCTTGCATGATGATTGCTGTGAATATTTGCTGCCGTAATCATCATACTCATTGTAATCGTCGTAATTATTCATAAACTATGATTCCTCCTCATTGCTTATTATTTTATATGATATTATATGCAGCTGTTACATGAAATGACACAATTTGACAAGAATCCAAAATATATTTTAAAAACTAAAATATATTTCAAATAAAACCAAAATAAAACTAAAATAAATAGGAATATGATTGGAAATTGACAAATCTCTTTGGTATAATAATAGTAACATGAGGGTGTCATTAAAAGCTATATGCGGAAAGGGAGTTATGAATAAGAAGGAATTTTGGTATCCGTCTGCTGATGGAGTAACGCGTATTCATGCAATAAAATGGGAACCAGAGGGATCTCCGGTCGGTATTATACAGATTGCCCATGGAATGGTTGAGTATATTGACCGGTACGACAGGTTCGCATTTTTTTTAACAGAAAATGGGTATATCGTAACGGGAAATGATCATCTGGGGCATGGTGAGTCTGTAACGGATAAGGAGAAGTGGGGGTATTTTGCAGATAACGATGGAACCCGGTTTATGTTGGAGGACATGCTTTATCTGACTAAACTGATGAAAGAAGAGTACGGCAAGCTTCCCTGTTATCTGTTTGGACACAGTATGGGTTCTTTTCTTACCAGAAGATATCTGTGCCATTACGGAGATGAACTGCAGGGAGTAGTAATTTGCGGTACAGGTCAACTGACAATACCGGTTTTGATTTTTGGTAAGTGCCTGGTCTCAGTCATTGCAGCATTCAGGGGGTGGAAATATAGAAGCAGTTTCGCCAATCAGCTTGCATTTGGCGGGATGAATAAGGCTTTTATGCCTGCCAGGACAAAATGCGACTGGTTAAGCCGTGATGAAAAGGAAGTAGATACCTATCTGGGGGAAGAAAGGTGTTCCTTTATCTTTACAGTAAACGGGTATTATAATACTTTTTGTAATATGCTGACGATTCAGAAGAAATCGATGCTGAATAAGATGCCGAAAGAACTTCCGGTTCTGTTTATTGCAGGCGGTGATGATCCCGTTGGGGCGTCAGGAAAAGGGGTACAGAAAGTGGTACGATCTTTTCAGGAGATTGGCATGAAGGATGTTAAATGTATCATATATCCGGAATACAGGCATGAGATCCTGAATGAGATTGGGAGAGAGCAAGTATATGAGGATGTACTTGATTGGCTGAGTTAAATTTAAGTCTTCACGCTCAGCTTGCTGAGCACACTGAGCGTGAAGCTAAGATGGGAGTTAAGATGACAGAAAAGAAAGCACAAATAATCTTTGAAAGGTTTAATCCGGAGGAGGCTGTGACCCGTTGCCCAAAAGGGCGGGCAGCTTTCCGTACACTACTTGATACATATGCGCGGGCAGCAGTGAATCTTTATGGTATCATTTCTGTTACGGAGTTAGTAGAAATATTTAACCGTCAAAATGCCGATCAGACAAACGCAGACGAGGTTTTTACGCTGTTGCTGCCGCTTGTATTGAAAAGTAAGTGGTATTGTTTTTACAAAGATTACATTGTTCACTACTGGGCGTTTGATGATTTTGATTATGCTGACTATTGGTTGGAGGAACAAGGTGACAAACAAAGGTTCATACCCGAAAAAAAAGAATTTTTGAAATTTGAGAATCAGTATTATGAGAGCGAAACGCAAGTGTTATATTGGGAGAAGATTCGTGAGTTCATTTTCCAGGAGTGGCCCGACAGTCGTCAGAGGTACCGATTCTATAATGAATTGAAGGAGAGTTCGAATTTTAATGCGGGCTTTAAGGAAATATCAGAGCTTCTTGATAAATGCAGGTTGGAATTTCGCAGTGATATGCAGATCCATGAGTTATTCAATCTGTATACAGAGGCACACAATAATACACGGATGTGGTCAAATAAGGGTTATTCTCCAAACGAGTTGACTATGATACAACGAAACAAACTTTCTGAAAATGGTTCTCCGGAAATCACCATGCAGAAAAGAGTAAAAATCGGCGTAAACGACCCTTGTCCCTGCGGCAGCGGCAGGAAGTATAAGAAATGCTGCCGTCTGATTGAAGAATCCAAAACTGCGCAGCTTTCCGGAAGGGAATGTATACTGTTTTATGAAACATGGTATGGCTTGATGGGATTCATAAACGAACAGGAGAAAGTAATAAACGCGGTGATAAAACCAGTGTATCCAAATCTGGTAGGTGATGAGCAGATCTATAAAGTACGTGAGATTCTATGGGAACGTCCGAAATGGATAGATGATTACCTTGATGCCGTGAATCTTCCGGAAGAAAAAGTCAAACTCTTACTATCCTGGCGCGACCATCATAAAAAGGGTATGTTTTTTGTGGTGGATTATAAGCCTGAGTATGCTATAATAATTGGGCCTGATGAGCAAAAAAAGGACAGGCTCTACGGCATAAAAGGTATCAGCCGGGCACTTACAGATGTGATGCAGCGCGAGTTGCCGATACAGTTTGAAACTGTTCTGCTGCCATTTAAGGATAAGATAATTTATGATGGCTTTATTAAGCGGATTCCCATCAGTTTTGGAGAAGGAGCTAAAAGCGCATTCCGTGAGATGTACGAAAAGGCTCAGGAACACGGGGTTATTACCGGGTTATAGTTTAGTGGGTAACAATTTGGAATAAATAATAATTTACTTTATCTGGTAATCAGGCTATAATACAATACATAGAATTTTAGATATAATTCTATGCGACAATAATTTAAAGTGAGGTTGTATTTATGCAGAATTGGTTATTGAGATTTGTAAAGGGAATGTTCATCGGTTCGGGATTTATATTACCGGGAGTCAGCGGCGGCGCCTTAGCAGCTGTTTTTGGTATTTATGAACGTATTATATCATTTCTGGCTCATATTACCAGGGATTTTAAGAAGAATGTATTATTTTTTATTCCCGTGGGACTGGGAGGCATTACCGGTGTGTTCCTATTGTCCTTTGCCGTAAGTTTTTTCCTGGGAACCTATGAAAGTTATATTCTCTGGGTGTTTGTAGGATGTATTATCGGTACTTTACCAGCGTTATGGGCACAGGCAGGGAAGAAAGGCCGTGAGAGTAAGCATTTGATCATTCTGGTTATTACTTTTATTCTCAGCCTGATTTTTTTGTTTTATGGTGAATCATTGTTTGCAGGCGGCGTTACACAGAACTTTGGAACCTGGATGATTGCTGGCGGACTGATTGGTCTGGGCGTAATTGTACCGGGATTAAGCCCTTCCAATTTCCTGGTTTATATGGGAATGTATAAAGCAATGGCAGATGGTATCAAAACCCTGGATTTCATGGTGATTTTACCCATTGGACTGGGGGCTGTGATTTGTGTGCTGCTTCTTTCCAAACTGATGGACTATATTTTTGAAAAAGCATATGCAGGACTGTTCCACTTTATACTGGGAGTGGTATTTGCCTCCACGATTATGATTATTCCCAGAGATTTTAATTATCTGAGTATGGGAAGCATCATCTGTGTCATCATGTGTATTGGCGGCATTGCTCTGGGTTACTGGATGAGTATGCTGGAGAAAAAGTACAAACCGGAATAGCAGCATCCGTTTACCGCGGACAGAATGGAGGAATCAAATGTTGAAGATCAGAACACGGTACGCACCCAGCCCTACGGGAAAGATGCATGTTGGGAATCTGCGTTCCGCATTGTATGAGTTTTTAATTGCGAAGCATGAGGGCGGTGACTTTATGCTTCGTATTGAAGATACGGATCAGGAGCGTTTTGTAGAGGGCGCAACAGATATCATTTACCGCACGTTAGAGGATACGGGACTTATTCCCGATGAAGGACCGGACAAGGATGGAGGTTACGGTCCCTATGTACAGAGTGAGCGGATGAAAACCGGCATATATATGAAATATGCGAAAGAACTGGTGGACAAGGGCGAAGCTTATTATTGCTTCTGCGATAAGGAAAGACTGCGTAACCTGAAGACAGAAGTGGTGGAAGGCAAGGAAATAATGGTTTATGACAAGCATTGTCTTTCCCTTTCAAAGGATAAGGTATCCGCATATCTTAAGGAAGGGAAACCCTTTGTAATCAGACAGAATAATCCCGTGGAAGGAACCACTACCTTTCATGATGAGCTTTATGGTGCGATTACAGTCAGTAATTCAGAGCTGGATGATATGATTTTAATCAAATCAGACGGTTATCCCACCTATAATTTTGCAAATGTGGTGGATGACCATACTATGAATATTACCCACGTAGTCAGGGGGAATGAATATCTTTCTTCCTCACCCAAGTACGTCAGACTGTACGAGGCTTTTGGCTGGGAGCTTCCGGTTTATGTACATCTGCCGCTGATTACAGATGAGAACCATAAGAAATTAAGCAAGAGAAGCGGACATTCTTCCTATGAGGATTTACTTGACCAGGGATTCCTGACAGAAGCAATTGTGAATTATATCGCATTGCTGGGCTGGAGTCCGGAGGATAACAGGGAAATCTTTTCATTGGAAGAGCTGATCAGAGATTTTGACTATCACAGGATCAGTAAATCACCTGCTGTTTTTGATATTGTAAAACTAAAATGGATGAACGGTGAGTATATAAAAGCCATGGACTTTGATGATTTTTATAAAGCAGCCGGTCCGGAGATTGAAAAGGCGTTAACGAAGCCTCTTGATTGCAAGAAGATAGCAGGAATGGTAAAGACCAGGATCGAAGTATTCATGGATATTGAAGAAATGGTTGATTTCTTTGAAACCTTGCCGGAGTATGATGCGGCAATGTATACCCACAAGAAAATGAAGACAAGCAGCACTTCTTCCCTTAAGGTACTAAAGGAGGTGCTTCCCCTGCTTGCATCACAGGAAGATTACAGTAATGATGCCCTGTATCAGACATTGGCCGGTTATATCGGCGAAAATGGATATAAAAATGGATTTGTAATGTGGCCTATCCGGACGGCGGTATCCGGAAAGCAGATGACTCCTGCCGGAGCCACGGAAATCATGGAAATATTAGGTAAAGAAGAATCCCTGAAAAGGATAAGAAAAGGAATAGAGCTGCTTCAGAATGTATGACCTTGCATCATTAAATGAAGCGCAGCGAAAGGCTGCCATACATGGAGACGGGCCGCTGCTGGTACTGGCAGGGCCCGGATCCGGTAAAACATTTACAATAACAAACCGCATTTCTTACCTGATATGGCATTACCGGATACCGCCGGACCAGATTTTAGTGATTACCTTTACCAAAGATGCAGCCCTGTCCATGCAGCAAAGATTTTTGAGACAGGAACAACAACCGCAAGGGCATTGCCAGCAAGATACGTTACCCGTACATTTCGGAACCTTTCATGCAGTATTCTATCATATTATAAAGCAAAGCTGCGGAATAAAGCAGCAAATCCTGACAGAATCAGAAAAAAGAAAATTAATCATCCCCGGAATCGAACAAATAAAAAAAGAGCAGCAGATACCTTATGGAGAATCCTACGAGGAAGCAGTCAGTCTGCTTGCAGCTATCAGCCTGTTTAAGAATACCGACGAAAAAGAACGGGCAAGTAAACTGTTGTCCGTACCCTGGCGGGATCATTTTGATTTTTTCCTGAATTATTATGAGCAGCATAGAAAGGCGGCAGGAAAGATTGATTTTGACGACATGATATACTATTGCCTGGAGTTATTGAAAAATGATCAGATGCTGCTGAGCAGGTGGCAAAAGCAGTTTCGTTACATATTGATTGATGAATTCCAGGATATCAATCCTATTCAGTATCAGATGGTACGATTATTGGCGCCGCCGCCCTGTAACCTGTTTGTGGTGGGAGATGACGATCAGTCCATTTATGGCTTTCGGGGTTCAGAGCCTGCATTGATGCGAAGCTTCCTTAAGGATTATCCGGATGCCGGGAAGATCCTGCTTGATACCAATTACCGCAGTCATGCTCTTATTGTGGAGAAATCTCTGAAGGTAATCGGGCAGAATAAAGACCGCTTTCCGAAAGAATTGAAAGCGCATGCAGATGCAAAGGGTCAGGTATTGTTAAAAGCATTCACGGAGAAAGAAGAACAGTACCATTATCTGATAGAAGAGCTGCGGACAAAAAGTGAAAAGACAGATGGCGGTAACAGTGCTGTTTTGTTTCGTACCAATGGGGAAATGCAGGGATTTGCAGCCAGGCTTAAAAAAGCAGGAATTTCCTTTTATATGAAGGAAAAGAACAATTGCATTTATGATCATTTTATTGTCAGGGATATGAATGCGTACCTGCGGCTTGCAGAGGGAGAATGTGACCGCAGGACCTTCCTTGGAATCATGAATAAACCCTCCCGGTATATAAGCAGAGAGGCACTTAACAGCGAGAGGGTCAGTTTACAGGATATGAAAAAATATTACCAGCAAAACCACAGTATAAAAGGACGTTTTGAAATAATGGAAAGGATTGACCGGCTTGAAAGGGAGCTGAAGCAACTAAAAAACATGAAACCGTTTCTGGGAATTTCGTATATCAGAAAAGGAATTGGGTATGAACGGTATCTGCGCAGCAAAGCCGGCGGCAATCAGGATAAATTACAGGAATGGTCAGATATACTGGATTTCCTGAAAGAGGATATACAGAGCTTTCAGAGTATAGGGGAATGGTTTGCATATCAGGAGCAGTACAGAAAGGAATGGACACAAACAAGCTCCCCCGCTAAAGCCGGGGAAGAGGGGATACATCTGATGACCGCACATGCATCAAAAGGGCTTGAATTCAGTAAGGTATATCTGCCGGATGTCAACGAGGGAAACTATCCCCATGGCCGTCTGCCGGAACCTGTGATTGTGGAAGAAGAGTGCCGCCTTCTGTATGTGGCAATGACCAGAGCAAAAGAAGCCCTGGAGCTGCTTTTTATTACAGGAACCAAAGAGCGTCCAAAGCTTCCGTCCAGATTTCTGAATCCGCTTCTAAGGAACTGACGGAAAATAACTTGTACAGATTCCGCAGTATCCTTATTCTTCCTCAGGGACTAATTCATCAAACTCACAGGTGTCCAGATATTCGTCAAATGCATCCGCTACTTTTTCATACTCTTCATCTTCTTCGATATAACCCAGCACCGGTTCTTCATCTGGGTCGTCCGGATTCTCATTATAACGATAAAACCAGACTTCTCCGTCCGTATTATCTCCATTCTCGTCCAAAGGAAGCAGTACAATATAATCCTGTCCGGCAACGTCCAGAATGGTAATAATAGCACAATTAACTATGGAACCATCCTCCAGTTCCAGTTCTACTGACATTTCCTCATCTTCGTTTTGATTGTTCTTCTCCATATCGTTTCCTGTCTGCGCAGGCGATGCGCTTTCGTTACGGATACGCTTATTTATCCGATATTTATAAACTGTTCAGACGCAGGCTGAACTGTTATATAATTACATTATACTCATACGGTATTTTTTTGCAATACATTTACATCTTATTGAAAAAAAAGTATAATAATATTTAAGACTGCCGGAGTGGTACTTATTACATTATGCCGCGATGAAAAGCAAAGCTATGAATCGTAACGCCGAAGCAGCAGGATGGAGGTATTATAAGGGTGAGTATAAATCAGTTAAATCCATATCCCCTTGGGGCGCATGTGGAAGGTCAGGGTATCCGCTTTTCTTTTATATCGGGAGAAAAAGACTGCGGTATTATTCTGTTTGAAGGCAAAAACGGCAATATGACAGAGAAAATACCGTTTCTGCCGGAAGAAAGGATCGGAAATATTTATTGCAAATTTGTTCAGGACTTAAAAGCGGACGCCATATCTTACCTGTTTTATGAAGGAGACAGGAGCGTACCGGATCCCTGTGGACGGGCTTTTATAAAAGATATAGATTATGGGATATGCCGGAGTGAATCTGAATTCAGAGCTTATATTCCGGACCATGATTATGACTGGGGTACAGATACTTCCCCCGGGATTCCCTATGAAAACAGTATATTATATAACCTTCATGTACGCGGTTTTACAAAGCATGCTTCCTCTGATGTTAAGAACAGGGGAACTTTCAGAGGCATGACAGAAAAAATTCCTTATCTGAAGGCACTGGGGATTACTGCCATAGAACTGCAGCCTGCTTATGAGTTCATGGAGGTTCCGTTCCGGGAGGAGCAGGACCGGATGGTCCTGTCCCCGTATTATAATGCAGAAGCAGCAAAGCAGATGACAGACGACGGTCATGTGTTAAATGAAGAAGTCAAAATAAATTATTGGGGTTATAAAAAGGGATATTATTACGCACCAAAGGGAAATTATGCGGCAGGCAATAATCCTTCAGAAGAATTGAAGGAGACGATACGGACTTTTCATAAACATGATATGGAAGTCATCATGCAGTTTTATTTTCCGGCCCAGATGCCTGTATCTGAAATTCCGGACATATTAAGGTTCTGGAAGCTGGAATATCATATAGATGGTTTTCATCTGCTGGGAGAGAATATCCCCGCCCGGCTGGTGGCACAGGAAGCGCTGCTGGCGGACAGTAAACTGTTGTTTCATGACATATATGCTGATACGGCAGCCGATTCAGCATTGCCTTCCCATAATCTGGCGATATACAGGGATGACTATAGAAATGTTATGCGCCGTTTCCTGAAGGGAGATGAGGGTACACTTAATAATGCCCTGCATTTTCTGAGAAATAATCCTGCGGATATGGGTTACATCAATTATTTCACTTGTTATAATGGATTTACTTTAATGGATATGGTTTCCTATGAACGTAAGCACAATGAGGCTAATGGGGAAGATAATTGCGATGGAACAGATTTGAACTACAGCTGGAATTGCGGAGCGGAAGGTGTAAGCCGCAAGAAAAAGGTGCTGCAGTTAAGGAATAAGCAGATGAAAAATGCCCTCTCCCTGCTATACCTTTCCCAATCCGTACCGCTTATCTTTATGGGAGATGAATTTGGTAATTCCCAGAAAGGAAATAACAATCCCTACTGCCAGGATAATGAAATCACCTGGCTGAATTGGAAGAATCTTGATAAGAATCGTGATATATATGATTTTACGTCCATGCTGATCAGTTTACGCAGGAGGTATCCGATCCTGCATGCCGGAAGAGAAATGCGCCTTATGGATTACCTCTCTTGCGGATATCCTGATTTATCTTACCATGGGGAGGAATCATGGAGGACGTCAATTGATTATTACAAACGGCACATAGGCCTGCTGTACTGCGGAAGATATGCTGCGAAAGAGAAGGATGAAAACATCCCTGATGACTTCATCTATATTGCAATAAATATGCATTGGGAGCCACATGAATATGCAGTTCCCAAATTGCCCAAAGGCTTAGCCTGGGAGCTGAACTTTTCCACGGATGAGGATGTTGAAATATCCGACAGCGGAACCTGCTGGCAGCTGCCGGCCCGAAGTATCGCTGTATTTACAAGCAAGGGACACAGGTATAAAGCACCAAAGGGCATGAGAAGTCAAAAAAATACAGGCAGTCCCAAAAACGTGAGCAGCTCTCAAAGCGTGAGCAGCGCTCAAAGCATGGGCAGCGCTCAAAGCGTGAGCAGCGCTCAAAGCGTGAGCAGCGCTCAAAGCGCGGGCAGCCCCCAAAACGTGAGCAGCACTCAAAGCACGGGTGGCTCCCAAAGCAGAAACAGTCAGAAAAGCGCGGGCATCCCAAAATGCTGCGAAATAAAAGAGACAGACAGGAAGGTTGAATCAGTATGACAAATGCCTGGAAGCATTTCAAGACAATCACATATCATAAATTTCTGGTGGCACAGGGATGTTTTAAGATAGGGCTTTATTGGCAGGGAATTATCCATGATCTGTCTAAATACAGTCCCTCAGAATTTGCAATAGGGATGAAATATTATCAGGGCAACCGGAGTCCCAACAATGCGGAAAGGGAATGTATCGGTTATTCCAGTGCATGGCTGCATCACAAAGGCCGCAACAAGCACCATTATGAATACTGGGTTGATTACAGTACCAAAACACAGACGGGAGGACTCAGCCCTGTACCCATGCCGGACAGATATATTGCGGAAATGATAATGGACAGGATAGCTGCAAGCAAGGTTTACGAAGGTAAGGAATATAAGGATTCGAGCCCCCTGAAATATTACGCGTCCGGCAGAGAACCATCCACCTTACATCCCTACACCAGAAAGAGACTGGTGTTTCTGTTGGAAATGCTGGCAGAGCAGGGTGAAGAGAAAACCTTTCAATTTATAAAAGACAGATTCCTGAAAACAAAGAAAAATTATCACAAAGACCGGCTATCTTAATCGGACTTGCACTTTTTCAGATAACGGGGAATAAACTACAGTAAATAGGAAAAAAGGATAATAACCTATGAACTGTCTTATTTTACTGTTGTTGTTATGCTGTGGTAATAATAACAACCGCGGTTGTGGCGGCAGCAATAATAATTGTGACTGCGATAACTGTAATAATACTTATGATCGGAGCTCCCGCAGACGTAACCGCCGCGATGATGAACTGTGTAATTCATCAGAAGGTTCTCCTTTGTGGACAGATGACTGCTCACATGATGACAACAGGTCATCTGCAACGGAGTCAGGAGATATGCCGAGATCAAATTATCCGAATCTTTCCAGAGGTGAAACCTGTGGTTGTGAAGGCGAGGAAGCATAGCAAGAAAAGATTTGTTAATGAACATAAGAAATAAAGAAGAATCATTGAGGTAAAAGCATCAATTGATTCTTCTTTTTTTGTGTGATTTTTTGTGTGATACATAAATTTGCTATTTTCTATTACAGGGAACTATGCTATATTAATACTAAGGATTTGCCTAATGTATGGACTTGCTGACATAATCTCATCATTGCGGGATATGTTCTGTTATTGGCGGCGAATCTGTTTATTAGTATTGAAAGACAATACGGAGGTTAGTCATATGGAGAAAAAGACAAAAAGCAAATATGTTGCATATGTGTCCTCATATACGATGGGAGACAACCATGGCATTCACATTTATGATGTGGATATGGAAAAAGGACGCTTTACAGAGAAAGAAAAAGTGGAAATAACCAATTCGTCTTTTGCAGCAATATCCATTAATGGAAAATTCTTATATTCCATAACTGATTTTGGTGTGGAAGCATACCTCATTTCAGATGACGGCGGGCTGGAACTGATCAATCATGCGCCGATCAATGGGATGAGGGGATGCCATCTGTCAACGGATTATGCAGACCAATATTTGTTTGTGGCAGGTTACCATGACGGCAAACTGACAATGCTCAAACTGAATGAAGACGGGTCCATAGGAGGGATTACAGATGAGATTTTCCATAAAGGGCTGGGAAGTGTGGCTGAGAGGAATTTCCGCCCGCACATTAACTGTGCCCGGATGACGCATGATAATAAATATCTGTTGGTGGCAGACCAGGGAATGGATCATGTGAATGTCTACAAAGTTGACCATGAAAAAGGAAAACTAAAGCTTGCCGACGTTATCCGCAGTGAATTGGAATCCGCTCCCAGACATATCAGAATATCAGGTGACGGACGATTCATATATGTTGTGCATGAATGGAAATGCTACATAGATGTATACACATATGAAGAACACAATGGAATCCCCTATTTTGAAAAAATCCAGAGCATAACTACAATGAACAATGACCATGATGTAAATTGTGCAGCAAGTGCGCTCAGTTTCTCAGGGGATTATAAATATCTCGTCAGTTCAAATGCCGGTGATAATACAGCGATTATATATAATGTAGATCCTGAAGACGGTACCCTGACCAGGAATTTCTGTCTTCCGGTCAGCGGTCAGTACCCTAAGGATGTAGATTTATTCCCGGATAACCAGTTTCTCGTTTCCTGCAATCATGAGTCCAACCATATGTCTTTTTTCAAGGTTGACCTGGAGAAGGGAATCATGGTTATGAATGGACCGGTGATGCGGGTGAATGCGCCTAATTGCCTGATTTTCCATGAATTAAAATAAAGCAGGCGATACTTCAGGGCATGTTTCATCGGTTGATTGTAGCTTAAATGGTATCTTGATGATGGGGTGACAAAGTGATTGATGTAAAAATATGTGAATGGTTGTCCGATAACGCGGACGCTCCCATACGATATCGAGTAGCGAGAGAACTGCTAAGAGATAATCGTGCGACAAAGGATATCGAAAAAGAATTAATAGATAATCCGGTGATTGCGTTATGGCTTAAAAATCTAAAACCAGAATCACCGCCCCAGCATCATTGGATGGTGCATGGCAGCTTTAATTTTTGTTTGGAAAACGCAGTATTAAAGGCGATTCAGCTTGGCCTGCACGCAGAATTGCCACAAGTTTCGGATGCGATTGCCTATTACATAGATAAAATAGAATCAGTCCCAATTAAAAAGCCCGTTCGCAATTGCGATTTTCGTACCGGATTTGACCATATTCTCATATCCAATCTATTAACGCTTGCCGGTGCGGACAGTGAAGCCATCCGTATTTTCATGCGAAACAGTTTAGACGAGATGTATTGTTTTGTACGGAAAGGCGATTACAATATATATTACACTGAGGATGAAAAGGCGAAAACAAAAGGAATACCTAAAATATGGAGAAGCCGACAAATCATCAAACAAAGCCTTCTCAATGAGTATGGTTTTTGTTACCCGCTTCTTTATGATATAGTCGGTCTGCATATGCTCTATGGTTTAAACGATCAGGAAGTAACCGGCAA
>Ga0153943_1000166_pt1 | contig 22438 bp, 17 predicted proteins | sample TSNJ027MetaG_FD_104721 | JGI IMG/M metagenome (GOLD analysis project Ga0153943, IMG submission 104721) | Attine ant fungus gardens microbial communities from New Jersey, USA - TSNJ027 MetaG | ecosystem: Host-associated > Fungi > Mycelium > Unclassified | place: USA: New Jersey, Brendan T. Byrne...
CTGACCTTGCGCACATACTGCCGCGCCGCGGCGGCAATCTCCTCGGTCGTCGCCGGCGGCTCCAGTCCGCGCAGCTCGGTGATGTTTCGGCACATACCTCAACGATAAGGCGGCCGAGGCGCGGCAGGTCGGACTGACTACGGTTGCTCTTATGATCCCCGCTGGCGACGATGCAGAGCGAAGCGATGAGGAGGAGCGGCGCTTATGACCGACGACATCCTGTTGATCCACACCGACGATCGGGTTCGCACCCTGACCCTGAACCGACCGCAATCGCGCAACGCGTTGTCGGCCGCGCTGCGGGATCTTTTTTTCACGGCCCTGGCCGACGCCGAAGCCGACGACGCCGTCGACGTCGTGATCCTGACCGGCAGCGATCCGGTGTTCTGCGCGGGGCTCGACCTCAAAGAGCTGGGCGGGCAGTCGGCGCTACCGGACATCTCGCCGCGCTGGCCACCGTTGAGCAAGCCCGTCATCGGCGCGATCAACGGCGCCGCGGTCACCGGTGGGCTGGAGTTGGCGCTGTACTGCGACATCCTGATCGCGTCGGAGCATGCGCGATTCGCCGATACCCATGCTCGGGTGGGTCTGCTGCCGACGTGGGGGCTCAGCGTGCGGTTACCTCAGAAAGTGGGCGTCGGACTGGCCCGTCGCATGAGCATGACCGGTGACTACTTGTCCGCCGACGATGCGCTGCGGGCCGGCCTGGTCACCGAAGTGGTGCCACATGAGCGGCTGCTGACCGCCGCGCGCGAGGTGGCAACGAGCATCGTCGGCAACAACCAGAGCGCGGTGCGGGCTCTGCTGACGTCCTATCACCGGATCGACGAATCGCACACCAGCGAGGGGCTTTGGCTGGAAGCGATGGCAGCCAGGCAATTTCGGACCTCCGGCGACGACATTGCCGCCAACCGGGAAGCCGTCCTGCAGCGCGGACGCGCGCAGGTCCGATAAGCCCGACGACGACGCAGACCGCGAAGCGGTCTGAGGTGGGGCACGCCCCGCATCGGGACAGCAATCTGCCCCGTTTCCGGAGGAAGAGAAACGGGGCAGACTGCGCCAGTGCCTGGTCCCCCCGATCAGGGCACAGTGGCGCGGATGGGGTGTGTGATGGCCCAAACGGGGTGTAAAACGTCTGCGGCGTAATGGCGCATCGGGTGAAGTGGTCCGCTGAACGGCACCCACGGGTCAGCGGAGGCGACGGCTGGCGCGAGCGATCCAAGGAGGGACAGACCGACGGCGGCCAGCAGGCCAGCTGCTGCGACACGCAATTTGGAAACTTTGTTCGACTTCATGGTTGGGATTCCTTCCCGGGCAGTCGCTTCCCAGGTCCAGATGTAATCCTTCGCTAGGGCCGGTTGCTTTCCCCGACACCACAAAGGGTGCAACAGGTGCCTTGGCGGGTTCTGCAGAGATTCTTGCGGAATTCTTGCGTTTGCAAATGCGGTATCTGCGCAGCTCAGCGCGGTCGGATTTGGAAGGTGAACTCGTGGCCGCCGATGCGGATATGGTCGCCATCGGCGAGGGTGGCGCTGCTTCGGATGCGCCGGCCTTGCACCAGGACTCCGTTAGTCGATCGCAAATCGCTGATCACAAAACTGCTTCCGGTGTCGATGACGACGGCGTGGTGGCGACTGACGTCGTCGTCGTCGAGCACGATGTCATTGTCAGGTCGGCGGCCAATTCGGGTCGAGACCTTCAGCCGATAACGCTGTCCGTCGTTGGCTCGCAGCTCGGCGATGGCCGACGGGTTAGCCAGCGTGCCGGTGTGCGGAGCAAGATCGACGACGCTGCGCTTGGCGGTCGTCTGCGCCGTATTTTGGGTGTCCAGGGGTTCCTGGCGCAGGATTCGCTCATGCAGGGTCCTGATCGTGGGACCGGGATCGATGCCGAGGTTTTCCGCCAGGTTCGCTTTCAGTCGCAGATACGCGTTGAGCGCGTCAGATTGGCGCTCCGTGACGTAGTAGGCGGTAATCAACTGCGCCCACAGCCGTTCTCGGAAGGGATGTTCGGCGCTAAGTACCTCCAGGCGAGGGATCACGGCGTCGGCGCGCCCGCACGCGATCTCGGCTTCGGCGAGGGCGGTTTGGGCCACCACCCTGACCTCGGACAGCGCGGTGGCAAACGTATCGACGAAGGCGAATTCGCTGAGGTCATCGAGGACCGGCCCGCGCCATTCGGCCAGCGCGGCCGACAGGTAGCTGCTGGCCTCTTCGAACTGTCCCGCCGCGGCGGCGTGGACCCCCGCGTTCTTTGCGGTGATAAAACGCCCGAGATCGCAGTCGGCGTCCGCGACGCTGAGTTGATATCCCGGCGGAGCGCTCGCCAGAACTTTGTTCGGGTCGTAACCTGCGGTGCTTAGCAGGCGGCGCAAGTTGGACACGTAGGAATGGATGCTTGTTCGTGCCGCAGGTACAGGATTCTGGTCCCAAACCGCATCGATCAGCGACTCGACGGACACCGGCCGGTTTCGGTTGATGACCAGCATGGCCAACACCGCCCGCAGCTTCGGGGCGCCCAACGGCACCGGGGTGCCGCCCGTGTTCAGCTGCAACGGTCCCAAGACACCGAACCCGCGACCTGCGTTTCCCATCGTGCTGCCCGCCTTTCGGGTCTGCGTGGGCGTCGGCACATCATTGTCACCGCAATTGGCGGATGCGCCGTGACCTGAGGTGACGCGCGGCATTTGCGCGCTCAGCTATCACCGAAAACGCACTAGCTGAGTGCCGCCTACGGTCGGTCCGGGCCGGTCACCCTAGAGCGGCGCCCAGCGAAGCCACCACATCGTCGATCGAGCCGGTGGTCGAGTAGCCGGCGGCCAGCTTGTGACCGCCGCCGCCGAATGTCGAAGCGACGGTAGCGAGATCCACCGCGGCCTTTGCCCGCATCGACACCGACCACTGCTGCGGCCCGATCTCTTTGAACACAGCCGCCACCTCGGCCTGCTGTGTGGTGCGGACGATGTCGACGATGCTCTCCACTTCTTCCGGCCGCGCGCTGATCCATTCCTGGTGTCCGACAATGGCGTACACCAGGCCGCGACCGTCGACAGCGTCCGGCAACAGCTGCGCCGAACCCAACACCCGGGACAGCATCATCAGCCAGCTGAAGGGATGGGTGTCCATCAGTGACCGGCTGATCGCCGCGTTGTCGACGCCCAACTCGACCAGCCGCGCCGCCAGCCGATGTGCGCGCGCGCTGGCCCACCGGAACGACCCGGTATCGGTCGTCAGCCCCGCGTAGAGGCAGTGCGCCACTTCGGTGTCGATCGGCTTGCCCCACGCGTCGAGTAGCTCGGCAACCAGCATGGTGGTGGAGTCCGCCGACGGGTCGACGAAGTTCACGGTGCCGAACAGCTGGTTCGACGCGTGGTGGTCGATCACCAGCAGCTCTTGCCCGGTATCGGCCATTTCGCGCAGGTCTCCGAGCCGGTTGATGCTCGGAATATCCACGGTCACAACCAGATCTACATCGCGACGCATGGCGTGGGGATCGACCAGCAGCTGCCCGCCGGGCAGTGACCGCAAAGACTCCGGAAGCGCTGCCGGGGCCGCGAAGCTGACCTGGACGGCCTTGCCGTACTGGTCCAGCACCAGGCCCAGCGCGAGGCCGGCGCCGATCGTGTCAGCGTCGGGATAGACGTGGCAGACCACCGCGACCGTGACGGCGGCGGACAGCACCTCGGCGGCTCCGACGGCGTCGACGCGTCGCGCCGTGGCGGGCGATTCAGTCTTCGAGTTGATCGTCGTCATCGGCGCCTTCCCCGTCAGGTCCATCCGCGTCGCCGGACACCCGATAGGGGTCGGCCTCTCCGGCGGGCTTGGCACCTTCGCGAACCCGAGCCACATCGGCGTCAGCGGCACGCGCGCGGGCCAGCAACTCTTCCATTCGCTGCACGGAGTCGGACACCGTGTCCCGGGTGAACGTCAGTGTGGGAGTGAAGCGAACGCCGGTGCCGGCGCCAACCTTGGTGCGCAGCACACCCTTCGCGCGGTCCAGCGCCGCCGCCGCGCCGGCGTAATCGGGCTCGTCATCCAGCGTCGACCCCATCACCGTGTAGTACAGCGTCGCGTCGTGCAGGTCACCGGACACCTTGGCGTCGACGATGGTCACGCCGGCCAGTCCCGGGTCTTTGATCTCGTACTCGATCGCCGACGCGACGATTTCGGAGATCCGCTTGGCCAGCCGGCGGGCCCGGGCCGGGTCAGCCATGCCGAATGTTCAGGTTGTTGGCAGTCATGTTCAGGCGCGTTCCTTCTGAACCAGCTCGTAGGTTTCGATGACGTCGCCTTCTTTGATGTCGGAGTAGGTCAGCGTCAGACCACACTCATATCCATCGCGGACCTCCGTGACATCATCCTTCTCCCGTCGCAGCGACGCCACCGTGAGGTTGTCGGACACCACGATGTTGTCCCGTAGCAGCCGGGCCTTGGCGTTGCGGCGCACCACACCGGAAGTCACCAGGCAACCAGCGATCACGCCGACCTTCGACGAGCGGAACAGCGCGCGGATCTCGGCACGACCCAGCTGGTTCTCCTCGTAGATCGGCTTGAGCATGCCGCGCAGGGCCTTCTCGATTTCGTCGATCGCCTGGTAGATCACCGAGTAGTAGCGGATGTCGACGCCTTCGCGGTTGGCCAGCTCGGTCGCCTTGCCCTCGGCACGCACGTTGAAGCCGATGATCACCGCGTCCGAGGCCGACGCCAGGTTGACGTTGGTCTCGGTGATGCCACCCACACCGCGGTCGATGACCCGCAGTTCCACCTCGTCGTCGACCTGGATCCCCATCAGCGCCTCTTCCAGCGCCTCGACGGTACCGGCGTTGTCGCCCTTGAGGATCAGGTTCAGCTGGCTGGTTTCCTTCAGCGCCGAGTCCAGGTCCTCCAGGCTGATCCGCTTGCGAGAGCGCGCCGCCAGGGCGTTGCGCTTACGGGCGCTGCGCCGGTCGGCGATTTGGCGGGCAATGCGGTCCTCGTCGACCACCAGGAAGTTGTCGCCTGCGCCGGGCACCGACGTGAAACCGATGACCTGCACTGGCCGTGACGGCAGCGCCTCCTCGATGTCGTCGCCGTATTCGTCGACCATCCGGCGGACCCGACCATAGGCGTCGCCGGCGACGACCGAGTCGCCGACGTGCAGCGTGCCACGCTGCACCAGCACGGTGGCCACCGGGCCGCGGCCGCGGTCCAGGTGCGCCTCGATCGCCACACCCTGGGCTTCCATGTCGGGGTTGGCCCGTAGATCCAGCGCGGCGTCGGCGGTCAGCAGCACCGCCTCCTCCAGCGCCTCAATGTTGGTGCCCTGTTTGGCCGAGATGTCGACGAACATCGTGTCGCCACCGAAATCCTCTGCCACCAGACCGTATTCGGTGAGCTGAGACCGGATCTTGGCTGGGTCGGCACCTTCCTTGTCGATCTTGTTCACCGCCACCACGATCGGCACGTCGGCGGCCTGCGCGTGGTTGATGGCCTCCACCGTCTGCGGCATCACACCGTCGTCGGCGGCCACCACCAGGATCGCGATGTCGGTGGCCTTGGCACCGCGGGCACGCATGGCGGTGAACGCCTCGTGACCCGGGGTGTCGATAAAGGTGATCAGCCGCTCGTCGCCGTCGAGGTCGACGGACACCTGGTAAGCGCCGATGTGCTGGGTGATGCCCCCGGCCTCGGCCTCGCGGACGTTGGCCTTACGGATGGTGTCCAGCAGTCGGGTTTTACCGTGGTCGACGTGACCCATCACGGTCACCACCGGCGGGCGGGTCTGTAGGTCTTCCTCGGTGCCCTCGTCTTCGCCGTAGCTCAGGTCGAAGGATTCCAGCAACTCGCGATCTTCGTCCTCGGGGCTGACGACTTGAACGACATAGTTCATTTCGCTGCCCAGCAGCTCGAGCGTCTCGTCGCCGACCGACTGGGTGGCGGTCACCATCTCGCCCAGGTTGAACAGCGCCTGCACCAGCGCGGCCGGGTTGGCATCGATCTTCTCGGCGAAATCCGACAGCGACGCGCCACGCGCCAGCCGGATGGTCTCGCCATTGCCGTGCGGTAGCCGCACGCCGCCGACGACCGGCGCCTGCATGTTCTCGTACTCGGCGCGTTTCGCCCGCTTGGACTTGCGGCCGCGCCGCGGCGCGCCGCCGGGACGGCCGAACGCGCCGGCAGCACCGCCGCGCTGGCCAGGGCGTCCACCGCCACCGCCGCCGGGACGGCCACGGAACCCGCCGCCGCCACCACCACCGGGTGGAGCACCAACGCCACCACCGCCGCCGGCGCCGCCGCGGTAGTTACCGCCGCCACCACCACCGCCGCCGGGCCGACCGCCGCCAGGACCACCTGGCCGACCGCCGACGCCGCCGGGTCGCGGCGCGCCGGGACGTGGCGGACGACCTTGTCCACCACCGGAGCCGCCGCCAGGGCGGGGTGGCATGCTGCCGGGCGACGCGCCCGGGCGGGGGGCACCGGGCCGGGCGGCACCTGGACGCGGGGCCGGCGGACGCGGAATTGGCCGGTCCACCGGCTGTGCCGTCGAGAACGGGTTGTTGCCGACACGCGGCGTGCGAGCCGCCGGCTTCGGGACCGGGCGCGGGCCAGGCATGGGTCCGGGCCGCGTCGGGGTCGGCGACGGTGCCGCCGCCTGCGGCTGTTCCGGAGCCGGGGCCGGCGGGGCGGCCAGCTCCGGCTCCGGCGGCGGGGCCGGTTTGGGGCCGGCGGGTTTCGGCGCCGTCGGGGCGGCCTGGACCCCCTGGCCTTTGGCTGCGGCCGCGCCGTTGCCGGCGGTCTTCTCCTGCGCGAGCTTGCTGCCGCCGAACGACTCACGCAGCCGACGCGCGACCGGCGCTTCTACCGTCGACGATGCGGATTTGACGAATTCGCCCTGTTCGCTGAGCCGGGCGAGTACTTCTTTGCTGGTAACACCGAGTTCCTTAGCTAACTCGTGTACGCGCGCCTTGCCTGCCACTACATCTCCTGTCTATGAGGCGACAGCTGTGGTCGGCCGCGCCTCGGGTTTAGCTATGACGCATGGTCATCGGGACTTCACGGTGTGCTCATGTTCTTTGCTACCTGTTCTGTTGGCGGGATGATCGGGCGCGTCCAAAAACTCGATATGCTCGACCACCGCTGATGCGTCCAGTGCTCCGGCGATCCGCAACGCTCGCGCGAACGCTCGCCGCCGGATCGCTTCTTGTGCGCACTTCCGAATGGGATGCAGCCATGCACCCCGCCCCGGAAGAGTACCTGCTGGGTCAACGGTCACGGCGTATTTACCGTTCCCGGTCGACACAGCCACCACTCGAAGCAGTTCGACGGCCAACTCTCGCTTTCGGCAACCGACACACGTCCGCACCGGTCCATCGACGCGTCGATGTGCGGAGGCCGAAGTCTCGCGCTGGATCACGGCTTAGTTTACCTGCACCGAACCGGTGGTCAGCACCACCCGAATGTGTCCGCAATTACGCTCGCGCCGCGACATGCCGACACCCACCACTGACAACACCACCGAAGCACCGTCGACGAACTCACCACCACGCGCTATCACGCAGTACCGCTCACAGTCCGAACCCTCAGCGGGCCGCCAGGATGAGTGTCTGCGCGGCGATCAGCCTTGTGCCATCGGGGAATTCGATGCCTGTGTCGGTGCACCGCGTCGGCACGGCCGTCCCGTCGACGGATGCGTGGTACTCGCCCACGCCGCCGACGACCGTGAGCCGGTGCAGGTCGAGCTGCCCGCCGGTACAGGCCATGACGAGTTGGTCACCCTGCTGCGACCACAGGCCCCAACCGGAGCCGGCGAGGAACGGCAGGGCGGTGTCCGGGCAGCGGAAGGTGTAGGCGCCGGCCGGGGCGTCGTGGGTGAACCCTGCCAGCGCCTGCAGCGCCGACCAGCCGGCGAGCGAGCGAGCGTAGTGGTCGCCGCACTCGATCTCGTTGAACGGGTTGCGCCGCCGCCCGTCGTAGCGTCCCCACACGGCGTCCAGCACGGCGCGCCCCTCGTGATGCAAGCCCTCGCGCAGGCAGTGCGCGGCCACCTGGTACTCCGAGCCGGTCCACACCTCGTCGGCGTACCGGATCGGCACCGCGGGCTGGCCGCCGTGTGGCCAGGCACACACCAGCAGCCCCGCATCGTCACCGTCAGCGAACACCCGGTACGGATGAATGAAGTCGCGGAACCCGCGGCGGAGGTTGTGCCGCACCACCGCGGCGAGGGAGGCGCGCACGTGCTCGGCGGGCAGCAGGTGGCCTAGGTCGAGCTGGTGCGCCCACCACTGCCCGATCAGCTGGTCGGCCAGGCACCCGTCGCCCCACTGATAGTCGGGGTTGTCGCCGGGCAGCAGCCGCTGCACGTAATACTCGCCGGTGAACAGCGCCGCGTCGTAGGACTTGCTGGCCTGGGCGAAGGTGGCTTGGTACGCCGCCGCCGCGTCGATGTCGTCGAGGAGTCGGGCGATCTCTTCGGCGGCCCGCAGCGCGGCCAGCCACAGCGTGCCCATGAACGAGTTGTGCCCGGTGAGGTCAATGTCATGGGTGCTCGGCTGGATGCCGCTGAGCATCCCGCTGCCGTCGACGTTCCAGGCGTGGTCGACGTAGTGCAGCAGGCGGGTGAGGTTGGGCCAGTAGCGGCGCAGCCAGTCGATGCCTGCGCCCACGCGGTATTCGCGGTAGGCCTTCAGGACAGTGCCGAGCATGCCGTCCAGCGCCGGCTGGTCCGGGCCGCCGATCGGCTCGCCCCACGGCTGCGGTAGGTAGGTCGGGGCGAGCACCCGGTGCGGTACATAGCCTGCCGGCGCCTGCATGACCTCGAACTCGGTCTCGCGCATGCTCCGCTCGAGTTCGGGAAACGCCGCCGCGAGCGCCTGCGCGTAGTTCCATACGTGCGTGCAGTTGAGCGGACAAGAGCCGCCGTAGGCCCCTGACCACATCGCGGTGGAAGCACCCAGCACCCCCTCGAAGGCGAAGAACCGCCCGTCCGCGGCGCGAAAGCACGTGGGGCTGCGCACGGTCGCGAGCTGGGCGGCGAAATGCGTGACAGCGGCATCGTCCAGGCCGGACTGGGCCAGTGTGCCGGTCCACGCGCCGGTGGCCTCGCGCAGCGCCGACCAGCCTCGGCGCAGCCGCTCGAACACGTCCTGCGCGTCGGCGTAGCGGGTGGCGTAGTGGTTGCCCAGCCAGAACCGGGAGCGCCCCCACTCCGGCCGGTCCGGCCCGAACTGCTCGAAGTTGACGTACCGGTTGGGGAAATACCAGGTAAGCGCCACCTGGATGAGCCGCGCCTCGCCGGGCTCCAGCAGGAACGGGACACCGAGGCCGGCGTTGAAGGTGCTGCCGTCCGGGCTGGCGCCGCTCGCCGATTGCGGGGCATGCCGCTGCGGGTCAGCGATGCCCGCCGCCATGGCCAGCCGCGGCGCGCCGCTGGACAGCGCCCGCGAACGTAGAAACGCGACGAACTCATCCGTGTGCCGCCACCGGGTCAACGCGGCCGCCCGCGGGTCGTCGGCGGCCAGCACCATCTGCCCGGCGCCCGGGGCGTCGTCGGGGACCGCGGCGTTCTCCAGCACCACGCATGTCCAGCCGTCCCCGCGTAGCAGCCGGTTGGTGTTGCCGCCATACCCGGGCGCATGAACGCCGTCGATCGGGGTGATCCCGTCCCAGCCCACAGCGTTCTGCACGGTGGCGCCAAGGGTTCCGTGCAGCGGGTGGTTGTCGGTGTTGACCAGCCGGAACGTGAACAGCGCAGCCGGGATGGAGCTGGCGTCGACATCCAGCGGGACCAGCGGGTTGAACGCCTCCAGCGTGACGTCCAGCGGAAGGGCGGGGTCGAGGTAGCGCACCCGGGCGATCGGGTAGGTGCCGGAGAAGGTCGTGCGGGCCACCCCGGGATACCGGCTCAGCAATTCGCGTTGCCACTCCGGCACCACATCATCGCTGACCAGCGGGGTGCTCGTCGAGTCCCGCGGCGACGCCTGCAGGATGCGCAGCTCGTCCAGCGGCGGCTCCCACCGGCTGACCCGCAGCGCCAAGAACGATCCGGGTAGCGCGCCGGCGTGGTTCCCGATGTTGTGCAGCTGCCACTGCCGCAGGCCGCCGTCAGCGCAGATGGCGAGGTTACCGGTGCCGATGCCGCCGAGCGGCATGGCCAGGTGGCCGAACTCGGCCCCGTCGCACTCGGCCGCGCGCAGGTCGTCCGGCCAGGTCACGTCGGCGGCTCCATCGGCTCCGCACCCACCTCGAGATCGTCGGCGTCGGGCAGCGGCGGGCGCGGCGCCGACGGGCGGTCCAGGTAGAAGATCGCGGTCGAGGCGATGTCGTCATGTAGCGGCCGGTAGCGTCGCTGCGACGTCCAACCGAGGGCCTGGATGTCCACCCGCAGATCGGCGCTGAAGTGGATCGGGTCGAGAACGTGCCAGCGGTACATGCCGAACCGCTGCTGGCTGCGATACAGCCCGTCCGGGCGAATGACCTGATGCAACCCGAGAAACGGTGTCGAGTAAGTGGTGTAACCGTGGCCAGGCACATCGAAGTTCCAGGCGCCGCCGAAATAGTCCTCGGTACCGGTGCCACAAATCGTGGGGAACTCCTCGTCGCCGTCGAGATAGAACTTGACTTCGCCCTCACCCCACCAGCCGGGGTGGTTGGCGCCCCACGCCAGATAGGTGCCGACGTACTTCCCCGCGCCGTGGACACGATCCAGAATCGGGTGCAGCGTGCCAACGGCGAGCGGGTTGCTGCGGCGGAACTGGCAGTGCAGATAGCCGGTATCGGCCATCTCGGTTGTGAAATCCACGTCGATCTCGTAGCTGATCTGGTAATAGACGACGGCGGTCCGCGGCGCGCGGTTCTCCAATGTCAGCCGGGCATGCCGGGGCACCGGCATCGGCCAGTAACTGTTGAAGCCGCCGTGCGGATTGACGGCGATCGGCAGTGACGATAGCTGGGCGAACTCACACCAGCCCTGACCGAAGAAGTCGCCGAGTGGTACTTCGATCGCGGGCTGGTCTGCGCCGTCCCAATAGGCGCGCAGGATCAGGCTGCGCCAATTGCCCTGGTGTGTGGTCAGCCAGAGATGTGTGATGAGCCCGGGCCCGTCAATGGCGGCCAGCTCGAACGTAGTCCGTCCACCGATTTCGACGCTGGGCGAGACCTTCCAGCCCACGCCGAGGTCTGCCGCGCAGGCCGCGCCGGTGCCCGCTTCGGCGCGGGCACCGCCGCCCTTCGCCCCGTCGAAGTTTTCCGGGCTGATCGAACGGGACTGGGCACCGCTCAATCGGGCCAGAGAACGCAGGTCGGTCACAGGTCACCGGGTCAGCGGTCGTGTGCCATCCCGTGGGTGGCGCCATGCTCCGGGTGCTCCGCCGGCTGATCGGGCGAATCCCCGCGGATGTCGATGCGCCAACCGGTGAGCCGCGCCGCCAGTCGAGCGTTCTGGCCCTCTTTACCGATGGCCAGCGACAGCTGGAAGTCGGGCACCACCACCCGAGCCGCCCGGGCGTTCTGGTCGATCACTGTCACCGAAACCACCTTGGCCGGCGACAGCGCGTTCGCCACGAACCGAGCCGGGTCCTCGTCGTAGTCGATGATGTCGATCTTCTCCCCGGACAGCTCACTCATCACGTTGCGCACCCGCTGACCCATCGGGCCGATGCAGGCGCCCTTGGCGTTCAGACCGGGAACCCGAGAAGCAACCGCGATCTTCGACCGGTGGCCGGCTTCGCGTGCCACCGCGACAATCTCCACCGACCCGTCGGCGATCTCGGGGACCTCCAGCGAAAACAGTTTGCGCACCAAGTTGGGGTGAGTGCGGGACAACGTGATCACCGGTTCGCGGGAGCCGCGGCTTACTCCCACCACGTAGCACCGCAGCCGCTCACCGTGCTCGTAAACCTCACCGGGAACCTGCTCAGCCGCCGGGATCACGCCCTCAGATCCCTTGGTCTCGCTGCCCATTCGGACGACGACGAAGCCGCGTGCATTTGCCCGGCTATCACGTTGCACCACACCAGCAACGATCTCGCCCTCATGGGTCGCGAACTCGCCGAAGGTGCGCTCGTTCTCGGCGTCGCGAAGCCGTTGCAGCATGACCTGCCGTGCGGTGGTGGCCGCGATCCGCCCGAAACCCTCCGGAGTGTCCTCCCATTCGCTGAGCACAATCCCGTCGTCGTCGAGCTCACGGGCGAACACCTGGACGGCACCGGTTTTGCGGTCGATTTCGATATGCGCATCCGGCTGATGGCCCTCGGAGTGCCGGTAAGCGCTGAGCACCGCGGCCTTGACGTCCTCGAGCAAGTCGTCGAACGAGATTCCTCGTTCCACCACGATCGCGTGCAGAGCGGCCATGTCGATGTTCATGTTCTGCCTCCCGTTTCCGCACTCCGATCGACAGCCGCCAGCTCCAGTTCGCGTTTGGACGGAGGCGAAAACTCAACCTGGACAACAGCTTTCCGGATCTCATCGATCGGCACCGGACGCACCGCCCAGTCCCGGGCCTGATCGTCGCGGACCACCAGCATCAGCGTGTTGTCGGCTACCTCGCCGACTCGTCCGGTGATTTGCGTTTCGTCGGCCAGCGCCAGTTCGACCTTGCGGCCCCGCGCGCGGCGGAAGTGCTTCTCGCTGGTCAGCGGGCGGTCCACGCCAGGCGAGCTGACTTCCAGCACATAGCCACCCGCAATGCTTTTCACCGCATCCAGCAAGGTCGACGCCGAACGGGACAGCGTGGTGATGGTGTCCAGATCGAGGGCGGTGTCGCCGTCGGCAATCACGGTTATCCGCGGCGGACGGGACCGCGCATCGATGACGACATCCTCAATTTCGTAGCCTGCGCGCGCGAACTCACCATCGAGTAGCTCGATCACCTGCGTCTGCGACGGTAGCCCGATGACCACGGCGAGCTCCTCATCTTGAGTTGTCCGGTCCGGCGGCGCTCCGGTTCGCACGATTCAGCGCGTCCAACGCGCCAACCACTAACGATACGCCAGGAATGGCGTATAAACCGTGATCGCGGCTGGCTCACCCGGCGTTACGCCGGGCTGTGCAAGGCCCGGTCAGAGCAATGGCAGGATGTTGCTGTGCCACGCACGCCGTCCGTTGTCAGTCCGGTGGTCAGCAGGCGGCAGGTACTGGCCGGCGGCGCCGCTCTCGCCGTGCTCGGGATGACGGGGTCCGCCTGTAGTTCGCCGCCCGCACCGCCGGCGGTCGACGAACTCGAATCGCAATTGAAACTGGCCCGGCATGACAGCGAGCTGGCCACGGCGGCAGCCGCAGCCGCGGCCCAGCCGGTCAGTGCGGCACTGACCGAGGTCGCCTCCGAACGCGCCCAACACGCGCAGGCGCTGGCCACCGAGATCGCCCGTCTCGCCGTCAACCCGACATCCACCTCCAGTCAGACCACCAGCCCGACACCCACCACCTCGGCAGCCGCGGCGCCCCCACCGCCGCTGTCCGACGTGACTAATTCCTTGCGCACGTCCGCGGCCAGCGCCACTCATCTGGCCACCACGTCGTCGGGCTATCGGGCGGGCTTGCTCGGCTCCATCGCCGCCGCGTGCACGGCGGCCTACAGCGTTGCGCTGGTGTTCGGAGGATCGGCCTCATGACGTCCGCTGAGCCGTCAGGCCACGACACGCCCTACGACACCGCGCTGTGCGCTGCACTGACCACCGAGCACTCCGTGATCTACGGCTACGGCATTGTGTCCGCCCACTGCCAGCCCGACGCCAACAGCCTGGTGTCTTTTGCGCTGAACCAGCATCGCCAACGTCGTGACCAGGTGATCGCGATGCTGGCCGCCCGCTCGGTCAGCGCCCCGGTGGCCGCCGCGGGCTACCAACTGCCGATGCCGGTCAACAACCCGACCGATGCGACCCGCCTGGCCGTGCGAATGGAGAAGGACACCGAGTTGGCCTGGCGCGCGGTCATCGAACAGGCGCAGGACCCGCAAGACCGACGGTTCGGGGTGACCGCGTTGACCCAAAGCGCCGTGCTGACCGCCCGATGGAAGCAGGCGCTGGGCGACTGGCCGATCACCACGGCATTCCCCGGCAGCGACTAACGCCACCTTTTGCGGCGAGCAGACGCAAAAGCCCCCAACACGCCGAGGCGTGACGGGCTTTTGCGTCTGGTCGGCGAGGCTAGTTCTATCCTGACACCGCTACCGTGATCTCGGTGGCCAGCCCGGCGCCGACCGCCAGTCCGCGGGTCTCGCCGGCGAACCGATTACGCAGCTCGACAGTGCCGTCCGCCCAGCCGCGTCCCACCACGACGATCCACGGCACACCCAGCAGTTCGGCGTCCTTGAACTTCACCCCGGGCGAGGCCTGCCGGTCGTCGAGCAGCACCTGGATGCCCAGCCGATCCAGATCGGCCGCCAGCGCGGTGGCCCCGGCGCGCGCCTCCGCATCCTTGTTGGCGATCACCAGATGCACGTCGAACGGCGAAACCTCGGACGGCCACCGCAGCCCCAGCTCGTCGTGGTGCTGCTCGGCGATGACCGCCACCAGCCGCGACACCCCGAGACCGTAAGAACCCATGGTGAGCCGCACCGGTTTCCCGTCTTCACCGAGCACGTCGACGGTGAAGGCATCGGTGTACTTACGACCGAGCTGGAAGATGTGGCCGATCTCGATGCCGCGGGCGGAGACCAGCGACCCGGCGCCGTCGGGAGATGGATCGCCGTCGCGCACTTCGGCGGCCTCGATGGTGCCGTCGGCGGTGAAGTCGCGCCCCGCGACCAACCCGACGACATGCTGCCCGAGTTTGTCGGCGCCGGTGATCCAGCTGGTGCCGTCCACAATCCGCGGGTCGACGAGGTAGCGAACATCGTTGTCGCGCAACGCCTTCGGGCCGATGTACCCCTTGACTAAAAACGGATACTTAGTGAAGTCGTCATCGACGAGCAGTTTGTATTCGGCTGGATCGAGGGCGGCGGCCAGCCGCTTGTCGTCGACCTCGCGGTCGCCCGGTACCCCGATTCCCAGCAGCTCCCAGTCACCGCCCGGTTGGCGAACCTTGAGCATGACGTTCTTCAAGGTGTCGGCGGCGGTGACGGTGCGGCCCAGGTCGGCGCCGTTCGCCCACTCGACCAAAGTCGCGATGGTCGGGGTGTCGCCGGTGTCATGGACCACCGCCTCCGGTAGCCCGTCGATCGGCCGGCTTTCCGGGCGAGCGGTGACAACCGCCTCGACGTTGGCCGCGTAGCCGGATGCCGGGCAGCGCACGAAAGTGTCCTCGCCGATAGCGCTCTCGGCCAGGAACTCCTCGGAGGCCGACCCGCCCATCGCGCCCGATACCGCGGACACGATGACGTAGCGCACCTGCAGCCGGTCGAACATGCGCTGGTAGGCCTCTCGGTGCGCGTGATAGGCGGCCTTGAGCCCGGCGTCGTCGATGTCGAAGGTGTAGGAGTCCTTCATCACGAACTCGCGGACCCGCAGCAGGCCGGCCCGGGGCCGCGCCTCGTCGCGGTACTTGGTCTGGATCTGGTAGAGCACCAACGGGAAGTCTTTGTAAGAGCTGTACTCCCCTTTCACCGTCAAGGTGAATACTTCCTCGTGGGTCGGGGCAAGCAGATAGTCGTTGCCGCGGCGGTCGTGGAGCCGAAAAATACCGTCGCCGTATTCGGTCCAGCGGTTCGTCGCCTCGTAGGGCGCGCGCGGCAGCAATGCGGGGAACAGGATCTCCTGCCCGCCGATGGCGTTCATTTCTTCCCGCACGACGCGTTCGATGTTGCGCAGCACCCGAAGCCCGAGCGGAAGCCAGCTGTACAGCCCGGGGCCGACCGGTCGGACGTAGCCGGCGCGAATCAACAGCTTGTGGCTGGCAACTTCGGCGTCGGCGGGGTCGTCGCGCAGCGTGCGCAAGAACAGCTCGGACATCCGGGTGATCACAGCGCGCAAGCCTAGCGGCGATCGCGAGCGCGGCTGACAGCCGGGCGAAGCGGGTGGTCGTCTGAGAGCTAGATCTCTCCGACGTCGATGGCGTGCTGGACTTCCTGGGCGTGGGCGACCTGCTTGGCGCTGTATCCGATGAACAGCGCCACGGCGCCAGTCAGGACGGCGACCCCGGCCACCCACAGCAGGCCGTAGGTGTAGCCGTGATCAAGCGCATGCAGCTGAGTGGCGTTCATGTTCTTCACCGGCCCGTTGGTGCCGCCCAAATACAGCGTGCGCGACGTGATGACGGCCTGAATGACGGCAAGGACGACCGGCCCACCGAGGTTCTGCAGCATCATCACGATCGCCGACGTCGGCCCGATCCGGTCAAAGCCGACGTCCGTGATCGCCGAGAGCGCCAGCGGGACGATGATCATGCCGATACCGATGCCGCCGAGAGTGATCAGCGTCACCAAGGTCGGGAAATACGGCATGGCGCGATCGAGCGTCGAACCGTAGACCATCGCACCCACCACCAGGATTCCGCCGGTGATCACCACGGCCCGCGGCTGAAACCACGACACCAGCTGAGAGGAGGCGCCCAGGCCGATGCCCATCGCGATGGTGAATGGGATGAAGCCGAGGCCGGCGCGCAGCGCGGTGTAGCCCATCAGCTCCTGCACATAGAGGCCGATCAGCACCGTCACCGTGAACAACACACCGCCGCCCAGGAAGATCGCCACAAAGGTAGCCAGCCGGTTGCGGTCGAAGAACAGGTCTAACGGCACGACAGGGTTATCGGCGGTGCGCTCGACAATCGCGAACGCGATGAACGCCACCAAGGCCACCACGCCCGAACCGATGGTGGTGACGGAGATCCAGCCCTTTTCCGGGCCGATCGAGAAGGCAAAAACGGCCGCGGTGCAGGCCAGCGTGGCAAGGACGGCGCCGGTGGCGTCAAGCTTCATCCGCTCCCGCTGGGTTTCCCGCAGCGTGGTGCGGGCCAGGTGAATCATCACCAGTCCGATCGGCACGTTGACCAGGAACGCCAGCCGCCAGGACAACTCCGTGAGCGCCCCGCCGACGACCAAGCCCATGACCGACCCGACGCCAGCCATCGCGCCGAACACCGCTGTCGCGGCGTTACGGGCCGGGCCCTTGGCGAAGGTGGTGGCGATGAGCGCCAAGCCGGTGGGCGTGGCGATCGCGGCACCCACACCCTGCAGTAACCGTGCGGTGACCAGGGTTGGGTCATCCCAGGCGATGCCACACAAGGCCGAGGCGATGGTGAACAGAGCGACGCCGACGGTGAAGGTGCGTTTGCGGCCGATGGTGTCACCGAGGCGGCCGCCGAGCAGCATCAAACCGCCGAAAGTCAGCACGTAGGCGGTGATCACCCAACTGCGGCCGGCATCGGTCAGGCCCAATTCGTTCTGAATCTTGGGAAGCGCGACGATCGCGATGGTGCCGTCCATGGTCGCCATCAGCTGCATTCCGCAGATGGCGATGACGGCGGAGAAAAAGCGTCGAGACGGCCGCCACGTCGGGTAAGTCCTGCTTGGAGGGCTCACGGCGGTCTTGGCTGAGGGCACTGGGGGCATATGAACTACTCGCTCGGAGCGTTCAGACGTCCATTCGTGGACAGCCCGCTCTGCGTCGTTGAGAGCCGTCATAAGAACTTACCCTACAGTAATCTTAGGAATCTTTTAAGCGCCGAATGCCGCTACCGTACCGATCACGATGATCGCGGGGGGCCGAATTCCCTCTGAACGGATCTTTTCCGGCGCGTCAGCGAGGGTGGCCCGCAACGTGTGTTCGGCGGCCGTCGTTCCGTGTTGGACCACCAACACCGGCGTATCCGCAGGTCGGCCGCCTTTCAGCAGCGCTTCGGTGAAGAGCTCGATGCGCTCCACCGCCATCAGCAAAACGATCGTGCCCGACATCGCCGCCAATGCATCCCAATTCACTAACGATTCGGGGTGCCCGGGGGCAACATGGCCGCTCACCACCACAAACTCGTGATTTAGCCCGCGGTGAGTGACCGGAACACCCGCCGACGCGGGCACCGCTATGGCACTTGTCACACCGGGGACCACCGTCACCGGAATGCCGGCATCGACACACGCCAGCAGCTCCTCGTATCCGCGCGCGAACACGAACGGGTCGCCCCCCTTGAGGCGCACCACAAACTGACCGGCCTGGGCCCGCTCGATCATGACGGCGTTGATGGCGTCCTGAGCCATCGCACGCCCGTAGGGGATTTTGGCGGCGTCGATCACCTCGACGTGCGGGGGCAGCTCGGCGAGCAGCTCCGGAGGCGCCAGCCGATCGGCGACGACGACGTCGGCCTGAGTGAGCAGCCGCCGGCCGCGGACGGTGATCAGTTCCGGATCTCCGGGCCCGCCGCCGACCAGCGCCACCCCGCCGCGCACCACATCGGTGCTCTCGGCCGTGATGACCCCCTGCTGCAGTGCCTCGCGGATCGCCGAGCGGATTGCCGCCGAACGACGGTGCTCGCCACCGGCCAGGACTCCCACCGACAGGCCCGCATAATCAAACGATGCCGGAGTCACGGCGCTGCCCTCGACCGCGATATCGGCGCGGACGCAGAAGATTCGGTGCCGGTCGGCCTCGGCAACCACCGCCGAGTTCACTTGCGCGTCGTCGGTGGCCGCGATCGCATACCAGGCGCCAGCCAAATCGCCGTCGCGATACTCGCGCAGCAACAAGGTAATTGCGCTCATCGCCTCGACCGCGCGAGTGGCCGTACGGGTGATGACGTGCACGTCTGCTCCGCTGGCGATGAGCAACGGAAGCCGGCGTTGAGCAACGGTGCCGCCGCCGACCACGACAACCTTCTTGCCGGCCAGCCGCAGGCCGACCAGGTAAGGGTTCTCCGGCGTCGTCACCCGGCGAGTCTTACATCTGCGGCGTGGGCCACGAAGCGCGCCACCGCCTCGGGGGTCGCAGCCGGATGCGTGTGCAGATACGAAGCGTGCACTCCGTCGTGGACCGCACCATCGCGCACGGCATCCACGTGTGGGCCCCGATATATCCACGCCGGCTGGTAGGCGTCGGTGAATGTGACTGCGGTGCGGTGGAATTCGTGTCCGACGACCCGCTGGCCTACGCGGTACAGCGGCGAATCTGTCACCGCGACAGCGTCGCGATAGGCCAAGGTGAGGTGCTCGGTGAAGCGTGCCGATCCGGCCAGCACGCCGCACATCGGATGCCCGTCGAGGTCGGAAACCAGGTACAGCAGCCCGGCGCATTCGGCGTGAATCGGCGCACCGGCGGCCGCCAACGCGTTGACCTGGCGGCGGGCGACGTCATTGCCGGACAGTTCGGCGGCGAATTGTTCGGGGAAGCCACCGGGCAACAGCACCGCGTCGCTGCCGTCAGGCAGCGGGTCGACGAGCGGGTCGAACTCCTTGACGTCGGCGCCGCATGCCCGGACCAGCTCGGCGTGTTCGGGATAGCCGAAACTGAACGCCTTTCCGCCGGCCAAGGCCACGGTGACCGGCTCGGTGACGGGTTCGGCGACAACGGCCGACGGGTCCCACGCCGGATCGGCGCCACGGCATTGGGCGAGCCCGAACACGGCGCCGACATCGACGTGACGGGCGATCAGCGTCGTCATCGCGGCGACCGCGTCGCGCGCCCGCCGATCGTATTCAACGGCGGTGACCAAACCCAGATACCGTGACGGCACCTCTAATTCGTCGCGGCGCGGAATCGCGCCCAGTACTGGGACACCGGCCTGCTCGCATGCCTGCCGCAACACCTGCTCATGTCGTGCCGACCCCACCCGGTTGAGCACAACGCCGGCAATGCGGGTCGCGGGATCGAATGTCGAAAACCCGTGCAGAAGCGCGGCGATGCTCTGGCTTTGGCCACGCGCATCGACCACCAGGACAACCGGAACGGCGAGCAGGGCCGCGACATGTGCGGAGGACCCGGACGCCGGTATGCGTGCGCTGGAGTCGATGCGACCGTCGAAAAGTCCCATCACCCCTTCGATTACGGCGATGTCGGCGCCGGCAGCACCGTGCGCGTAGAGCGGCCCAATCAGCTGCTCCCCCACCAGAACCGGATCCAGGTTGCGACCAACGCGCCCGGCCGCCAGGCCGTGATACCCCGGGTCGATGAAGTCCGGGCCGACCTTGAAGGGAGCCACGACATGCCCTGCCTGCCGCAACGCGCCGATCAAGCCCGTTGCGACGGTGGTCTTTCCGCTGCCCGACGCGGGTGCGGCGACCATGACAGCGGGCACCGTCACCACTCGATGCCCTTCTGGCCTTTGCGGCCGAGATCCATCGGGTGCTTGACCTTGGTCATCTCGGTGACGAGGTCGGCGACGTCGACCAACCGCGAGGGAGCGTCGCGACCGGTGATCACCACATGCTGGCTGCCCGGGCGGGCGAGCAGCGTCTGCACCACCTCGTCGACGTCGACCCAGCCCCACTTCAGCGGATAGGTGAACTCGTCGAGCACGTAGAAGTCGTGGCGCCCCGCGGCCAGCCGGCGGGCGATCTCTGCCCAGCCGTCCGCGGCTGCCGCGGCGTGGTCGTCGTCGCTGCCGGCCTTGCGTGACTTACGTATCCAGGACCAGCCGGCGCCCATCTTGTGCCATTCCACCGGCCCACCCAGCCCATGCTCCTCGTGCAGCCGCCCCAGCTGCCGGAACGCCGCCTCCTCACCGACCTTCCACTTGTCGCTCTTGACGAACTGGAACACTGCGACCCTCAAACCGGAATTCCATGCCCGCAACGCCATTCCGAAGGCGGCCGTCGACTTTCCTTTGCCCGCGCCGGTGTGTATCGCCAGCACCGGCAGGTTGCGTCTGGCTCGGGTGGTCAGCCCGTCCTCGGGGACCGCAAGCGGACGACCCTGTGGCATAAGCGCTTACCTCTCAGCGGTTCAGGCCGCGCCGCGCACGGCCCGGGTCAGATAGTCGGCCCGCAACTGCTCCAGCCGCACCGACGGGGCGCCAAGCTGCGCCGCCAACTGCTGCGCCAAACCGAGCCGGACATACGACGTTTCACAGTCGACGACCACGGCGGCCGCGCCTTCGGCGACCAGCAGCGCCGCCGCTGATCGGCTGCGGCCCAACGGGTCTTGTCCGGCATTGGCCCGACCGTCGGTGAGCACCACCACCAGGGGGCGTCGGGCCCGATCGCGGACCTTTTCGCGGACCACCAGTTCGCGTGCGGCGAGTAGACCTTCCGCGAGGGGAGTTTGGCCGCCCGTGTCAAAGCGCGACAGCCGTCGCCCGGCGATGTGCGCCGACGTCGTCGGCGGCAGTAGCAGCCGCGCTTCATGCGCGCGGAAGGTGATCACCGCGACCTTGTCGCGCCGCTGATAGGCGTCGCGCAACAGCGACAAGGTAGCGCCGCTGACCGCAGCCATCCGGTCTCGGGCCGCCATCGATCCGGATGCGTCGACGACGAAGATGACCAGGTTGCCTTCCCGGCCCTCCCGGACCGCCCGGCGCACATCGGCCGGTTGCAGCCGCAGCCGACCCGCTCCCTCGGCATGTTCGGCAGCAGCCAACACGGTGGCGAACAGATGCAGGCCATGTCCCTCGGGCTGAGAGTCGGTGGCGGCCACCGCGCTGCCCGAGGCGTTGCGGGCCCGCGATCGACGGCCCGGCGCGCCGGCACCGACGCCGGGCACGGTCAGCGCACGGGTGCGGAAAGTCGCCGATGGAGCGGCGCTGGGCTTGGTCGGCGTTTGTGGACGCGGCGAATCCATCTGTCGCGCAGCGTCATTTATACTTTGGCCGCCCCCGGGCGGTTCGGGATCGGGCTCGGGTTCATCGGGCGGACCGTCCGCCTCCGCCAATGCCGCGTCGAGTTGCCCTGGGTCGATTCCGGGATCGTCGAACGGGTCACGGCGGCGCCGGTGCGGCAGCGCCAACTCGGCCGCCACCCGGATGTCCTGCTCACTAACCGTGTCGCAGCCACACCATGCCGCGTGGGCAACCGCGGTCCGGGCAATCACCAGATCAGCGCGCATGCCGTCGACGTCGAACGCGGCGCACAGCGCTGCGATCCGACGTAATTCGTTGTCCGGCAATACCACATCGTCGACAAGCTGGCGTGCGGAGGCGATCCGGCGGGCAAGCTCGGCGTCGTCGGCGGCATAACGCTGCGCGAAAGCATCCGGGTCGGCCTCATAGTCCATCCGCTGCCGAATGACCTGTGTCCGAACGTCGATGTCCCGCGACGCGTGCACGTCGACGGTGAGCCCGAACCGGTCCAGCAGCTGCGGGCGTAACTCGCCCTCTTCCGGATTCATCGTGCCGATCAGCACGAACCGAGCCTCGTGCGAATGCGAGATCCCGTCGCGCTCAATGTGCACTCGCCCCATCGCGGCGGCATCCAGCAGCAGGTCGACCAGGTGGTCGTGCAGCAGATTCACCTCGTCGACATAGAGCACACCGCCGTGGGCACGGGACAGCAGGCCTGGTGAGAATGCGTGCTCGCCGTCGCGCAACACCCGCTGTAGATCCAGTGAGCCGATCACCCGGTCCTCGGTGGCGCCGATCGGCAACTCGACCAGACGGGCGTCAGCGCC
>Ga0153943_1000168_pt1 | contig 22309 bp, 21 predicted proteins | sample TSNJ027MetaG_FD_104721 | JGI IMG/M metagenome (GOLD analysis project Ga0153943, IMG submission 104721) | Attine ant fungus gardens microbial communities from New Jersey, USA - TSNJ027 MetaG | ecosystem: Host-associated > Fungi > Mycelium > Unclassified | place: USA: New Jersey, Brendan T. Byrne...
GCAGGGAGAATACGTCCTTATCGAAATTACCGCACCGAAAGGCTACAAAATTGCGGCAAATGTCTCCTTTACCGTAGGGGATACAGGTGAGATCCAAAAGGTTGTAATGAAAGACGAACCCCGAATCACAACAGTAACAGGGAAAACCCCAACAGGAACTTCTAACACTTCTATAAAAACCGGAGACAGCTCTCATGTACTCTTGCTGTCAGTGATTTTCGCTGTTGGCATCCTTGGAGCCTCTTTGCTTTTGCTCTCAAAAAGAAAAGTAAAGACACAGAAGATAAACGATAAAGAATAACGAAAAATGGAGGCAGAGGAGGGAAAGGCAGAAGAATGAATAAGCACAAGAAAAAAATAATTTTTACAATCTGCATGGTTCTCTGCCTGGTTTATCCATCGGGTCCGGTACAGGCAGCCGAACCCGAAACCAGGCAGGAAGTAAAAACATACGAGGTAAAAAATCCGGATGGTGTTACAGACCTGCAGGCAGATTTTCCATCCAGTATTCAGGTGGATGAAAAAACATGGAATTTAGTGGATTGTCAGTATGAGACACTAAAGAAAGAGGACTTAACGGAAGACCGGATCCTGACTGCGGAAGTTACTTCTGATTGGATCCTGGAAGACTACATACCACCGGAAACGATTGAAAAGGACGGAAAGGTCTATACATTGGACGGTATAACGGAAACCGTACAACCAAAGGAGCGGACCACCCAGGCAACCGCTGAAACGGTATATTCGGACAGGATATCAAAGCCTGACATTCCGCTCACGTGTGACACAACCATCTATGATGATTTATTACAAACGGATGTGTCCGTTACGCTGCCCTTATCCAGCGTAACAAATAGCGATTACCAATGGGTAAATGATTTTACCTTCACGCTCACCGTACAGGATGTGTCCGCACTCTATTACGAACTGGGCGGTGACTGGATTTCCACGGACCAGGTGCCGGATTTAGGCTATGCTCCGGAAATATTACGAATGCTTAATTTAAGTACCGATGTCTACCGCATTTCCTCCATGCGCTGGGACGGAGCTGCGTACCAAACAGCGGACGGACGGTATGAACGTATCATTACCGGCACCGGCAGCCGCTACGTAACCACTTATACAGCCGCTTATGCAGATACCGTATCACTATCTGCTGCACAGGGTAAGGTTTATACCGCCACCTACAGTCTTACCGAACCGATACCAACCGGGGAAACCATTTACACCATCCAGGCTACGGCCATTTATGAATTGGCAGAGGAAGGAGTATCCCCCCTCTTAATTGCAATCAGTATCATGGTATTCATTCTTTTGATTCTTGGCATCCTGTTTTTCCTTGCCAAAAAGAAAAAGAATAAAAATAAAAACAAAGGAGAATGAGCATGCATTTAAAAGTGAGTGTATCCCCCTATCAAAAGGAGGAAAGCAACCTAAGAGGTTTTGCCAGTGTAACCGTTGACAATGTTTTAAGCATTCATGGCATCCAAATTGTGGAGGGGGAAAAGGGGCTTTTTATCGCCATGCCCCAATCTTCGAAAGTCAACGAAGAGGGCAAAAAAATCTATTCTGATCTGATTTATCCTACCACGGCAGAGACCAGAAAGGCCCTCTCCGAGGCTGTACTGGAAACTTATTTCCCGGAGGGCAGTACCTACAATGAGACACAATTTGACCTGGCCCCCAATGACAAAATTGAGGTACGAGTAACGCCGTATACCAAAGAGGGCCGCCAAATTCGCGCCATGGCCAGTGCCAGCCTGTGTGATTTTAAAATTAACAATATTACACTTTTGCAGGGAGGCCGTGGCTTGTTTGTAAGCTATCCAAGCAAGAAGTACACCAATACTGCCGGCGACGTACAATTCAAGGATGTTGTTGAAATTGCGCCGGCGCAACGGCAAATCGTAAATGGCATGCTGATTAACGAGTACAAGCATGCCAAGGAGCAGCAGGAACAGCAGCCTAAAGAGGGCGAATTCGTTAACGTAGCGGCTCAAGATGCGGATGCTGTAAAACATTTTTCCGAAACGCCGCCTTCTAAACCGGAGCAGCCTTCCAAGCCGGAGAAGCCTTCCAAGTCTAAATCCAAAAAAGCAACAAAACCGTCACTGGAACCTGAGAAGGAACCTGAGAATAAAGAAGAGCAAGAGCGATAGGAGAAAGGAGAATTTATGGGAAAAATATTGTTTATACCCGCTGGTGCCATCTCACAACTCATGGGAAAAATAGCGATATTTCTATTTGAGTTCCAGAGTGAAGCCAATCTTATCGCCATAGGTGCCTGCCTGTTGGTGGGCTGCAGCCTGCTGACGGAAAGGGGACGTCAAAAAATCATCCCCAATTTGTTATTTATCATAATCGGACTCATTCTGATCTTTGGAGCCATTAATTTTGGGGCCGCTTTTGGAGAAGACCTGGCGTTTTAGACAACCAAGAAATTTGGACGCAGGGAACCGCCTATGGGGGTTGGCGGTTCCCGTATAGCCGCCGGTTTATGTTACTGCTTTAATCACCTGTTTGGAAAGGAGAAATATGAAAACAAAGAAAACGCTCTTATTGTCAATTTTATGCCTGTGTTTGTTAATCCTGTTAACCAGCTGTGGAAAGTCCAGCATCGAGGGGCGATGGGAACCGGTCGATAAGGTTGAAAACTGCTATCCGGATACCTATATTGAATTTTTTAAAGACGGCTCCTTTGAAGGAGACGGCCATGCCGGAACCTATACCGCTGAAAATGGAAGGCTGCATGTTGTAAGTGGTCTCCGATCTTATACCTATGACTATGAGCTTTCAGGGGACACCTTGATCATTACCTATGAGAACAGGGATCCCGCTACCTATAAAAAACAATAAAAAAGCGGTTCAAACCCGCATAAAACCTAGCCATTTACCAATTGTGGCAGAAATGCCACAATTTATATAAAGGAGAAATATGAAAGAAAAAAAAGAGCGAAAAGAACATTGGTGGAATACCAAGGAACCGATTCGTGAGCAATCGGTAAACCGGGTGGAAAACGAACGTCAGCTGATGAAATTTAATAAGTGGCTGGGCAGCAAGAAGGTTCGCTTTCGCTTTTGCATAGGAATTAGTGTATTTCTATTCCTTGTTCTAAACTTTTTCTTAAATGTTTTTGGCCGCTTTTTCACTACAGAGTTATTTACAATAAAAATTTGGTACATATTCGTGCCTTATACCGGCTCTTATGCCGCAATATGCTACCTTCTCCTTCTTTTTGCCGCCGCGGCGGTCGGAGGATATGAGTACTATAAGATCACGATCAGTTTCCGGGAAGAAAATATCGGTCAGAAGGGTACCCGGCGGTTTACCCTGAAGGAAGAGATTATACAACAATATAAAGCGGTTCCCGATCGTGATCAATCGTTTCCAGGACTTGGCGGTATCCCCGTTTCCAGGATTGATAAAACCATCTACGTGGATGATTCGGTAACGAATGCCATTGTCCTTGGTATGACACGATCTGGTAAAGGCGAAATGTTTGTGCTGCCAATCATTGATACCTATTCGCGCGGAAGCGTAAAGCCGTCCATGGTAATTACAGACATGAAAAAAGAACTGTTTCCCATGTCTTATCAAACGCTGCTGGATCGGGGCTATCTTCCTTTACTGTTTGACTTAGATGACCCGACCCACGGGATCCAGTTTAATCCCTTGACCAGCGTAATCATCCTATACCGTCAGGGGGATATAGCCGGAGCAGAATTAATTGCCCAGTCTTATGCCTATAGCGTATTTATGCAAGAGGGTAATTCCGATGCGAATGCGGACTTCTTTTTAGACAACGCCACAGCAGCATTAACGGCTGCAATTCTGGCCCATATTGATGACTGCATGCGGGAGGACCGGCGACTGAACATTTTGCACTATAATCAATGGCTGAAAGCACAAGACCTGTTTTGCGATTTATCCGAAGAGGAACAGAAAAAAATCCGGGCCAGGTATCAAGGATTTCTTGAATACCAACGCCTGCAGGAAGATCCGGAGCCGATGACTGCCGAAGATATCCTGGGCGCTTTCCCAGAACTTCCTCTAGAAGTAGAATTCATCCCCTATGATAAAAACACCAAATGTATCACGATGGATTCCATTACGCATACGTTCCTGGATCTTGGCCGTCAAAAGATCAGCCAGAATATGACACAGCTGGATGTTTACTTTAACCGGCGGGATGAATTTGACCGGGCAAAAGCCCTGTACGCCAGCATCGAAGTGTCGGGGGATCGGACAAAAGGGAGTATTTTTTCACAGGCCCTGTCCAAAATGTCCCTCTATAACTTCGAGGACATCAGCCGTCTTACGGCAGAGAGTACGTTTGACCTTACCGACTTAGGCTTTGGGGAAAAGCCAATTGCCTTGTTTATAAGTGTTCCGCTTGAAGACCGCAGTAAGGACGCAATTGTAAGTACGCTGTATTCGCAAATTTTCCAAATGAACACCAAGAAGGCGGCTAAGCAGCCGGATAAGAAGTGTAAACGTCTCATCGTAAACCTGTGGGATGAAATCGGGAACTTCCCACCTGTCCGGAATTTAAATACTATGGTTTCCATTGGTCTTGGTATCAATATCATGTACCTCTTAATTTTACAGTCCTATAATCAGCTGGACGAAAAATACGGAGCGTCTGCGAACACCATAAAAGATAATTGCGGTAATCACGTGTACATACAGACCATATCTCTGGAAACGGCAGAACATTTTTCCAAATTGGTAGGAACCCAGACGATAACCAATATTACCCGTTCCGGCCGAAAACTGGATACAAATAAAACCATAACAGAAATGTATGAGGACCGTACCCTGCTGCGAGCGGATGAACTCATGGGGCTGCAGGAAGAGGAATGTGTAATTGTCCGGGCTATGAAGCGCCGTGACCTGGCAGGAAACCCCATTGTACCATATCCAATTTTTAACAGTCGGGCCTCTGGAACGAATTTTCTCTACCGGTATAAATATTTGCAGGATACCTTCCCAAGTGATGTTGATTTAAGGGATTGCCATGTCCCGGAAATTGAACTGTTTGACACTAGAGAACGGAATTACCGGACCGAAATTATCTTTGAGGAGTTTGAGTATTCCAACGTAAAAAAAATACTGGATGACCTTGAAGAAGGAAGAATTTCCCTGGCTGAGGCTTTTGGAGATGATGAAGAGGCAACGGCCCGATATGCATACGCCCAGCATACTAAAAAAGAGTTGGAAAAAAAGTATTTTTGCAATCTTTCCCTCAGAAAAGCATATCCGCTGGAATGGAGGGAGATTCTGAAGGAGCTGCGCCATTCTTTTCCTGGAATTTGTATCGGAAGGCGGCCAATCAATGAACATGACAGCCTTTCTACGATACTGGAAAATGTTTGCCGGAAAACCAGTGATTCGAAAGAAATACGCCAATGGATGGATCGGCTGCTGCAGCGTGAAGGAACGGATCCGACAGTACAAGCGGAAGAAATCGTACCGGGCATAGATACAGGCGAGTCCGATTATCTTGCCCAGTTCGGGGAGCTGCAAGATTTTGCTTATGCGGATTATGCGGAAGGAGATGAAACAGAATGAGTACGGAAGCCTTAGCAAGAATGGAACAGATATTTGCATCCTGGGGTAACTATCTGGACACCTACCGCTTTATTGGAAGTATTTTGCGGGAAGCAGGCTGGTTTATCGTAACTTTTTTGGCATCCATTTGTGATGCCATGGAAGAAGTCTTTGACCTTTCCATGAAGGTAATGACCTTCTCATCGAGTTCTTTATTAGGAGAATGGATCAGCAATACATTTGGTTCCATAGCGATTCCTCTATGTACCATAGCCTTCATTGTCATTGGCATGTATTTTATATTTTCCGATAAAAAACCTGCTGTGATCCGAAATATCATTGTTTCTTTAGCCGTCATAATTCTCCTTCCTACACTCATGTCCTTTGGAAATGAGTTGATACAGGCAGTGAAAACCGATGTTTTGGACTCCACGAACGGAACCCTTGCTGACACCACGATTAAGTCGAACGTCGTAGATATGGCCTACATAGCGGACCCTGAAATTAACTTCGGGGAAGTGGATCACATTAATAATATTTCGCCGGAGTACATCCGAAAAATAGAGATCAATGAAGTCATCACAAAAGACAGCGATGGGATTTCGGAAGATGCAGCCACCTTATTTACTTACAAACGGACGATTGATTCGGCAGGAAAAATATCTTACGAAGAAATCGAGGGAAAAGGCTGGCTGGATATTTTTGATCCACCTTATTACTACCGATACGGCATTAATTTCTTCACCATTGACCTTATCCTTTTAGGCAATATTATACTAATCCTTTTAGCCTCCTTTAAAGCACTGCAACTGCTGGTAGAGATCGTTGTAAGCCGGATCATTGCAACGGTAGGCTCCGCTGAAATAGCAAGCGGTGCAAAAACAAGGAAGGCGTTGGAAGGCATCCTGCACGCCTATTTGACGATCTGCTGCACAATGATCTGCATCCGGCTCTATAGCATGATCTCCGAATTCATGACCGCCTCTTTGGGGAAAATCAATTTAGCCGGTGGGTTTTTCCTGTTCATACTGGCGTTCATCTTAGCCGATGGTCCCGCCGTCTGCGAGAAGATTTTTGGCTATGATGCAGGAATCTCCAACATGGGCCGAAAGCTGATGATGTTAGGGCATGGTGCAAGCGCTGCAAAACGAGGAATCGTCGGTAATGATCAGCATACGGGGCTACTAGGTACCAAAGGCGTCCGAGGCTCCGAGGGAATATTCGGAAAAGTAGGAAGCGCAGCCTCCAAGAACCTCAATCGCAATAGTGATTCTTTCAACGCTGCCATGGGTGCTGCCAGCGGCAATGTACAACAACCGAAGTCCAACGCACAGAATGCCTCAGCGGATAACACAAGTCCAGGTACCTCAGGTACTGCCGCCAGTCCGACAAATGAAAACAAAAACCACGCTGCAGCGAACACTCAATCCAACAAACGGAGCGTCGCAGAACCAACGCAGAATACGGAAGGAAGGCAAGGCAGCCGTTTTACGCAGCCCACGAATATCAATCCAATGTCCCAGGCAGACAACATGAATCCGCCGGTAAGCCGAAGCTCAATAAACGAAGCCGGTTCGAGGCAAAGCCCGGAACAAAATTCCAAGGCAGCCGGTGCCGGTACCGAAGACTTTTCTCCCAATCCGGACACTGTTTCTACTTCAAATACAATGACAATGGAACAGCCAGATACTGCAAGGGACACATCCGATTTTGGGAATGCCCCTTCCCGGAGTTCCTATGAAGACTTACCAAGCGGGAGTAAAAGATCTCCGGATCCAAACAGCCATAAAAAAGAAAGCCAAAATGCGGCCGAATTTTCCGGGGACAGACGAAGATCCAATCCAATACCAAGTAGGTTCTCCACGCGCCCCATTGGAAAACAAAAAGATCGGGGGGAGGATAAAAGATGAAGTTTCAGGTTGTAAAAGAACTGCGGGTAGAAAAAGAAGTGCAAAAAGGTATTTCTGTTAGAGATTTCCTCTTCGTGTTGTTAATTACTCTGGCAGCATACCTGATTCGCGGTACTGTTAGCGAAAAGCTTCAATTCGTATTTATATTATTTACGTTTCTGCTCTCATGTAAATTAACGATGCGTTCCGCAAGTAACGCAGGAAAGCGTTATTATCAGGCACTTTGGATTTTTCTGATTCGGGAGCCGGAAACGTATTTGGCGAGTGCTAATCCATCAAAGCAGCAAATTATGGAGGAATATCATGAAACAGCATCAGAGGAAGACTAATCAGGAGCCGGAGCCGGAGCAGAAAAAGAAGCGCCGCAGGAAGGAAAAGCCGCCTGTTATCAAAAAAACAACACGGGATATTCTTCCCATATTGGAGTATGACGCAACCTCCGGCTGCTATCGATTGGAAGATGATAGCTACCTGGACATTTTGCAGATTGTATGCAAGGACTTGGTAGCAATTAATGATACCGATCGCCAGTTTGATTATTACACTCTCATGAAACTGGAGCGCGTCTTTCAGGACGATCACAAAAAAATTTGCCTTAATGTACCAACTAAGACAAATAAGCAGATTTCCTTCCTGCAGCACAAAATGAATACTTGTACAGACCCCTATCGTTTGCGGCAATTAGAAATCAAAAAAAGGGAACTGGAATGGATTCAAAAGAACCGGTCTGGGAAGGAATTCTTTATTATGTTTTTCTCATCCAATTTGGATGAGCATCAAAAACAGGTAAATACCATTATCAGTGTCTTGCAGCCTATTCATATGATTCGGATTATAGACCAGGCGAAAAAGGATGAGCTGCTTGAAAAGCTTTGCAACAAACTTTTCTGGCACTAGATCGCCTGTAAGGAGGAAACGTTTTGAAATATCAGATGAAAGCCCCGCCGGAAAAAGAAAAAAAACCCTATGATCCGTATTTACTGGAAAAGATCGAGCCAAAGGGAGGGATCAGTTTTAAACCAATTGACTATATCCGGACAGGAACTGGTTTTGAAACCTGCCTGAATGTGTACGACTTTCCGGCAGAGCTGTCCGAAAACTGGATGACAACCCTGTGCGCAATCGAAGGTGCCACAACCATCATCGACCTGCACACGGAAGAAAAAAATACAGTAAAGGCAAACATGAAAAAAGCCCTGGGCGAGCAAAACAGCCGCTTAAGATTGGCTACGAAATCGGACAGTGCCATGGACGCTTCCATGCGTTTGCAAGAGCTGCAGCTGCTGTATGAAGAAGTAATGCGGATGGGCGAGGTAGTAAAGTATGTACAAGTTCGAATCTTCCTGGTGGCAGAAACGCTCACAAAGCTGCGGGATAAAGTTGCACAAGTGCAAGCAGATCTTGCAGCGGATGATTATAAGGCAGCCGGATTTTTAAATGAGCAAAAATGGGAATGGCAAAGTATGTTTGAACCTTATCAAAAGCAACAAAAGCGTTTTAATGCCCGGCATGGACAACCTTTAACCAGTCAGGCGATTGCTGGCGGTAATCCGTATCATTTTTCGAGCCTGGATGATCCAAACGGTCTTTATCTGGCAACGACTCCTTCCGGAGGAACTGTGAATTACAATCAGTTCACAAAGACAAAAAGCCGTAATAGTTATTGCGGTGTTATATTGGCGTCGCAGGGAAGCGGGAAGTCCACCTTGTTAAAAAAGCTGGAAACGCACTGTCATATTACGGGCGGTTTTGTACGCGCTATCGATCCGATGGATGAACATTATGGCATCTGTGACGCGAATGGAGGAGCAGTACTTGCCATGGATGGCACCGCAGGAATTATTAATATGTTTGAGATCTATATGTCCGGCGAGACACAGGCCGTATCGTATATGCGGCATATCAAGCGGCTGAGAACCGAATACAACTGTCTGAATAGCGATGTATCCGGTGACGAACTTAAGTATTTTGAGACAGTAGTCCGAGCGTTTTATATGGATTTTGGGATCCTGCCGAAAGATCCGGAGCAGTATAATGCAACGCAGATTGCCGGGCGGCCCTCTATAGAATACCCTATCTGTTCCGATTTTGTCTCTTTTTTGCAGAACAAGATAAATACTATCGTAACTCCGGATGATCCCGCAAAGGCAGCGGTGGTCATTGACGAAATGAGATATTTGCAGAGCATTCTGCGCACCTTCGAAAACCTTATGGCCAACTATGGTTCTATCGTTGATGGCCATACCAGTATTCCGGATATCATGAATGTACCATTTGTGGCTTTTCATACAAAGAACATTCATCAGTTTAGTCCCGAAGTAGTTGATCTGCTGATTTTGAATATCCTGTATCTTTGCTGGGATAACTGCATCCAGCCCGGCATAAAACAGAAGATCCTTTGGGAACAGGGAAAGTTAGCATGGGAGGATATCTCCCCATTCCTCATTACCTGGGATGAATTTCACCGAGTCCTGTCTTCCCGAAAACTAACAACCCTTTATCTGATCCAGGAGATGCTTCGGGAAATGCGCCATTATTTTGCAGGAATCCTTTTGGTATCCCAAAGCGTCCGGGAATTTGATCCACAAGATAATAGCGAGGCAGCCGGATTAATTCGCGGAATTTTCGAACTTTGCCAATATAAATGGATTGGCCGACAGGATGCCGGTGCTACCGATGTACTGCGTAAGCTCTTCCAAAACACTTTGACGGATTCCGAATATGACCGTATTAAGGAGTTAGAGCAATCGCAGTTTATCATGGGCATATCCGGCAGTCATAACCTGGAAATACAGGTGTTTGCCTCCGATGAAGAGATAAAGACCTTCAAGGGCGGTGCATGAGGAAAAGATATACATGAGAAAAAAAATACTATTGGTGTTGGGAATTGTCGTGTTGTTATGCGTAAGTATCTTTTTTTGCCTGGTCTATATGATTTCAACTGTTTTAATCAGCGAAAAGAAGAATCAGTTAAATCAACCGGCAAGCGGTTATTCCAGCTGGTTTGACCCGATCGGCTACCTGTCGGCAAAGTACGAATCGGGCGGGAACCCGAATGATGTTGGGGGTGACAATGGAAATGCTTACGGAAAATATCAATTAGACTACCGGTACGATTTGCAGGATTTTATTGATTGGGCCTACACAAAAGATCCCGGTTTATATGCAGATTTTGCCCAATTTGCAAACCGTGATAACGGATCCTCCTTACGAGCCAATCAAACACTTTATACTGCATGGCATGCTATTTTTGCACGGAATGCCTTGCAGTTTGAGGCGGATCAGGATGAATTCATGGCAAATATTTATTATTTCCCTTCGGTTTCGTGGCTAATCGCCGCGAAGGGCATTGATCTGGGGAGCCGGTCCGATGCGCTGAAAGCAGTAGTATTTTCTCATGCGGTACGAAACGGACCGGGGATCAGCCTTCGAGAGTATATAGGCAGCTGCAACGGCTTTTCTGATGATGAAACTATTATTAAAACCATGTACGCACACTCTCGTACAAAACATCCGGGAGAAGTCACACGGTGGACATTGGAAGAGGAGGATGCCCTGGCGCTGCTGTCCGGAACACTTGATATTTATGAACCGGATTCCAACGCAGCCGGAACCATTGATTGGAGCTATAAGCTGGTCAGTATTGGGGATGTGGCTTCCACCGGAGAAGTCGTAGGAATTCCCCTGAATGCACGTATGAACTGGCTTTTTCCAAACGGTACGCCTAAAAGTGCTGCGGGAATGAACCAATATCTTACAACGATTACCGTCCCGATCATAAACGAGCAAGGCATGCACACCACAATGCAACTGACGGTACATAAAAAACTTGCTTCCGCTATTCAATCTGCATTTAAAGAAATGGAGCAAATCGGGTTTCGGATTAAGTCCGTAGATACCTATTGCTATGGATGGCGTTCTATGGTAAGCAGCAGCAGCATAAGTCACCATTCTTATGCAACGGCAATTGATATAAATTCCAACGATAACCCCTATGTATCTGGCAGTTTAGTAGTGGGCAGCAATTCCTACTCTCCAGGGAGTAATCCGTACAGTGTCACATCACAGGTCGTGGCAATCTGGAAAAAGCATGGTTTTTACTGGGGAGGGGATTGGCGAAGCAGCAAAGATTATATGCACTTTAGCTATATGAATCATTAGCAACTGAGGAAGGAGAGTGTTCATGAACCCCAAAAAAAGAATTCTTTTAGCAATTGCCTTTGTTTTGGCAGCGATATTATTGATCTTCCTGTATAGCAAAATAGTAAACAAAAATAAAGATAAGGATGAACTTACACCGCCAGAAACAACCATTTACACAAGCGCAGAAGCATCCGAACAGACTTCGTCAGCCAGCTCTGCAACCAATTTGGAAGTGGTCGAAGGAAACTCGGACATCGATCCGGAAGATCCGGAACTGGATTCAGAATACGAATCCAGGCAAGAATCCCATTTTGCCAGTTTGGCCACCCAGGAAGGGATTCAAGCAGAAGATATTTTGCCGGAACCTACTGCATATGCGGATTTAGAAGTCGATTTAGTTGGTGTTGCAGAAGAAATTGACTGGATTTTCAATGGTACTCTCCATGATACCTTCATTACACTGGTGAAGCTTTATCTGACAGAAAAAGAGTATCACGGGTTTGTAACCGTAACGATTTCCGACACATGGGTTTTGGAGAGAGCAAATGCGTGTTACTTCTTTACGATGACAATTGGGGACGATCAGACCCCCATTCCCGTGGCATTTGATATGACAACGAGTGCCTTTACCATCGAACCCAGGGATCCAGATCCCTTGCCAGCAGAACGTTAGAAATCGCTTTAAGAGATAAGAACCATACAAATAATAGGAGGAAGGATGAAGAAATTATGGAAAACAAGATTATTCGAAAAACAGTTCCGTTAATAGACGCTCCGCAGGTTTTAAAGGAGCTGAAAGACACTACTGATGAATTCATTCTCACGATCCATTTAAACCCGCGAAAGGGGAAATTATATGCAAGACCATAACCCCTTTGAGCTGCAACAAGTATCCATTCGGCTGGAGAAGGAACGTCCTTTGCTCTCTAACAAGCCAATTGTGCGTCCAGAAGATGCAATTTTGCTAGTAAAAGACTTGTTGGATGACTATGACCGGGAAGTAATGTGTCTAATCAACTTGCAAACAGACGGTAAACCTATCAATATGAGTATTGCCAGCATGGGAACCATTAACGCAAACCTTGTATCTCCACGAGAATTATTTAAAGCTGCCATCCTTTCCAATGCAGCCGCCATGATTCTCATACATAATCACCCCTCTGGAAGAATTCAACCATCCAGAGAAGATCATCTGGTAACAAAGCGGATGCAAGAGCTATGCGATATCATGGAGATTCCGCTTTGGGATCATATCATCATCGGCGCCGGTAATGGCAAAATGTACAGTATTGTAAATGACACCACTTATGATAAACCAAGCCGAAATGGAGGTTTTCGAGAATCGGCCATAGGCTACTGTGTACCCATGCAAACGAATCATGATTTAGAAAGATAAGGAAATTGCGCCGGCGCAAGGCCGATGAAGAAAATTTCGCTCCGGCAATAACAAAGGAAATTAAGGAGGATGCCACGATGTGTAAGGAAAATGAACGGTTAGGTGTTTTTGATGAAGGTGAAATTGTTCCTGTATCTGATTGCGAAATTCCGGAAGAAGAGGTGATAACCAATGAATCATAAGGTTCAAGACAGCCGAAGAGAGCTGGTTGAACGAATTATTAAACAATTGTCGGATGGAAAGCTTGTCTGGAAAATGGGATGGGTTTCTATGTCCCGCCCATACAATCCGGTTTCCCAGCTGCACTATCAGGCAGGCAACCGAATCCGACTAATATACGCCACACAGATAAACAGATATCAGGACTATCGCTGGTGTACCTACAACCAGGCAAAAAAGGAAGGATGGAACGTAAAGAAAGGGGAAACAGGGGTCCTGTGTGAAAAATGGATTTTCACCAAACAAGAAGAGGTAATAAATCCAGATACCGGGGAGAAGGAAAAAAGAACGGTTCGTTTGAAACAGCCTTATGTAAATTATTTCTATGTGTTTAATGGCGAACAGATAGAAGGAATTCCGGAATTCGAACGAAATCCCCCTAAAACTCCGGATCAAAATCTTAAATTGGCAGAGCGTATTGTAAAGTCCTCTTCATGTCCAGTTTATTCAGATGGCGGTGATCGTGCATTTTACCGTCCGGGTACCGATACAATCCACGTTCCGGACGCTATAAGCTTCCTGAATTATGAAGAATATCTATCCACGATACTGCATGAGATGGCACATAGTACTGGCCATGAAAGCCGGTTAAACCGGAATATTAAGCATTCGTTTAGCGATCAGGAATATGCGCGAGAGGAATTGGTAGCCGAACTTGCCGCTGTTTTCGTTCGCTCGGATTTTGGGCTAACGCTTACAGACAGCAGTCTGGAAAACAATAGTGCCTATATTCAGCACTGGATTCAAATATTATCCAAAGACCCGGACGCTCTTTTTGCCGCTGCTTCTGCAGCTGAGCAGGCAAGCAGTTGGCTAGAAAAACAATATGCACTGTACTATGATTTGGAAATTGAGCAATTAGAGGAAGAGCCAAAAGAGTCTGCAAACCATTTTGAAAGAGAGGGACAAGAGCAAATGGCACAGGAAAAAAAACCTATAGGAGCAAAACCCGCACCGACAGAGCTTGCGGAAAGAATAGTTGATTTTCTCGAAAACAATGCCCCTGCCTTTGACTATGCCGAAAGCTTAGAGGGGCAAGGAAACAAGGAGCAGTGGATTAGAACGATTACAGGACAACTTTTACAGAACCGCGCCACAGACTATATCACGGCATTGCAGGAACTTCTGGAAGGGAAACCTGAAATCCGCGAGGAGACAGACTCCCTTATACGGGAAATGAGAATCTACATGGGGGAGATCCCGGATACAATGATACGGGAAGTAAATCAAATGCCTATCGCTGAAATTGCTACTCTTGATTTTGTAAAAATCCCAACAGAAGAACCGGGCTTATGGACATCCAGTGTACCAGACGGTACATACAGAGGAAGCCGTATGTTTGAAGCATTGCTTTCGCATACCGCAGAAGCAGACCATGTAGAACTTTACAGCCAATATGATAATGCATGGTGGGCGGAAAATCTCAAAGACGGTTTTGATTTTCAACCCAAAATCGCAATTTTGCAGTTGGGAGGGAGCGCTACTAATAGGGGCAGACGTTTCATCGGCACGGAAACATTGAATGATGTTTTGCACGAACGTCCCAATTGTAATAATTACGAATTGGTTTATGTAAGAAATGAGAAAGACGTGGCAAAAACGGAAGAAGCACGGAACGAGATTCTTAACCGATTGTATGAGGAGTTTAATGCGGATATCCCTAAACCGAGAAACTATTATGGACACAGCTTGAGCGTAGGGGATGTTATTGTTTTCGCCAATAATTTTCTAACCCAAAGCGTTTATTATGTTGACAACATGGGCTTCACGAAGCTACCTGATTATTTTTTGAACTCTGATTATTTTTTGAACCCTGATTACTTTTTGAACCCTAATAACTTTTTGAGCCGCGAAATGCGCGTAAAAATCTGTACTGATCTTGATATACGCAAAGAGAATGATTTGTATGAAAGCATTATTCGTTATGAAACAGAAAACTCCATCGAGATTGCAGACAAATCAACAAAGGACAGATACTTTGATATTACAACAAATTATTTGCCGATTTTTGAAATGGCAGACAGACGTGGAATAGTCATGGATATGGATGCTTTGGGTTATGAGCCAGCGGACATTGAGGGGTTTTCCGAAGATTTTCTGATGTTCAGAGCAAAAGATAATGTAAAGGATACTTTTGGCTATGATGGCTGGGATGCAGTGAAAGACTTTGTACATGATGTACAGACGTTGATTACCAATTATACCTCACAAGAATTGCAGGACAGAGCAAAAGGCAATTATGGCTTGATTGAGTATGGTATCTTCAGCGACAGAGAAATACATACTGCAATTGCGGTATTGCTTGATGAAAAAGTGGCACAGGTCGAGCAAGATGAAAGAACTTCCCCGGGGAAAGACATTGAGTTGCTGCCAGAGGATAAAGAGCAGCTTGCCGCTCTTGAAAGCAAAATTGCCGAACAGGATAATTGGCTTTACGAGTACAGACAAGAGATGGCGTACGCGGAAGATTGGCGACATATAAAAGAGGTTATGCGCCCGCAATACGACAAGGCGAAAGAGGAACTTGCCGCGCTTAAAGCCCAGTATGAAACGCTGAAGAAAGAAGTCGTCAAGAATGTCATTGAAGGCGAGCCATTGAGAGAACATGTTATTAGTGCCGCCAATAATCTTCTAAATAACCCTAAACTGGACTTTATGAAGGATTATGTATCTGGTGGACAGCAGCATATCGCTCTTACAGAAAAAGAAGCCAGAATAGCCCTTGAAATAGGATTGAAGGTGGACATAATTGGGTGGAAAGAAGATCATCATGGTTCGCATAAGGGAGATTATCCAAAATGGACCTTAACAAATAAACTGGTGGATAATTATTACGCTGCGGTTAGAGATGGTACAACCAGGGAAACTGCTTACCTCTCACCGGATTACGAAGCTGTACAAGCGAATGTGAATGAGTTGTATTCGGCTTTACAAACTGAAATACAATTACGGGAGCATACTCACGGTGAGGACGAAATAGTAAAAGTTGATTATGAAGATGAAAAACAACGTTTGTTTGTCGATATGGACGGAACGCTGGCGGTATTTAAGCCAGTGTTGAAAATTGAAGAATTATATGAAAAGGGATATTTTGCACAATTGCGCCCCATTCCTAATGTTGTACAAGCCGTGCGTGAAGTCCAACAGAATCATCCAGAGATTGAGATTTATATTTTATCTTCTGTGCTGTCAGACAGCCCTTATGCTGTAAATGAAAAGAATGCCTGGCTGGACCGTTATCTTCCGGAAATTTCCAAAGATCATCGAATCTTTCCTTCTTGCGGAACAGACAAAAGAGAGGCAGTTCCCGGAGGTATCAAAGCAGATGATTACCTTTTGGATGATTACACACAGAATCTGACCGCATGGGAGCCGCCAGCGCGAGGAATTAAGCTGTTAAATGGTATTAATCATACCAAAGGAACATGGAATCAAGATCGAATCCGGTTTGATAAATCAGGCAAAGAGCTTGCAAACAATATAGTTACAATTATGACTGGAAGAGATAAAATTCAGGATCCGGCACCTTCCTGTTCTTTTAAAAAGCCAGCTCCACCAAAAGAATATGATAGGAGGACAGAAAATGAAATTAGTTATTGCTGAAAAGCCATCGGTAGCAGCTAATATAGCCAAGGTAATTGGTGCCAATAACCGAGAAGACGGTTTCTTTTCCGGGAATGGATATCTGGTAACATGGTGCGTTGGACATCTAATCAGTTTGGCTCCACCCAATGCTTATGATCCCGAATTGGTTTCCTGGGATTTAAAATACCTTCCAATCCTGCCAGACCCATTTCAAACCGTCGTTAACACAAGTACGAAATCGCAATATTTAGCGGTTAAGGCATTAATGCAGCGTCCGGATGTCACGGAACTGGTTTGTGCTACCGACGCCGGAAGAGAAGGGGAACTTATTTTTCGGCTGGTCTATCAACAGGCAAAGTGTCAGAAGCCATTTTCCCGTCTCTGGATCAGTTCTATGGAGGACAAGGCCATTCGTGATGGAATGACCAGCCTGCAGCCGGGCGTTCATTATCAAAACCTATATGCAGCTGCAGTCTGCCGACAGCAGGCAGACTGGCTGGTGGGGATCAACCTAACCCGGATGTATAGCCGGATGTATAACCACAAATTGAATACAGGCCGTGTTCAGACCCCTACTCTAAACTTGGTTGTGAAACGGCAGCAGGAAATTGATTCCTTCATACCCAAGCCATATTTTCGTTTGGTGTCAAATTTTGGGGAGTTTAAAGCCTTCTGTATCGTAGAGGAAGAATCCCAGGCAGACTTTATTCAAAAACAATGCCAGGGAAAACCGGGAATTGTAACATCCCTTATCCGGCAGGAAAAGAGAGAAAATCCACCGGCATTGTATGACCTTACAAGTCTACAGGCAGACAGTAACCGGCTGTTTGGATATTCTCTGCAAAAGACCCTGGATATTATCCAGGCACTCTATGATGCGAAACTGGCCACTTATCCCCGGACAGACAGCCGTTTTCTGACTGATGACATGGAAGATTCTACAGCAGAGCTGCTGCAGCACTTTTTAGCCTCGGATATCCTTGCACCGGGGGTAACAGAGAATTATGACACCTCTTGTATAGATATTAAAAAAGTAATTAATGGCCAGAAGGTGAGCGATCATCACGCTTTGCTTCCTACGCTAAATGTGACAGCACAATCGCTGGCCAACCTTGATCAAGAGGAGCAGCAAATTTTATTCTTATTGATTTACCAACTATTAGCAGCCGTGTATCTTCCGTATCAGTACGCTTCTACAAAAGCAGAACTTACCGTGGAGGACATCGTTTTTACGGCAACCGGCAAGGAAGTTCTGTTTCACGGCTTTCAGTACTTGGTAAAAAAGATGCGGGAATCCTTGCAAATAAAAGAAGGTGTAAAACATGCCGATGAAATGCTTCCGGAGCTGGCCGAAGGGCAGACGTTCCTGGTGCAAGAGATCCAAAAGGAAGCAAAAAAGACACAGCCCCCTAAACCATACACAGATGAAACCCTGGTGCGTGCCATGGAGAACGCTGGAAAACTAATTGAGGATGAAGCCCTGCGTGAGAAAATGAAAAGCTGCCGGTTAGCAACACCCTCTACGCAGGCCTCCATCGTGGAGAGCCTGATTGCAAACGGATATGTAATACGTAACAAAAAATATCTTCTCCCAACACCGACAGCCTTTCAATATATGGAAATCGTTACCGATGTGGTCAAGGAACCGGATCTGACTGCTTCATGGGAAGAGCAGCTGGCAGAAATTGCGGAAGGAAGAAAAAACCCTGAGGATTTCCTGCAGGGAATCAGGACTTTTCTGAAAGAGTTTATTGAAGCTTCTAAACGTGATTATAACCCGGAAAAAGCCGCAGAAATTTTTCCGGATACTCGTGCAATTGGTGTTTGCCCCAAATGTGGAAAGCCTGTTTTAGAACTGCCCAAATCTTTTACCTGTAGTAGTGGAAAGGATTGTGGCTTTGTAATCTGGAAACAGATTGCCCGGAAAGAAATCTCCAGACCTCATGCAGAAAGCTTGTTGGCACAGAAGCGATCGGATCTCATTAAGGGCTTCAGCAATAAGGAAGGGAAGGAATTTGATGCCTATCTGGTTATTAAACCGGATTTTAGCATTGGATTTGCCTTCCCGGATAAACCAAAAGGAAACCGAAAATCCAACAGAAGCTCCCAAAGCAGCGGGTTGTATCAGCCAATCAGAAGATGACAAGGAGGTAACACATGGGTAAATATCAAATGATTTATCTTTATAAAGATGAAACCAGTCGTAATTTTTTAGAAGAGATGGGATTTATAACAACGGATGACCTGCAGACAGCTGACGAAATATGGATCTTGCAGAAATATGTAAAAGCGCCAGAGCCGGTGGCGGCAGAAGTAAAAGCCGTTGAAACACTGGCGAAGAACCGGGGGATCCCGGTATACCACTATCCCCATTTGGCAGATCTTCAGAAAAGGATACGGGAACCCCATGGTTTAGATATTCGAAAAGAACGGATTCATGATCAGGCATATGAACTTTGATCACTAAAGGGGAAGACATATGAAGGGAATAAGAAATTGGAGTATTCCAAGTATCCGGCAGTACTTTCGGGATTCTCAGAATTACCGGTTTGCATTTTTTATAGGAATGGTCATATTTATTTATCTCGCATTTTTTACCAGCAAGTTATGGCTTCCGGATGACTCGGACACCAAAAAATTTACTGCTTTGGATACAGTGCTTACTCTGGAAGGCCGAAACATCACCATTCGGCGTTGGGAGTACTCACCAACACAGAAGCGGATGGAAATTGAACTGGATGTTATCAATAATGCCTATGACCACATTAACGAGTATACGTTCACGGCTGTAACCAATGCCTATGACCGTCTATCTGTTTCTATTGTGGTATCCGATCAAAACTTTTTTGTCATAGCACTGGATAATATTCCGAATGACTGGAAAGAAATATCCTTCCGGATGAGCGTAGCCTATCCCGAAGAAGAGGCACCAGAGGTTCCGGAAACCTTAAAAATGTATACCAATGCAAAGGATGTTGCAACAGTAGATTCCCTGCAGCCCAAAACGGCGATGGAGTATTATAAGGATCAAGTATATACCACGATTGCTGGATACAAAGAGGACATTGCGGAATACGAAGAAAACATTGCCGCATTGAATGAAAAAATAGAAGCAGCCCAGCAGGATAATACCAACTTGGAAGCTAAAATTCCATTACAGGCTCCTACTAATGCAGAGGAATCTCGAAAAATTATTGATAACAACAATCTGCAAATTAGTTCCTGGCAAGCGGACATTAAAAGTCTGGAGCTAAAGATCGTAGACAAGGGATTATTAATAACAGACGCCGAAAACACATTAAAGAATTTTGAAAATGGGGACTAGAATATGGAAGATGAAAAAGTAAAAAAAGAGAGGGAAATCCTTTTTGTAGGAAGTCGAGAATCCGGAAGCTTTCTGCTGAGCTACCAGAAACAAGTTCCCTTAAAAATTGTTTTCTTGGGAGAATTTAACTATGCCAAGCAGGCAGCGGAAAAACTTCTTGCCCATCCTAAAAGCATCTACATAATTGATGCTACTCAATTTCTGGATGACAGTGATCAAATAGCCGAAATAATCAAAAAAACAGCCTCGGCCATGAACAGCATAGTAATAATTCTAGTTCCCGGCTATGCTCCGAATACAACGCTTGTTCAAAATTTCATGGCCGTTTCCATCACCTCTTTTATTTATGGGATGTCTCAGGGCGCACGAATTAAGGAATTAGAAAATATCCTGCCTCAATACATAGCCATTGAAAAAACAAGTTATGGCGAAATGAGGGATAAAAGGGATAATGAAGAAGCCTCTTCTCCAATTCAAGATGAGGCCCCCTTGGAAAACAAACCGATCCCGGGAGGACCGGTTATTATTCCCAAGATAAGCATCGGTGTGGCTGGAAGCATGGAGCGGATCGGCACGACCACCCAGGCCTTGCAAATTGTAAAATACCTACAATACATCGGTCGGAAAGCAGTGTTCATTGAAATGAACCAGGGAAAGTACCTGGAAGCGGTTAAACAGTTTTATTCCGGCATCCAGCTCTCCGATGATAAGGAAACGGTTATTTATCAGGATGTGGTTATGGTTCCGGAGCGCTTGCTGGGGAGAGTCTTAAAAGAAGAATATGAATATTATATTTACGATTATGGGAATATGAATTCCCCTGGCTTCAATCGAGCCTCTTACCTTGAAAAAGATATTCAAATTGTTGTATGCGGCTCCAGTCCGACTGAACTTTCCTGTGTTCTGCCGGTGCTGATGAATCCGCTTTACGATGATATGACCCAATTCATTTTTTCATTTGTCGATTTAGACGAACGAGAATTTGTACTGGAAATGATGCAAGAACGAAAGAATAAGACCTACTTTACTTCCTACACGCCAGACCCATTCGTCTTTACACCAGAAACACAAAATACATATGCAGCTATCATACCAAACCAACCGGAGTTGATTCCTGAAAAGAAGCCCAAACACTTCTTACCTAGATTCTTCAAAAAATAAGGAGGCAGGAAGTATGCAAGAAAGACAGTATGAAACAAAACCGGCTCATTACCGATATGGACTTATCTGCATCCTGGTTCATCAGAACTACCAAATTGAAATCACAACCCCGTATCTGTTCCGTACTTATGAAGAGGCAATTAATACAGATATCCAGGTACTGTTTAAGAAAAAACTATTTGAATGTTCTGCAGGATGTCACAAGTTTATCGTCCAGGCGAATGAATGGTGGAAATATCGAATCATGCAGTTGTCTCCCTCCAGCATGGATAAAACCGAGCTAAACGAAGACGATTATAGACCCACAAGCTATCTGGCCAATCAGCTTCCCTTCTCCTTCCGGGAGCTTCCCTGTATAGGTCTTATCGTAACCACGATTCAAGAGAGGAGTCAAGAGAGGAGCAGCAATGGCAGAAAATAAATTCTCGTCCGTGTTGCAACGAAAAGCAACCGAAATTAAAAAGGAGGAAGAGCGCCAGACTGCCCTGAAAAAGAAACATAAAATTCGGGATCCCAATGTCCAGGTAGTAGAAACAAACGTTTTTCTTCGAAATCTTGCAGATATAGCAGGAAGGCTTCTCCGGATTTTTAGTACTATCCTGATATTTGTTCTGGCCGCCATCGGATTGCTCTGTATTATTTATCCGAGTACCAGAGAGGTATTTCTCATAATATGCCAGGAAATGCTACAGCAGCTGAATTCATTCTTTCAATAAGGAATTCATAAGGAAGCACAAGAAAATGCTTATATGGGGCAAATAGAGGCCTTCAGGGCAGAATTAACGAAGGTATCCTGCCGTCTAACCAGGGTTGGCGAAGTCCTTCGGAGGACATGGAATCGGAGCTGTAGCGGAAGCGGATCGAGGTCACTTATATGGCGGGCCTCGATCCGGTGAAAGGACGTCACAAAAAGGAGGATGCATATGGGGAACATTTACGAAGGCCGGAGTCCGGAAGCGGAGCGGATCCGGGAGGACCTGCAGGAATATGTATGCGAACTTTGCCGCTTTCCCAAGGAA
>Ga0153943_1000169_pt1 | contig 22252 bp, 20 predicted proteins | sample TSNJ027MetaG_FD_104721 | JGI IMG/M metagenome (GOLD analysis project Ga0153943, IMG submission 104721) | Attine ant fungus gardens microbial communities from New Jersey, USA - TSNJ027 MetaG | ecosystem: Host-associated > Fungi > Mycelium > Unclassified | place: USA: New Jersey, Brendan T. Byrne...
ACGTTTACTGGGTTGTGTACTGAAAAAAATATCACTAAGTACCACTAAGGGTTTGCCACATTGCAATGAAAACATTGTGTAGGTGTCTCCCTTCCGCTCTCCTGTTTGTCTCCCATGAAAGGCGGCCACTTTCTATCAGAATAGCCAATAGAGTGGAGAAAAAAGAATACATTAAACTCTTTACCTATAAGTGGTGGTGGCGGCCCTGTTCGCCCAAACACATTATGTTTTTATACTGAAGAGGTTCGATATCCAGAGACAATAGGCAGGTATTTTAAGGGAAGGGGCAGAAGGTACACGGGACAGGAAGAGGGCGCACACATATGCTTTACAGCGATTTTTCAGGCCATGGAACGGAGACTATCCTGGTATGGGCTTCGTGGAATTCCCGAGCCTGACTGAGCTGTAAAGCACATGTGTGCGCCCTCTTCCTGTCCCGTGTACCTTCTGCTCCTTCCCTTAAAATACCTGCCTGTTGTCTCGTCCGGGTTTTTCACCCTTAACTTAGCTAAACAGCAGACACACAATATAGAAATAGATAATTTATAAAACCTCTTGACTTTAACACCGTGTCGTACTTTATAGTCAAAATAAGAAAAGAATCGAGGTTATAATATGGAACTTCAAACAATCAGTCAAGTATCTAAGAATTGCGGAATTTCTACAAGAATGCTGCGTTATTACGAGCAAATCGGGTTAATCAAAAGTCTGCGAAAAGATGATTATGCATATCGGGTTTATGACGAAAGCACGGTAGTCCGTTTACAGCAAATCATAATTCTACGTAAACTGCGAGTTCCCGTGAAGCAAATCGTCAACATACTTAATAACCGGAGTGCGGCGGAAACAGTGGAAATATTCAGACAGAATATAAACAGTCTTGACGAGGAAATCACAGCGCTTTCTACCGTTAAATCCATATTAATGCGCTTTGTGGAAGAAATCAGCGAAAAGGCCGATGTCAATTTAAAATTACTGGGTGACGAAACTCTGTTCTCTGTTATTAACTCTCTTTCTTTTCCCGACACTCAATTGCTCGCGGGCGTTAAGGAAATCAAGGAGGAAGTATCAATGGAAGAATTGAACAAAGCAAACAAAAGCATAAACACGCTTACAGATGTGAGAATTATTTATCTGCCGCCGATGACGGTTGCCACAGCAAGTGCTTGTGGTGAAAACTGTGAAGGCAAAGCACTGGAAATGACGGAGCGGTTTGTAAAGGAAAGGAATCTCTTAAAAATCAAGCCGGATATCAGGCAGTTCGGGTTCGATTGCTCTATGGGAGCGACAGGAGTTGGTGAAAACTCCAACAAATATCAAGTATGGGTTTCGATTCCTGACGATATGGAAGTCCCTGAACCACTGGTTAAACGTACTTTCAAAGGCGGGTTATATGCTTCACACATGATTAAAATGGGGGATTTTCATCATTGGGATTTTCTCCGTGAATGGGTAAATAACAGCAGTGAATATGATAATGACTGGAATACCGTTCGTTGTACGCCCTGGGATCAAGACATGGATAAATGCCTGGAAGAATCATTAAATTTTTGGAATAATATGCAAAATCCAAATTTCAATCCTGATAATTCTCAGCTTGATTTACTATTCCCCATCAAAGTGTGAGAAGAAATTCTAAGATGCCAAAGTACGGCATCTAAGAATTTCTAAATCTCACACAGAAAGAAGAAATTCTAAGATGCCAAAGTACGGCATCTAAGAATTTCTAAATCTCACACAGAAAGAAGTTTGAAAGAAGGTCACTTTCAAATATTGAATTGATGTCCGCTCAAGCTCAGCTCGCTGAGTATGCGGACAAGGGGTATAATAATGGGAAAATCAATTGCCGATGTAATGAACCTGAAGCGGTTCCCTGACGGGACAAGCGTTCACCGTGATGAGAGATTTGTTATGAAGGAAAAGAACTTCCGTACTAACGGAAGTTCTTTTCCTTGGACTCCTTTATTGTTGCATTTGCTTTAAAGATCAATACACAGCGGATTTTTCTGATACTCACATGTGAATGTTACAGTTCAGAGGGCGACGCTCCCAGAATACCATTGTCATGATGCACACATCCGCCCTTCAAATTTAGCCTTCTGCCATTCAGAAGAAATCCATTCTTAGCATCTACGGAAATCGTGCGGATACCAAATAATGTCTCATCTGTATCAAATACAGTCTCTCCATCCGTAAGCTCTGCTTTGATCCGATACAATTTTGGTGCATCGATATCCCAGATATCCGCACCCTCAATTGCCATTTTAATACGTGCAGTCCTGGTTTCCCCAGCAGGAATATGTACCTTTACCCGGTCTGATGCTGCTTTTGTCTGATCTGCGTCTTTTAAGAAGGTTAATACTGCCCATATATCTGCATCTTCTGCCGTATGGTTTTCCACTGCCGTCTCCACAACTACTGCTGCAATGCCATTTACCACATGGGCAGTATAAGCGTAGATGCCCCATGGCGCAATATGAAGCTTTGGAGCAGTCAACAGATCCACATGGCGATATAATCCGCCGCCGCTATACCACCTGCCGTTAGGCTGCGCTTCGCTGTTCACACAGACCTCCAGGCGGTTTTGCTGCCCTGCTTTTATATACCTGGTTAAATCCACATGAAATGGTGTATAGCCATAATGATGCTTGTCTGACACATGACCATTTAAACTGACGGTTGTATTCATATAACTGCCATCAAACTCCGCCAGGATACGCTTTCCTGCCATATCCTCCGGAATCTCAAGCATCTTCGTATAGGTTCCGATACCTCCTCCATAATATCCGGTCTCAGCACAATTTTTGTTTTATTCTTAATTCTGCTCAGTTTAAAAAGGATGGTATCTGCTTACTACGCACAGTATTCTGATACTGTAATCGCTGTAATAAGCACTATCTTCTCTTTTACCGATTCCGTAGGACTTAGCATGAAAATGAATATTCCTCCCATAGCCAAAAGGAGCTAAAGGAAGTATTTTTAAATTACATTAATCATCAAATACACCATATTCATCTTAGATCAAGACATAGATTGTTGTGTTAAAGTGATATATAATCATAAATAACCAATTAATTTATATACATAATAGCTTAAGGAGGTAAATGAATGAAAGTTAACAAAGTAATTAGAGGTGTGATTAGCTTATTGCTGGCATCAACTCTATTAGTGGGATGTAATCAGCCCTCTGTGGAAGAAAATAATGCAGCAGCATCTGTGAATGAATCTAAAAGCGAAACAGCAGATGCTTCTTCTGGCAAGTCAGGGGATACCAAAGTGATTGACTGGTTTCTTTGTGCAAGTCCTGTTCCCAGTCCATGGAATATGGATATGCCTGTTCTTGCTGAAATTACTAACAAAACCGGGGTAATTTTTCAGGCAAATGCACCCGCTCAGGATGCAGACACGAAGCTGAATCTACTCATGGCAAATGGAGATTTGCCGGATGTAATTACGATCACAAATCAGACACTATGGTCTGATTTAATTGCATCCGATATGGTATGGGATATCCAAGAGTTCTTTGAAACATACATGCCTGAATCAGCTATCATTAATGGACAATTTCCAGAAGATATTAAAAAAGCCCTGATTACAAGAGATGGGGGATGGTACTGTATATCAAGCCATCTGCAATCTGTAGATAATGAAAAAATTTGGGGTGTGTCGGATGCAACAAAAGATTACTGGAATGGTATGAAAACAGAAAATCAGTTTACAATAGCATTTAATCAAGTTATGATGGAGGAACTTGGATTAACCAAAGAGGATATTACTACTGAACAAGGCATACTTGATGCATTGTGTCAGGTAAAGGAAGCCAAGCTGACCAATGAAGACGGAGGCAGCGTATATCCACTTATGATTCAGGGGGATGAATTCGTACCCTATAGTATTATATCTATAAATAACCTGTTTGGGGCAATGCCTGTTGATGTAGATGGAAATTATCAGAGCGAGTATTATTCGGAACAGTTTAAAGATGGCATAGAGTTCCTGAATGAATGCTATCGACTAGGCGTGTTGGATCCTAATATTATGACTATGGAATACTCAACTGTAAATGCTATGACAAATGATGACAGGGTATTTTGTTATCTGGGAGGGACTGCAGCACCTGACATTAATCGAAAGGTCAAGGATGAAAATGGTAATCCGACAGATAAAAATGTCTGGATATGTCCGGGTCCTATTGAATGGAAAAGTGGCTACAGACCTGCCCTCGGCATAAATAGCGCAGTATATACAGGGTGGCTGCAGACATTTATTTCAAAAGATTGTGAAAATCCTGAAGCCATAGCTAAATTTATCGATTTCATGATGAGTGAAGAAGGACAAACTCTTTGGAATTACGGAATTGAAGGAGAAGATTATTTTGTTAATGAAAGAGGGTTATATGAGCGTACGACCACAGGACAGGAGAAATTTGACAATATGGCAACAACAGGTGTTGGCGCTTTCTGGATGGTATGCAATCTTAATTTTGATCGTAGAGTGAGTAACGTCAAGACTAATATAGAAGATACTGTAGCGGCAGTGATGGGACTTTCTTCTGAAACATATTTATATGATACGATTGCCTTACAGATGCCTTCAGGATATATAGAACCGGGAAGTAAATATGATGTCACGGGCATTGAAGTAAGTAGTTATCTGCCTCAGCAACTGGCAAAAATCATCTTGGCTGAAAGCGATGAAGCCTTTGAAACTCTGTATGGTGAGTTTATTCAACAACTGGATAAATTAGGTTTAAGAGAGTTGGATACTTATAAAAATGAAATGCTTCAGAAAAATTATGAAACTTATGATTATAAGCTAAAAGCAATCAATGAATAAATAATCAAAGAAGTCAGGAACCTGTTAAAACAGGTTCCTGACCCACAAAAAATCATATAAATAAGAGGAGGTTCCTATGTGATTACACAAAAAAAAATAAAAACAAAGAATAGCAAAAGTCCTGGAAATGATGTAAAAACACAAGCATCCCTACATATGATGTTATTGCCGGGTACTTTCATCATGATACTTTTTGGTATTATTCCATTGTATGGGATATTGATTGCTTTTAAAGCATATCGTCCCATGATGGGGGTTGAAGGAATTTTTACCAGTAGTTGGAATAATTTTGATAATTTTAAACAAATTTTCCGTAGTTCTGAATTTATTCCTATGGTACGGAATACTTTAGGAATCAATTTATTAGGGCAGCTTATATCCATTCCCGCAACTATATTTTTTGCCTTATTGCTAAATGAATTGAGTAGTAAAAAGTTTCGTTCTTTTGTACAGACGGCTACTTTTCTTCCGCATTTCTTAAGCTGGGTTATTTTTGGCGGACTTTGTATCAGTCTTTTATCTGCGGATGGTGGGGCAATCAATAAATTGCTGATGATGTTTCATATCACGGAAGAACCAATTCCTTTTATGGCCAAGCCACAATATTTTTGGATGATAGCTATTTTAACAGGATTGATAAAGGACATTGGATATGGTGCAATCATTTACCTGGCAGCAATAGCTGGTGTGGATCCTGCTTTATATGAAGCAGCGTCTATTGATGGCGCAAATCGATTCCGTAGAATGTGGCATATTACATTGCCGGGAATTCGTCCAACTGTTATGATTATGCTTATATTTGCAGTGGCCGGTATTCTGAATAATAATTTTACGCAGATTTATGTTTTTCAAAACCCTTTGAATCAACCAGCAAGTCAGGTTATTGATACCTATGTATATCAGATTGGATTACAAAAATTCCAGTTTGGTGTAGGTACAGCTGCCTCGCTTATGAAATCTGTTCTGGCATTGATTTTATTATCTGTATCAAATTTTGTTTCTAATAAATTAACCGACACAGGACTTTATTAAGGGGGATAGCACATTGCATAAAAATATTATTTCCAGATTGATTGATTATCTTATAATTATATTTATGGTGTTCATGGTAATAATTACTGTGTATCCTTTTTATTATGCTGTGATTAATTCTTTAAATGACGGCAATGATTTACTGAGAGGGTATGTACTATTGTGGCCCAGAAAGTTTACTTTTGACAGTTGGAAAGCGGTATTGGCTGATCCCACAATTATAAGGGCTATGTTTATAACTGCCTCAAGGACGATTATAGTTACTGTTTTGTCAATGTTTTTTACATCAATGTTTGCCTATGCTTATTCGAGACCTTATCTAAAAGGGAAAAGGTTTTATTCTGTTTTAGGTTTTATAAATATGTATGTAAATGGGGGGATTATACCATTCTTCTTACTCATTAGTTCCCTTGGTTTATATGATACATATTGGGTATATATCATTCCTTCTTTGTTTGGAGGATTCTATAATGTCATTATTTATACCAGTAATTATAAAGCACTGCCAACTTCCTTGTTTGAATCAGCCAAACTTGATGGAGCAAGTGAATTTAGTATTTATGCAAGAATTGTAATTCCCCTTTCGAAACCGGTTTTGACAGCATTAGGAGTCTTTTCTGTTGTTGGTATCTGGAACGATTACACAGTATCTTTGTACTACACCCAGGATACGAATCTCCAGACTTTGCAGTATTATATTTTGCAGCTGGTAAAATCACGTGGGGCTGTAGAACAGTTGGAAAGTTCTATTGCGGGAAATTCAGCGATTGCGGAAATGTTAAAAAGTGCAGGAGGTAAAGGTCCTGTAACTGTACAGACCCTGGAGCTGGCGGCTATGGTGTTGGCTGCAATTCCGATGGTAATCATCTACCCCTTTGCACAGAGGTTTTTTGCACAAGGGATGATGGTAGGCTCTGTTAAGGAATAACTGAATCATATATGGCACGATTATTAAAATTTATGTAGAGGAGCATTTTATGGGAAAGAAAAATTTTGTGATTGAGAAAACCAAAAAAGGGAAACTCCTTGGTCAGTTTATGATACTTTTCCTTGTGCTTACTCTTTTAATTCTTTTGACATTTTGTGCGTTGATTGTCTATGTACAGAGGACGTCATGGACTCAGGCAAAATCAGGCTTAGAGAAGAAACATATGCAAATGGCAGATAACATTAATAACTATTTTAGTGATTTGGAAAACGTTGCATTCGCAGTATCCTATTCTACAATTACTCAGCAATATTTACATCTTACATCTCCTTTAGAGAGAATATTGATGAATAAGGAAGAAAAATCCCTGTATATGAATACAGTAAACATGCAGAGAGAAATAAAAGGGTACAGTCTGATGAATAAGGAAGGTGATATGCTGCTTCAATATGGATATAATATAAATTACGGTTATATTATTGAAGATAAGAAAACAAAGATATACTATACCGGTGCCTCTACTCCCTCAACGGGGGTAGAGTATTTTACTTTGCGATACCCGGTATATGAGGTTAAAGCCTCAAAACTTTTGGGAGATGTTTTTGGATATGTGGGGTTTACCATAGAAACAAATCGGTTAACGTTGTTTGTTCAGAATAGTGATATTTACGCAGGCAGTGCAATTGTGCTGACAGATAGTAAGGGAGATGTCATAACCGGAAGTTCTGCTGAGGCAATAACGTTTTACAACAGTGCTAACTGGGAGGATAATAGTACTTATCTATGCTTGAAAACAGAGGTAAAAGAGGGAGGATGGAATCTATATAGCATTATGCCGCGGAATGTAGTGTTACAGGAATTTCAACTGATTATGTGGTTTATGGCAATAGCCGGCATTGCTATTTGTCTATTAATTTTTTCTATGATTCTATTAATTTATCAGCGGATATTAAGCCCAATTGCAAGTTTAAGCATATTTATGTCAGAAGTGCCAAATGATATGACACCGGCAAGATTCTATACACGTAAACAGGATGAAATTGGTATTCTGGCAAATTCTATGAATCATATGTTGGATGCATTAAAGGATAAAAATGATGCTCTGCGGATTTCAGATAAAAAACGGCTGACAGCTGAGCTGACAAAATATCAGATGGAGCTATTGGCTTACAGAAATCAGATAAATCCGCATTTCCTATATAATACATTGGAGTGTATACGTGGTATAGCTATGTATCATGAAGCAGATGAAATCGTTGAAATAAGCCAGTCGCTTTCCAAAATGTTTCGATATGCAGTAAAAGGAGGGGACTCTGTCAAGGTAAGAGATGAGATACAATATATCCGTGAGTATGCCAAAATTATAGGGTATCGCTTCAGTGACCGTATTTCTATCCAATTTAATGTGCCGGAAGATTTGATGGATGAGACAGTCATTAAGTTATGCCTGCAGCCAATTGTGGAAAACGCAGTGCTTCATGGCATAGAGCCAATGGATAAGGATGGAAAAGTTATAATAAGTGGTGAATTGTATGGAGAGGGGATTAATTTTGTCGTTAAAGATGATGGTGTGGGTATGAATGATGAAACACTTCAAATGCTGCGCGATACTATCCGCTTAGCTTATGATAATGAATGGCAGCAAACCAATGAAAAGCATATTGGTATTATTAATATCACCCGCAGACTTTATCTGTTCTATGGTTTGCAAAGTTATATAGAAATTGAGAGTGTTGAAGGGCAGGGAACCAGAATTACTCTAAAACTGCCATTGAAGCGGGAGGAAATAAATGTATAGAGTTTTATTGGCTGATGACGAAAAGTGGGTGCTGTATGGGCTAAAGAAGCTAATTGACTGGGAAGCATGTGGTTTTACTGTAGCAGATACAGCGTCTAACGGAGCAGAGGCTCTGCTGAAAGTTAAGGAAATGGAACTTGATCTTTTAATCTGTGATATTCGTATGCCAAATATGAGTGGGTTGAAACTGATAGAAGAAATAAGACATTTCAGTAACATAGAAGTTATTTTTATTACAGGGTATGACGATTTTAAATATGCTCAGCAGGCTATAAGGTTGGGTGTATTTGATTATATTATGAAACAAGTGGAACAGGAGGAACTGATTGATTCTTTAAAAAAGGTAAAAGTACGTTTAGATACGAAAAAAATTGATGCGGATTGGAACGTTTTTTTAAACATCTTTGATGAAGAAAATAGATTATCTGCTTTAGAGGTTGCTAAAAAGATTGGTATTATGACGAAATATCCTTGTTGCAAGTTTCTTATTTTTGAGTATAATAAGCCTTTTCAAAATGATAAGTTCAATATATTGAAATGCATAACGACACAGGAATATGATGCTGTTTTGTTTAGAATAGGGCTGCCGTACATAGGTGTCCTTTTATTTAATGAACAGAATTCATCTCCTAATATTCAACAATATTCTGATCAAATTTTCTCTAAGAGTATGAAATTGATAGGATCAGGAGAGACTGTAGATGGACATTCGTTGTTTTATCAGCTTTATCAGAATGCAGCTGTGTCTGCTGCTACCTATTACTATCAGGGAAAGGACAAACTATTTCCGTATAGTCCAAGAGCGATGGAAGATGTAATCCCTATGATAAAAAGAATAGATGATTTAAAGGAAAGCAGCGAGCAGGAAACCATTGTCAGGATATTTACGGATATTATACAGGAAGCAGGAAATTTGCAGATGGATGCTGCGATCGAACTTTATAATTACATGATTGTGTGGTTGACTCGAAGATATCCTCAAAAATCAGGCTACCTAGAAGCAAGATATCTTAATCACTATTTAGGTTCAATGATTGAATATAGGATGTTTTTTGAGATAATAATAAAGTTCTTAAATGAATTACCAATAAAACAGACATCGCACCGATATATAACGGACATAATGGAATATATTAATGATCATTATACCGAGGAAATCAGGCTTCGGGACCTTGCACAGATTTTTTATCTATCAGAAAATTATATATCATTTTATATTAAACAAGAAGTGAATAAAACCTTTACTGAGCTGATAATTGAAAAGAGAATTACACTCGCCCGGAAGCTTTTATGCGAGACTTCTATGACGATAGGAGAGATAGCGGAAGCAGTGGGATATTCTGAGTATTCCTATTTCAGTAAATTATTCAAAAAATGTACTGGTTTCACCCTCACAGATTATCGAAAGAATCATGGCAGCTGATGCAACCTTAAACTGTATCAACTGCACTATAAATAGCTTTTGCAATCATGGTCAGGATTATTCATATAAGCCATCCAACTCATAAAAGCCTTTCATAAAAACAAGCTCTGTATCGCCCAGAGTTGACGCGATATTGCGCGTCAACTTAAGGCTGCTACCGGTACCTGAAAAATAGAAAATAATATTCCTGGTCATAATGATACGCTCCAATTCGGTCAATAATACCACTTGGCATTTTTGAAAGAATGATGCTAATAAATATTAAACTTCCGGAGTCTTCGTATTGTAATATCTGTTCCTGCCCGGCGTTTTTTTGCCGTACTCAATTGCCTTATTGGGACAGCCGCCAATACAAGCCATACAATGTGTACATTCTTTGCCCCATTGCGGTTTGCCATTTTCGATCCTGACATTGTTCAGCGGACAGCGCTCGGCGCATTTACCGCAGCCCTTGCAGGAGTCAGAGGTATAAAAGCCTTTTGCGTTTACCATCCCGGCGTACATGATGGGATTCAATACCTTTGACATGATTGATTTCCCCGGCTCTTCTTTGGGAAGCGGACTGCCGTCTTTGATACTTTCTGCCATCTTTTTAATTTTGGGAGCAGCCGCATCAATAATTTTATCGTTTTCCGAATCAGTCTTTATATCGGAGCTTGCGATATAGTTCTGGGGCATCACCACGGAATTGCAACCGAGAAGATGAAAGTCTTTACTTGTGCAGAGCTTCTCTGCATAGCTTGCCGCAATCCACGGCGTCGAGGCGCAGGTCAGAACAAAATATACATTTTTACTACCTTTAAATTTCGTTTCTTTTATGTATGCCTCTACGACCCTTGGTATCCTTCCCGCGTAAACCGGCGCTACAAAAACAAAGGGGACTTTTGATGTAATTTTCTCCTTGCTTTTGCTTTTGATTAACGTGTTCATAGATACCAGTTCATCACCTGTAATTTTTGAAATTAATTCTGCCGCATACCGGCTGTTGCCCGTTCCGCTAAAATACAAGATCATTTCTATTCCTCCTTGACTTTTCATAGTACACAAATTATACTAAATACGAATATGAGAAACAAGTACGCAGATTAAACATACTTAGTACGGTGTACCATACTAAAGGAGGTATTGCTTTGAAAAAAAATATGACCCCTGAACAATTTTTACAATCACTTACCGTTTCAGACGCAAAAGAGAATTGTCCGGTTCGCAGAGCGTTGGAATTGCTGAACGGGAAGTGGCGTACTCACGTCTTATTTGAATTATGCCGCCATCCGACTCTTCGCTTCGGAGAGATAAAAAAAGCAATACCATATATCACAAATACTATGCTGACGTCTACTCTGCGCGATTTAGAAAAGCTTGGCATTGTCGATAGACAGCAGTTCAATGAAATACCGCCCCATGTGGAATACTCTCTGTCAGAAAGCGGAAAAGCGCTGCTTCCTATCTTTTATGAAATTGCTAAATGGGGCGAGGAACATTTGTCAGAAGAATAAATTTAAAAACCTGCGCTGGAAGTTTACAAAAATTCCTGCGCAGTTTTGCTGTTGTCTATCACAAATCCGTATGCTGCAAATAGAAATGATTTTATATAAATTTTAAGTTTATTTTATGTGCAGTTTAGCACTGTATGATAATTTAAAAGCAAAAGGTATAAGGTGGTGAAATCCATGACGATAGAAAAACTGCCTCTGGAAGTATTGTCAGACAGCGTCCATCAAGCCAGTATTTCTCACGATCTGCGTTCGCCACTGACATCTGTTAAGGCTTCGGGCGTTCCTTAGGAAGCGCTCCCAAAATTCTTCGATGTTTTTTATCGCAGCGACCCGTCAAGGAACAACCCGCAAAAAGGGAGTGGATTAGGGCTTGCCATTGTCGCAAAGACGGTGAAACGCATGAATGGAAAGATTTATGCTCTAAATCATAAAGAAGGCGGTTTGCGAATAATAATTGAAATACCGGAAATTAAAGGAGAATGAATGGAATGAATAAAATTCTGATAATAGAGGATGACCCGAAAATCGCAATGATTGAAAGGGATTATCTCGCCGTAAATGATTTTGAAGCTGATATAGCCGAAACCGGCGATGACGGTATCCGGATGGCACAGGCCAGCCAATATGACCTTATCCTGCTCGATCTGATGCTGCCGGGAACGGACGGATACAGTGTGTGCCGCAGATTGCGGGAAACAATGGATATTCCAATTATTATGGTGACAGCCAAACAGGATGACATTGACATGATAAAGGGACTCGGGCAGGGAGCGGATGATTATATAACTAAGCCGTTCTCTCCCAATGTTTTAGTTGCCCATGTCCGGCGGTATTTTTGTTAAATCAAAGCGGTGAGGAGAACGAAATGAACCATTCAATAAATGAAACAAGACATTTTACACTGCACAAAAAGATTGTCGGTTATAAGACATATGAATCATGGACGTCTGTTCCGCATGTCACATTCATTTATGAAGCCGACGTGACCGATCTGCTGGCGGCGTTTTACAGATTAAAAGAACACGAGCCTAATACGGGCATTACCATTAACACTTTATTGCTTAAAATATGTGTAGAGGCAATCAAGTCCGCGCCGGAGGTGAACGCCCATATAAAATATAACCCCAAATATGTAACAGGCGAAATTGAAGTCAAAGGAAATATAGACATATCAATGCCCTGGCTGCTTGAAAACGGAAACATGGTCACAATCAACCTGCGGAACTTTGAATCCAAAACGCTGATAGAAATGCAGGAATATATAAATAAAACCGCTTTGAAAATTAAAAATTGCGATATTCAGATTCCTATGTTTCAGATTTCCGTAAACAATATGCTGGGTGAATTGAAAAAGGGACATCTGCTAAAGGCTGTTAGAGTCTTATTAGGAGCGTCATTTGGAAAATCCCAAACCACGAAGCACAGCAAAAAAGAAATCGAAGCATATAACAAAATCCCTGCCGAAGATAAAATAACGGTACAAGACCTTGTACCGGGCAGCATCACAATCTCCAACATCGGTTCCCTTTATAAAGACCAGAAAGGCTTCATGGGGCTTTTGGAAATCATTCCCCCGCAGGTTTTCGCTGTTGGTATCGGCAGCATACAGGAAAAAGCCGGGGTCATAAGAAATGAAGATGGTGAAAAATCAATAGGGATAAGAAAGGTAATCCCTATGTGTTTGGCTTTTGACCACCGGGCGTTGAATTTTAATGAGATCGTGCCGTTCATTCAAAAGCTGGATTATATTTTAGAACATGATGAGTTACTGAAGGAATGGCATTGAAATGCAGTAAAAGTAATGCTTCCTTCCCATTGGCCGCCTCAGTTAATTGAAAATGAAAATTATATGTCATTATCGTATTTAGCTGTATTTCCTTTTTTCTGTCCGCTGTTATGGAGATTTTTATAGAGATACCTTTTGTGAAACGAGAACAGACCAAACACATCATACCGACCATTATAAAAGATATAAAAGAGGGTTTTACTTTCATTGTTAAGCAGAAATTCATATTGAAGATCGGTATTATCGCCGTCTTACTGAATCTGGTTCTGACTCCTTATTTCGTTGTGGGAGCTCCTATCGTTCTCCGAATAACCATGCAAAGCGGAGATACCTTATACGGCATAGGAATGGAAATCATTAGCTTTGCCACAATATTAGGCGCGTTATCTATTGGTTTCTTTGTGAAAAAAATGAAATTGAGAAAGCTACACCTTTGGATTCTTGCTGACGCACTGATGATGATACCCGATGTACTAGTTGGCAGCAACCTAACTGTCTCCAAGTGTGTGGGGACAAATTAATTATAGTCCGGAGCAAAAGTATTTGTTAAAAATGTGGCAATGGGGTAAACTATTTTTATTAAGAATCATTTTTTACTTATCAATTTCTGTTGGTACTTGGATAGTATTTCTTACTAAGATATCATGATGCATAAAATTTCTATTTGTAAGTTGCTGTGTAACTTCATCATAAACAGGTGCTGTTCGCTCTGGATCTCTAATCGTCAGAATAAGGCAATATTCTTGACTAAGCTGAAAATTTTCACGTACTGCTTCCTTTTCAATAAAGTCTCTATATAAACCATCTACCTTCAAATACCACTTTCGAGATGAAGGCAACCATTTTTCTCTATTTGAAGGTGTCATATCAGACAAATCCACAGCATATTTTTTGACAGGATGAAATTTTTTACCATATTTCACCAAAGTACATTCTCTTTCAAATCCACTGTTAGGATTTGCACCTTTAACCCTTGCACTATATAAATTATCCAACAATATATTCTGATTATCATCGACTCCTTTTGGATTCTTAATAATTGGTTTTGTAATATCTCTCTCCTTTTCTGTTTCGTAAGTTCCAAAAAACACATCAATATTAGACTGACAATACTCTCCTGCTTGCTTATCATCTACAAGAGTTTTATTAACCAATGTTAATATTACCTGGCCTCTAAAAAATCCATTATTATCAACCATACTGGTGGGAAACGGAAAATCAAACATTTCAATAAAATTTCCCTTATCCAAAGTATCTCTTAAGATTAATGTAATCTCATCTGGAGAATTATATAAAATTTCATTTGCACCAATTGGCATTCCAAACCCCATCTGGTTCACCTTATCAGTCATACGCATTTTTGTATTTGATGGATACTTTGCATTATGAATCATTAGTGCACGAATCATCAATGGGTCAAACTCTTCTTTCATCAAAAAATTAAGTTCTGTTGCAATTCTTGTAACCCATGGTGTTGAAAAACTTGTTCCCACCATTCTTTGTATGCTTTCATCCAAACCAAATGAAGGAACTCCTGATACAGTCATCTTTCCTTTCCTGACCCCTGCATTCCCACCATAATATACCAAATCCGGCTTCACAATACTAGCTGGTCCAGGTCCTATTCGGGTAAATGGTGATGGCATATTAGGCTCTGCATAATCATCCTCTCCCTGTATTTCAGCAATAGCGCCTACTACCAATGCCCTCACCGAATCCGCTGATTTACTTATTCGCTCTTTAGGCTGATTTTTTAGAAAATTATTACAGTTGCCTGCTGATTTTACAATTAAAACATTATTCTCATCCTGAATATTATCCAAAGCCATTCCAAAATCCGAGAATTCATCTAGCTCACATTCTTGGTTCGTTCCCAATGATAAATTCCATATTTTAATCTGTGGATTCCTTTCAATAGCTTCTCTGATATGCTCTACTAATTCTTCCGGGTATATCGTTTCCTTATGTAAATCGGGATATACAACGGCATTAAACAGCTTCACTCCATCTAGTGCTGTGACATTGGTAGCATTAAATTTATCCCCATACTCAATAATCCCTGCAACAAAAGTTCCATGTGCATTATCCTGATATTCAATTGGATAGTTAGAAAATTCTTTGTCTTTCAGCCAGTTTTTCAAATATGAAATATCGGAAATACCTGTATCAAGTATACCTGCAATAGGATATTCTTTATCTTCTTCTGGTTCTTTTACTGCTATTTGTACTTCCGCATCCATACCATCCATAGTTGCCAATACTGGATAAGTTCTTTCTACAGAATAGATTCCTTCAAATTCGCCAATTTCATTCAATCGTTCCAGACTTTCTATCGTTACTCTATAAATAGTCATATCCGTTGTATAACGGGTTTTTGATTCTATCTTAATTCCTTTTTCTTGACATTGACGTTCAAAAATTATCTTTGCAATATTATTGATGTCAAAATTATTATAATTACATAGTTTCACCCTATACGCCTTATTTTCGCCATCATATTCTTGTACATAGGGCTTAAATACATCTATATCGCAAATCGAAGATATTAGATTAGCTTGATTTTCTTCATCAGACAATGTTAATTCAATATTATTCAATACTTCTTCTGTTGCAACTGTGGATAATAATTGTCTATCTCCATAGACACCAATTACGTTATCCTTTCCATCACTTTCCAGTACATTGGCAATTCTTCCTCTGTGAGATTTTGCTATAGCATTTTCTTCAATTGTCGTTGCTACAATCAGCGGTAATGGACTTTCTTTTTCATTCCATTCTTTGAAAGTAGATTTAATTTTTTTCACATCTTCAACTAAAGATATTGCTCTGATATGAAGTTGTTCTCCATGCAATACCCAACTGGCTTCTCTGCTATCACCACCGCCTTCTGTGTTCCTATCATCAAAGTCTTTTCTTTTCTCAAATATTTTTATTGGTAAATACTTATCACTCATAGTTCACCCATCCTTTCCATACTATTGCGTATTTGTCTTGTAGATACATTAAAATAAATCGCAGCTTGTTTTTGAGAAACTCCACTATTGATCATATATTGTACAAATTCATCCATTGAAAAGTCTCCATGATTTTTAAATAAAAAAATTTCTGCCAATACTTCAGTAAAATTTATCTGCTTTTCATGTTTAAGAATCACTTTCTTAACCATATTTTGAAGAATATTTTTTATATCCGAATATGATAATCCCAATAATGCATTCTCAATTTTTCCCCATTGTTTTTGCTTGATCAAGCTATAATCAAGCATAACTGGCAAATGTTTGAATAATCGCTGAATTTCTTCAATTCCTGGTTTAGGTAACTCAATTACTGTTTGGAACCTTCTCCAAATGGCCTTATCTAATAGTTTATGGTGATTTGTAGCTGCAATTAAAATTCCCTCCCTACAATACTCATCCATATTCTGCAACAGGCTATTTACAACTCGTTTTAGCTCTCCTAATTCATGCTGATCATCTCTTGCCTTTGCAATTGCATCAAATTCATCTAAAAAAAGAACACAAGGCTGTCTCTTTGCATATTCAAATATTTTATGAATATTTTTAGCTGTATTTCCAAGCAAAGATGATATTAAAGTATCTAACTTGGCTATCACCAGTGGTAATTCCAATTGAGCTGCAATATATTTTGCCGCACTGCTTTTCCCACATCCTGGATAACCATAAAGCAATAATGATAAATTGAACTCCAATCCTAATTCATCCATCCTCGATTTATTCTTTACGGTATCTTTGAAATCTTCTAATTTTAATTGCACTGGCTTTGAAAAAATCAACTCATTCGTCACCGGCTGATAGTCTATTTCAACAATGCCCATCCTACTTTCTTGATCTACTGGGGGAGCAACTAACGCATCTGTAACTGCTCCCCCATAATTTTTTCTCTTTAAAATATCAAGAATTCGTTTACTTGATATTTGCTCACCATCTTCTGCTAATTTTTTTGCAAGTAAACGCGCATAATTGCTAACCTTGTCTTTATCCTTCTCTAATCCAGCTTCGATAATTTTGTTTATCTCCGAATAATACATAATATACCCACCTTTCTATTCACGTACTATTATATCACATATCCGGTTTATTTCAATACAATATCGTACTATTTTATATTTTTTCGTATCGTTTTTTTATTTTGTGTTCTATTTTTCTATTTTTCGTTTCGTCACTATTGATTAATTGCAAGAAAAAAAGCCAACTGAGGCATCCTATTTCAATTTACTCCTTTTCCTATTCATTTTTTCTTAATCTCTGTACCATCCAAAAACACCACCATCAACGTTCCCTCTTCAAAAATCTTGATATGACCCAGCACCCGAAGCATTAATCCAAGCTCCATTTTCTCCAACGGCTCTGCCCTTTTCACAATCTGCGTAAAATCCTGTACTCGGTAAGCCAAAAGCAAATTCTCACCCCTCGCCATCTCTTCCCACTTCCGCAAAAAACTCTCCCTATTTTCCAGCACCGAGTTCCAAGCCATCACAAATGCCTTTTCCAGCGCAACTTCTTCCACATGCCGATTAGAGACCAGAAACCATCCAAATGTCAATTCTAATAGGTATATAAAGATTATCCATAAAATAAAACCTTTATTATCAGCTCTACATGCAGTATCCCTTTTGCCAAAAAGTAAAGGTTTTGCCACGGAGTATACAACTTCTCAGCGAAGTTCTATACTCCATGCCAAAACCCTATTACAAATGTTACCCCACCTACTTAAAACTACTTACAATATCTCACTTCCTCGTAAAAACACAACCTCATTTCTTTCACAGAGTAATTATCTACGGGCATGATGCGTAAGCCACGGCTGTGCCACGGTTCGTTCTCATATTCACGAAAACGCTCTGGCATCTGATCAAGTCCCATGATGCTTTCTTCCAGTCGGTTAAGCTGACCGCTCGCATTTTCCGGCGATTGCAGTTCAAATGCAATATACTTATAAATGCTTCAAAGGTCTGCGTTCGCCTGTTCTGAAATTTCAATTTCAAAAATCATAAAGTGGATCTCATCCAGATCAGGCATAAGCACGGGGAGCAATATTATTGGCTGTTGTATTACACTTATCTCTCACCGCAACAATTAGAACACGGAAGAAATCATTGAGAAGCTGAGGTCGCATATCACGAATATCTCTTACCGAACCTACTACCGGAAGCGTCCTCTAGCTATCGAAGCTTTGAGTCCGTTTCTTTGGGGGTATACTTCTAAGGACTGCATGGAGCTTTTGGATAAGTCTTTCCAGAGCATGGTTTAGATTCATAACACACTGGACATTTAACGCAGACACTCATTCTAGGTGGTAATATCCGTTATATATAATACCGCATCCCTCCTTTTCAACTATGTCAGAAGAAATCAAAATGTTCCTCCTTGATGATAATTGGAAAATTTAACTATTTTTGTTATTTGACCTGTCGTTAAGGTGTTGGGGTATATTCTTGATAAAATCTACGGCTTTTTGTCCGAATATGAGCCGGATTATTCCCAGAATAAGAGTTACTATCACTGCTGTTCCGACAAGAGTTAGTAAAATGATAAGCGGTACAGCAATATACTGTGGGAGAGTTGCACCCCATGCCCACGCATTAATAAAAAAATTTTGGACTGTTTGTAATAAGTTACTCATTTTCTAAACTCCTTTCATTCCTGAAAACAGGGTTTATTGGTTGTCTTTATTGTTTTTATTATCGTTCCTGTTGTGGTAGTGTTTTATCAGCGATAACAACCCCACCGTTCCCCCAAGTGCACATACCATGATAAGTGGTACCATGAATATATTCGTCCAGCTCATTTCCTCAACTCCTTTCCTCTTATTTTAAACGGTATTATCACAACTGATGGTCAACATCTTGCATGACTTTTCCAAGTAATGTAGGATAAAAAAACATCTGTTGATTTTCCCGTCCAAATGTATTATAGTATTGGTAGCAGAAATTATCAATCATCAATGTTTTACATTGTGTGGAGATAGTCAACACAATTATAAAAAGTGCTGATGTATGACGAAAAAATTTTCGTGAAAGGAATTGGATTCTATGAAGTCAGACGTGAGGATACGCTATACAAAAATGATTATAAGAGACAGCTTTGTGCAGGCTCTTAAAAGTCAGCCCGTTAATAAAATAACCGTGAAAGAGGTTTGCGATCTTGCAGAGATAAACCGCACAACATTTTATAAATATTACACCGATTGTTTTGATTTGCTGAAACAAACTGAAGATGAATTGATAATTGAACTGCATCAGCTTGTTCAGGAAACGCGGCATAAAAGTTTAACCGATATTTTTGTAAAGATATTGAGCAAAATGAGAGAAAGCGGAAGTTTGTATATGGCACTTTTTTCAGAGAATGGTGACAGTAGTTTCCCTACTCGTATCTTTAATCTATGTTATGAGCAAATGGATCCGCCTATAGAAGCGCCCTCTCTGTCAAAATCCCAAGAGGAATGGCTTTATTACTTCATGGCTTATGGCTGCAGCGGAATAATCAATCATTGGGCCGGTAATGGAATGAAAGATGACATTTATGAAATATCACAGTTTGTTGGTGAGCTACGAGATAAAATATTGAACTGATTGTATTGTTTAAATACTTTTTCAGGTATTTGTATCTTTAGCTGATAAGGCTCTGATGACCATCTTCACCAGCTCAGAAAGCACGATTACACTGACTGCTGCGCCAAATATTTTCAGCCACATCATAAGCGGCAGCGAGATAGTGCCGAAAAAAGTGCCGGCAAATTGAATAATTAATATTTGCAGTACAAATGTGATAGAGATCACTACCAACATCAGTTTATTTTTCAATAGATTTTTAAAAATGCTTTCACTGTGGAGTTCACGGCAATTAAAAGCGTTAAAAAGCTGGAACAGGGCAAACAGTGTAAACAACACGGTCGATATCTGCTCTTCGGCCGCACCCAAAAAGTTAAACGCATATTGCAGCAGAAATACAACCGATATATACAGTCCGGTAATGCCGATGCGTGTGAGCAGGGGCTTCGATAATATATTATCGCTTCTTTTGACCGGCAGCTGTTTCATCAAATCGTCGTGAATCGGTTCCAGTCCGAGCGTTAAAGCCGGAGGACCATCCATAATGATATTAATCCAAAGTAATTGCAGCGCAGTGAACGGCGCTTTAAACCCAAGTAAAATAGATGTAAGCACTACGATTACCGACGAAACATTGACCGTAAGCTGGAAACTGATAAACCTCTTAAAATTCTCATAAATACCGCGTCCCCACCGGACAGCATTGACTATGGTGGAAAAGGAATCATTTAACAGCACAATATCACTTGCTTCTTTGGAAACCTCTGTACCTGATATGCCCATTGCAATCCCTACATCAGCGTTTTTCAGGGCGGGTGCATCGTTGATACCGTCACCGGTTACGGCTACTACATTCCCCATATCTTTCAACAGATTGACCACGCGCATTTTGATTGTTGGTGTACTGCGGGCAATAACGCTGATTTTGGTCAGCATCCCGGTCAATTCCTCATCTGAAAGATGTTCGATTTCCCGAGCTTCCACTGCGATATGTGTACCGTCCAAAACATGAAGTTCGTTAGCAATAGCGGCCGCGGTCACAATATTGTCTCCTGTCAGGATCTTCAAGTCTACCCCGGCCAGACGGCAGCCTTCCACTGCCTCATATACATCCGCACGTAATGGATCTGATATGGCAACAAAACCGTCGAATTCCATGCTGCTTTCTATAGCTTCTTCGTCAAATTCAGGGCATTTGTCAAATTTTCTGTGTGCAAAGGCAATGATACGGCAGGCTTTTTGCTGGTAAGCTGTAATCTGCGCTTCAATTTCTTTGCGTTCTTCTTTCGTAAGAATACCGGAGCGGAATATTTTCTCGGGGCTCCCCTTGGTATAAGCGGTAAAGCCATCCGGCTCTTTTACAATCGTTGTCATGTCCTTTTCCTCAGAGGAAAACGGAAAAACATATGTCACATCCGCATTCCGGCGATACTCCCTGTAATTCCATCCGACCTTTTTAGCTGCCATAAGCAACGCGCATTCGGTGGGGTTGCCGATAAACACGCCGTCCGTTCCGATATCAGCCGTACTGTTGACGCATATATTCCGCAGGATAACTGCATCATGAACCTCACCGACAGCAGTCATTTTGTTTTCAGTCAGGGTACCGGTCTTATCGGAGCAAATGACATTGATACAGCCTACTGTTTCAGACGCTATCATCTTCTTAACCAATGCGTTTTGTTTGGACAACTTAATTATGTTGATAGATAAGGATACTGCGACAATCGTTGGCAGACCTTCCGGCACGGCGGCGACGATCAGTACAATACTGGTTATAAACGCTTCCATGATTTCATCAAACACCAGCCCTTCGTGCATGGCAAAGGAAATCAGTTGTGTAATAAACACGATCACAGCAGAGGCGATACCGAATACTGTAATCATTTTACCCAAGCGGTTGAGTCTTTCCTGTAAGGGTGTGGATGATTTATCTGAACCGGTTAGCTCCTGTGCGATTTTTCCGAACTCTGTCTTATCACCCACGGCGGTAACAGCCATTTTACAGAAACCGCTTGTGATGTAGGTGCCTGAGTAGAGCATATTATGCCGGTCGGCCACAGGTGTTTTTTCATCTGTGATAATACAGTCGGCATCTTTTTGGGCGGGTATGCTTTCACCGGTCAGTGCTGATTCGTCGGCGGCAAGACCCATGCCTAACAAAAGCCTTCCGTCCGCCAGTATTTTGTCGCCCGTTGCCAGCAGGAGGATATCACCCACAACAATATCCTTCTGGTTCAGCATGACAGGGGTTCCGCCGCGCATTACTTTTACCATGACATCTTCATTGATTTTACTGAGTGCCTCAAACGCCTTAGCGCTTCTGCCTTCCATAACCACCGTAATGATAACTGACAGCGATATCGCCGCAAAAATACCAAC
>Ga0153943_1000170_pt1 | contig 22165 bp, 21 predicted proteins | sample TSNJ027MetaG_FD_104721 | JGI IMG/M metagenome (GOLD analysis project Ga0153943, IMG submission 104721) | Attine ant fungus gardens microbial communities from New Jersey, USA - TSNJ027 MetaG | ecosystem: Host-associated > Fungi > Mycelium > Unclassified | place: USA: New Jersey, Brendan T. Byrne...
AATTTGGGAGGATACAGATGGTCAGGTGGATATTCTGGTATCTTGTGTCGGAACAGGCGGTACGGTATCAGGTACAGGTGAATACCTGAAGGAAAAGAATCCCAATGTCAAGGTAGTGGCGGTACAGCCGGGACCAAATTCAATACCTGGCAATGAAAATCCGACTCCGGAGGAAATTACCGGGGTGCATCCATTTGAAGGTGTGCCGGAAACGTTTATCCCCGGCAATTTAGATCGTGATATTTATGATGAATGGCTTGCAGTAGAGACACAGGATGCATATAAGGCAGCGAGGGAAGTGGCAAAATCGGATGGCATTCTGATCGGAACATCCTCCGGTGCAGCACTTTTTGCAGCTACAGAGCTTGCAAAGAGACCTGAAAATAAAGGTAAGAAAATCGTGGTGGTTTTCCCGGATACCGGGCTGCGTTATCTTTCTACAAATTTATTTGAATAGGAGGCTGATAAAATGGCAATCAACTTAAATAATTCCAATGTGGCTACCAGAGAAAACCGTATTGGATCCATTACCGGCTATATTGGTTCCTTAAGCGACCTGGCAAGTCAGAGTGAGTGTGGGACATTAAAGGGATGTTCCAGATGTTTTTCACAGTCAAGCACCTGCCTTTCCATGTGTGCTCTTTCACAGTTGGCCGGAATCCGGGATATCGCCCTGATCCATCATGGACCTGCGGGATGTTCCATTACCGGTGCAGGGGCTTACTATATGAATAAGGTAATGGCAAAAAAGCGGGGCATCACAAATGATACGGTATATGTGGGAACGGACATGAATGAGAATGACACCATATTTGGTTCTACTGAGAAATTAAGAGAGATTATTCTTGAGGTCAATAAGAGATATTCACCAAAAGCCATTTTCGTTTCCAGTTCCTGTGCCACTGGCATTATCGGTGAGGATATTGACAGCATTGTGGATGAGATAAAGCCGGAGATCGATGTTCCAATCGTGGCTGTTCACTGCGAAGGTTTTAAGTCGCGAATTTGGGCTACCGGTTTTGATATTTCCGATCATGCGGTTCTATCTTCTATTGTGAAGCCGCCAAAAGAGAAGAGAAATACAATTAATTTTAAAAATTTTTTTGAAAGTGCCAGACCGGAAATCTTAGAAATGTTTCAGCATTTCGATCTTGAACCTGTTTTCCTTTATTGCAATTCCACGGTGGAGGAACTATCGCATATTTCAGAATCGTTGGCAACCACTTGTATTTGTGGCACGTTAGGAAATTACCTGGGAAATGCGCTGGAAGAAAAGTATGGAGTTCCATATATCAGAACGATCAATCAGAGTGGCATTGTAGGTTTTGAGACATGGCTCCGGGAACTTGGCCGGGTAACTGGGAGAAGCGATAAAGTGGAAAAATACATCGAAGAACAAAGGGCTGTCTATATTCCGCAGATTGAAGAGGTTAAGAAAGAAATAAAAGGACTGAAAGCTGTTATTGGCATGGGTCCGGGATATACTTTTGAGGTATCCAGGGTACTTGATGAGCTGGGCATTGAGGTGGTATGGGCACTTGCATGGCATTACGATAAAAAATACGAGAATGGGGATGTGCCGCCATCCATGAAATATCTGTTGGAACATGATATTGATTTCGAAGCCAGCGTGGCAGACCAACAGAACTTTGAGGTGATGAACATCCTCAATAAATATCAGCCTGACCTATATCTTTCCCGCCATCCCGGCTCCACTGTATGGGCAATTAAGAATGGAACCCCTGCCGTTTACGTGGCAGATGAATACATGATGTTTGGTTATCAGCATACATTGGAGTTTGCAAAAACAATACTTGATACCATACGGAATAGAAGCTTTGAACAAAATCTTGCAAAGAGAACAAAGTTACCGTATACGGACTGGTGGTATCGGCAAAATGTAGATACTTTTTTAGAGGAGGCGAAAAAGTAATGGCAAAGATATTAGATACGCAGAGATATAAATGTGCTCTTGGGGCAATGCAAACGGTTCAGGCTATTACACGGGCGATACCCATTCTCCATTCCGGACCTGGATGTGCACAGAAGCTGTCAGATGACAATGGCAGCTCGGGGTATTTTTCGCCAAATATTTTTCCATGTACCAGTATCAATGAGAAGGATGTTGTATTTGGCGGCATGAAGAAATTGCATTCAACAATAGAGAATTCGCTAAAGGTAATCGATGCAGATCTTTATGTGGTTCTTACGGGTTGTATTCCTGAGATTGTTGGTGATGATACGGGAGAGGTCGTCTCTGAATTTGCAGATGCCAAAAAACCTGTTATCTATGCGTCAACAGCAGGTTTTAAAGGAAGCAATTACAAAGGACATGAACTGGTCATTGACGCCATATCAGATCAATATCTGGAGAAGTCTGATACAAAGCAAAAGGGCTTGGTAAATATCTGGGCGGATGTTCCGTATCAGGATTTATTCTGGCTTGGAAATATCAGGGAACTTGAAAAACTGATTGCAGAATTGGGTCTTATGCCGAATACGATATTCGGATACGACCGGGGAATTGATAATATCAATAAAATTCCAGAGGCAGAGTTCAATCTGTTGGTTTCTCCGTGGGTATCATTAAAAAACATAAAAAAAATGGAGAAAAAACTTGGCATTCCCTATCTTCATTATCCGACACTTCCAATCGGTGCCTATGAAACAAGTAAATTTTTGAGAGAAGTTGGTAAATTTGCTAACGTTGACGCAGACAAAGTGGAGGCCGTCATCAATGAACATGAGAGTTATTATTACTATCTGATTGAGAGATATGCCGATTTATTCCTTGAAAACCGTGTCATCAATAAACAGTTTTCCGTGGTGGCAGATGCACAGTATGCACTGGGGATCACCAAATTTCTGGCAAACGACCTGGGGCTTGTTCCTGGAACACAATTTGTTGTGGATGATACCCCAAAAGAATACAGAGACGCCATTGCAGAGGAATTTGAGAAGCTAAATTATGGACTGAAAGCAGATGTTCGCTTTGAGGTGGATGGATACAAGATACATAATGAGATAAAGGAACATGATTATCATGGTTATCCATTAATCTTAGGAAGTTATTATGAGAAGGAGTTGACACAAGGTCTTCAGGGAAATTATCTGAATATTTCATGGCCAGTTCAGGATAAAGTGGTTTTGGATGATTTCTATGTTGGCTACACGGGCGGAATTCGATTGATTGAAGATATTTATTCTGTAGCTGTGCAAAGATTCAATTAGGAGGCAGTGTTATGGCATATAAGATAGCAATTGCGTCTTCTGATGGAGTAAACATAGATATCAGTTTTGGCAGTGCCTTAAAATTTTATATCTATGAAGTGAATGGGACACAGTATCAATTAGCAGAACAAAGAGAGTATTTGTCGCCAGAGACTGCAAAGTCTGAAGATACTACTGCAATAGCTTTCAATAATAATGAATTATTCGGCTGTGGTTCCGGTAATGGTTGTGGAAACGGTGCATCATCGAGTTGTGGATCTGGTGGTGGATGCGGCAGTGCAGGAGGTAATTTTTCCAAGGTAGAGCTTTTGTCAGATTGCAGATGTATTGTCTGTAAAAAGATTGGATTTCATGTACAGAAGCAGCTTGAGAAAAAGACGATTACTGGTTTTGATGTGAATTGCAGCATTGAGGAAGCATTGAAAAAAATCACGGTATATCTGGAAAAAGTAGACGGACATCAATCCTGGTAAATGAGCTGATATTGGACAAGGACTAAGGACTATCTAACAAGGAAGAAAGAGGGGAAGGATACCGCGCATATTTTCGAAAAAGTGTTCAATTTCAGTACAAATCAAAGTAGACAAATGGAAAGCAAAGGAATATGATAGCTTTATCAAAATAAAGGAGGTGATTTTATAAATCGTAAAACAACAGTCTGTTCCGTTCTTATTATAATTAGTATATTATCTTTTGGATGCAGCAGCAGGGAATCAAGTAAAACGCAATTGGCAGACAGTAGTGCGAATAACGTAGCTATCACGGAAAAACCTTCAGAGGTAACTGAGATACCTGAAATATTAGAAACAGAATCGACCAATACGGAAACAACAGAACTTGTGATACAGGGAATACCAGAAACGGAAGTTCCTTATAGTGAAGTAGAATCACGGGTATTGGCAGAAGATGAGATTGCGTTCTTTACCGAATATATTCAGCGCCGTGAAATTTTGCCATTTCTTCTATCATCATATTCAGCACCTGAAGAGATAGATTTGAATCGGTTATTTTATGATGGCATTGCAGATGGCAGTGATACTTCTCTTACAGATGAAGAAAGAAATGCTAATCGTGAAAATTGCGAAGAAATCTATACTTCAGACATCTTTCCGATCAGACGCATATCTGCAGAAGCATATCTGCAGAAGCATCTTGGAATTGGATTATCCCAGATAAACAAACAATTGAATTGGTTTTATTTATCAGAATACGATACTTATTACAATCAGCACGGAGATACCCACTTGCAATATTTTACCTGTACTGATGGTTGGCTAGAAGGCGAGTTAATCTATCTAGAATGTACACGTGGAACGAGTCTAGACAATTTGGATACGACCCTATCTACCGTTGTATGTTTACGAAAAGCCGGAGACGACTATTTGTTCGTATCTAATCAGTTGAGTGAAGAGAATTATTCGGAAACGAATATTGTTCCGAATGAATAATATTTAAATGTAGATTCATATGAAATTAAGATCCTAGGGCATTATGTCTTAAGGATCTTAATTATTTTCAAACATTTAGTTTACAATCACAAATTTTTCTTCTTTTTATTAAATGAGTTTGCAAATTCAAAAATAATCAGGAGGAAATGTGTATGAGTAAAATAAAAATGTGGTTAGGATGGACGGTCAGGGAAAGCGGTTCGTTAGGATTTCGGTGTACAGATGGTGATTATGGTCAGGCGCAGGGGAAATATCAATTTGACTACAGATATACTCTTGTTCCATTTATGCAGCGTTGTGTAAATTATTCGAGTGCACACTATTCAGAGTTTCAGCCATTTATTGCTTTAGGAGTTAATAATAGAGAGCTGGTCTATAATGCTCAGCTGAAAGCGCTCTGGTTGAAACTATGTGATAAATATCCAGCCGAATTCGAAGCCCTGCAGGATAGACATGCTATGGAGGATTATTATATTCCTGCTGCAAATTATGTATTACAGAATTATGGAATTAACATGGAGAAGCATGATCCGGCTGTAAAGGTAAATCAGAAAAGGAAATATTAACTACTCCACAAATCCTTTGAAAATATACTAATATTAAGTTAAAAAAATAAAATCAAAAAAGTATTGACATTAAACTTATATGATTGTATAATTAACTCATCAGATGAGTTGGTTCATACATCAGATAAGATGGAGAGAGGGGGGGTAAAAAATGTTTGATAAATCAAGAATTCAATTACAGGCGATGGATCCACGAGAAACTATCGTTGGTATAACCAAGAAGTGTAAGGATGCAAAGGAACAGGGATATTCAACGATAGAGGTTGCACAATGGTTTGTACCTTTTGTAAAAAAGGAGTTAAGTAATAGTAAAGTGTTGGTATCTACATGTGTAGGACTGCCAGGCGGAGAAACATCTACCTATGCAAAACATGCAGAAGTCAAACAAGCCGTAGCTAACGGAGTGGATGAGGTATCTATCCCTGTTAATATGCGTTTGATCCAAGAGGGGAATTTGGAAGCTGCAAAAAGTGATTTTAATGCGTCTATGTGTATGGCATCAAGAAAAATAAAAATCAAAGCTGTTCTTGAGGTTGACCAATTAAATGATATAATGATTGGTAAAGTAATTGATATGCTCTTAGAGCTAAACATTGATGCAATCGTTCTTTCGAGCGTAATTAGCGGCAACTATATTAGCAAAAAGAGGGTATCGTCTATAAAAGATAAAATAAAAAATACGAAATTAATTATCCTTGGTGGAGTTTTTACGGAAACGGATGCGGAAAGTCTCTTTGAGTTAGGTGCAGATGCGGTGGTTTCAAGTAGGATATGATTTCGTCTAGACGAAGGGAGAATTGTAATGCTGGCATACGTAAAAGCAAAACAACAGATTATTAAGTACATTAAATCAAATCAATTGGGGGTCGGTGATAAACTACCAGCAGAAAGTCAATTGTCTGATATGCTGGGTATCAGCCGTTTGACATTGAGAGAAGGACTGAACGCGTTGCGTCATGAAGGCATAGTCGCTTCCCGGCAGGGAAAAGGGACCTATGTCGCGTGTAATATAGAGCAAATTGCGAATACTCTTAATAATAACCTGGGTATTACCGAAATGTTAGAGACATTTGGATATAAACCTGGGGTGGGATTTTTTGAAAAAAGATTGGTAAAGGCGGATAAACAGCTTTCGGAAGCACTGAAAGTAGATGAAAACACCGATTTGATCATGTGCCGTCGAATCCGAACAGCAGATGGAAAACCGGTCGTGTTATCTGAAGATTATTTGGCACCGGCACTTTCCCAAGATTTTTTAGCAATTACCGACGAAAATGTTTCAATCTATAATTTCTTGGAAGAAATAGTGAAAATAGATATAGGGATTGCTATTGCAGAGTTAAAACCTGTCATAGCAGATGAGTATCTTGCAAAAAAGTTAGAAACAGAAGTGGGACATCCTTTATTTGAAATGAAAGTTGTTGTTAACGATAATCTGGGAGAAGTGATCGTATTTGCAAAAGAATACTTTTTGCCGGAAAGTTTCAAATTTATAGTTCATAGAAGTAGATGATTCGAGAGAGAAGGGGTTTTATATGAAAGCAGTTGTGAAATATGGATTCGGAAAACATGAAACGGGAATTAGAGAGATACCTATTCCTAAAATCGGAGAGGAGGATCTTCTTATTGAAGTAAAAGCTGCGGGAGTATGCGGAAGTGATATAGCGTTTGATGATGGGCATCATGCTAATCTTTTAAATCCACCGGTTGTTTTGGGCCATGAGTTCAGCGGCGTTGTTCATAAAGTCGGAAAGAATGTAACAAGATGGAAGATTGGAGACAGAGTCGTTTCAGAAAATACAGGTTATGTCTGCGGCAAATGCTATGCATGTTCCACGGCTGATTTTTTGGCTTGTCCCGATAGGTTGGGAATCGGATACGGAATGGATGGAGGATTTACGAAATACGTAAAAATACCCGGCAAAATCATGAAGATTTATCCGAATTGTCTTATGCGTATTCCTGATATGATGAGTTTTGAGGAAGCGGCTATTTTAGATCCATGCTGCAATGCCTATATGGCAGTCGTTCAAGAATCACATTTGATGGCTGGTGAATTTGTAGCAGTATTTGGTGTAGGGGCTTTGGGATTATTCAGTATTCAAATGGCAAATGCTGCCGGGGCATCAAAAATCATAGCAATAGGTTTGTCACGGGATAAGGATAGGATGGAGCTGGCTAAAAAATTTGGTGCAACGGATATCGTTTACAGTGATCTTGTAAATACAGTGGATACAGTAAAGGAAATCACTCGGGGTGATGGAGCTGCACTTGTTTTGGATTGTGCAGGGGTAGCGGTCGTATTAAAGCAGGCAATGGAAATCACAAGACCAAGCGTTGGACAAATAGTTAAAATCGGATATGATGAGCATCCGTTAGGATATTCATTAGATCCGGTAATAGACAGCGCAATCAGTATCAAAGGACACTTTGGATATACGTGGCTTTCTTGGAGAAATGTAATGAATTTGGTAACTGCCGGAAAACTGGATTTGAAGTCGATGATATCACATAAAATGAAAATTTCGCAGTTTAACGAAGCATTGGATTTAATGCGGCAGCAAAAATCTGTTAAGATTATTCTTTATCCGGAAGACTGATAAGAGAAATGTTATAAAAGGGGGGAATAAAGCTTGAAAATATATATTTGTGCAGACTTTAGCCAAGATGGTATCGAATTATTAGAAGCGGCAGGCCACGAGGTTCGAACCGGTGGTTGGGGTTATAAAAATGAGATTCTTGATGAGGATCAATTGATTGATGAAATCAAAGATGCAGAAGTTTTATTCATAGGATATGAAGAAGTGACGAAAAAAGTATTAGACAATACTGATTTATATGTGATCTTTTCTATTCGAGGCGGTGCAAGAGCCAATATTGATGTTGATTATGCTACGGAATTAGGCATTCCTGTGTTTTGCACATTTGGCCGAGAAGCTTTACCGGTAGCAGATTTTACGGTAGGACAACTACTTTGTATCACAAGAAAAATTGCCAGGGCTGACAGGGAATTGAGAAGAGGTCTTTTTACGGCTCCGGAAAAAGAAATCGGTAGTGATAAAGATGTAATATGGGATATGACACCGGAAGGACCATGGCAAAGTCGAAAAGGGATCGAATTAGAAGGAAAAACCATGGGGCTTATTGGATTTGGTACAGTAGGAAAACAAGTTGCTGCCAGATTAAATGGATTCGAAATGAATGTGGTAACCTATGATCCTTATCAAAAGGCAGAAGATATTAAGAGATACGGAGTGAAGAAGTTAGAACTGGAAGATTTGCTTAAAACTTCAGACATCATCTCCTTCCATGCCAAAGTAACAGCGGAAAATGCAAATATGATCGGTGCAGAGCAATTTGCTATTATGAAAGATGGAGTCTTTATCATCAACAATGCACGTGCCGGGCTTATCGAAGAAGAAGCCTTAAGACAGGCTTTGAGAAGTGGTAAACTTGGCGGACTGGCTTTGGATGTATTCCATTCGGAACCAATCAGGGAAACAGATGAATATTTTGATTATGATAACGTTATTGTAACACCGCATATTGCCGGGGCGGGTAGAGATGTAATTTATTTACAGTCTGTTATGCTGACAAATGATCTTTTGTTTTACCTGGCAGGAGGTATTCCGAAACCTATAGTGAATCCGGAAGTATTTGAAAATAAGGAGGTGAAAATGAATGGCATTAGTCAAAACTCTTGTTATCTTGAAAGAGTGTGAAAAAGAAAAATTTGCTGTGGGTGCTTTTAACATCAATGGATTAGATCAACCGGCAGAAATCGTAAAAAGGGCAAATAAACTAAATGCGCCAATATTAATGGTCATTCCGGGAGTGGTTGAAAAATATGTGGATTTTGAAGATTTTGCCGCAGTTACTGCCAGAGCTGCCAGAGATGCGAAAATACCGGTAGGTATCCATTTGAGTCATGGGGGCGACTTAGCACAATTTGAGAGGGCTGCAAAAGCAGGATTTACCTCTATTATGATAGATGGCTCTTCTATGGAATATGAGGAAAATGTTCGATTGACGAAAAAAGCGGTTGAAATAGGTCATAAATATGGAGCAGCTGTGGAAGGTGAATTAGGTGCCATCGGTTCTTCATTTGCAACCGTAGAAGGATCTATGACAGACCCTCAATTAGCGTTGGATTTTGTGAAAAGGACTGGCGTAGATATCCTTGCAGTCTCCATAGGAAATTCACATGGCTTTTATAAAGGAACGCCCAAGCTGGATTTCACAAGATTAGATGAAATCAGAAATGCCTTGGAAGAAGAAGAAGTATTTCTGACGCTTCATGGAGGCACCGGCATTCCCAAAAATGATATTCAAAAAGCAATCAAAAAGGGCATTGTGAAGATTTGTATATATACAGAACTGTGTGTACAAGGGAAAGCGGAAGCGAGAAAATATATCGAAGAATTGCCGGATTACATAGGAAATTATGATATTCCGGAGCTGTATAAGGCAATCAATCATGGTTTCACATGTGCGGAAGAAGAATGTATCAAAACATTTATGAGTGACGGACATGGCAATATGAATATAAGCGGTGAGGAATTAGAATATTCAGTTCGTGTCCGTAAAAAAAATGGAGATAGGATAAATCAAGAGATAGGACCGATCTATCCATCAATGCCGGCAGAAACACATAGGTTTTTAAAGAATACTGGTTACTGGAACAAAAATGTATAGATAATGTGCAAAAAGGAGACAATCGTCATATGTGGATAATGGGTGTTGACATGGGAACTTCAGGGTGCCGGGCAGTTGTTTTTGATGAAGAATGGTGTGTCAGGGCAGAGGCGTATTGTGAGTATTCCATGTACTTTTTGGGCGATGGATTGCTTGAACTTGATGCGGAGCTTGTTTGGCAAGGAATTTGCACCGTTATAAAAGCAGTCAATAAAAAAGTGGAAAGCCCTATTGGGGCATTAGCAGTATCGGCCATTGGAGATGTGATTATTCCTTTGGGAGCAGACGGGAAACAAGTCCGCAGGTCTATCGTTGATTTTGATCTGCGGGGCGCAGAAGAGATAGATATGTTTATGGATATATTTGGTGTTGAGAAATTTTTTGAACTTACCGGTATGCCGCCATTATATATAGGAAGTTTAGCAAAAATACTTTGGATCAAAGAACATGAACCCCAAAACTATAAAAAAGTCATCAGATGGTCTACATATGAAGATTTTATAGTAGAGAGAATGGGATTGTTTCCAACGGTAAGCTATGGAGAAGCTGCGCGGACTATGCTATTTGATATAAGAAAGAAAACGTGGAGCAGTGAAATATTAGAGGCAGCCTCAATCGATCAAAGTAAATTACCTCATGTGATTTCATCCGCTGTGATATTAGGGGAAATGCCTGAAAAAACAGCAAAAGAGTTGGGGTTTGAGAAATCGGTCTTGATTGCCAGTGGTGGTCATGACATGATTTGTGCAGCAGTTGGTGCAGGTCTGGATGAAAGAAAACCAAAGGTTGCGGTAGATATTGCGGGAACGATAGAAGGTGTTGTGGCGACATTCAAAGATGTGAATACAAGCAGGACAATGCTTGAACATGCACTTCCATGCTATCCTTCCTATAGCGGATATGTAACTTTTTCGGTTAATTTAACAGCGGGCTGTGTTGTACGATGGTTCAGAGACAGGATTGCTTTAGACCTATATCAATATTGTGAAGAAAATCACTTGAATGTATATGAATATATACAAAGTAAAGTAGACGTAAAAGAACCGGGTAAACTCATATTTTTACCACATTTTTCAGGCAGTGGTACTCCCTGTTTCGACCCAAAGGCGTTAGGGGCGCTTTATGGATTGACATTGGATACAACGCGAGAGGATATAGCCAGAGCTATGATTGAGAGCTTATGTTATGAAGTGAAGTCGCATATAGAAGCGTTTCAAAATGCGGGTATAAAAGTAGAATCACTGATTTGTGTGGGCGGAGGAAATAGAATAGAAAAACAGCTGCAATTAAAATCTAATATTACCGGATTGAAGATCATCAAGGGTGGTGTTGCGGAATCTTCAGCTTTAGGAGCAGCATCATATGCTGCTGTTGCTGTGGGACAGATTGAACATCCTGCAGATGCATATGCAGCAATGAAGGATCGTGTGAAAGAATTTTCTCCTATCACTATGGATCTTTTCAGAAATAAATATAGGCAGTATAAAAAATTTTCCCGCATGATACATGAATATGAAAATGTAAGGTGATGGTTGGAAATAGTCAGGGAGGTGTAATCATTGAATGAGTATGTTCTCGAATTGAAAAATATCGGTAAGACTTTTGCAAATGTCAATGTCTTAAGAGATGTCAATATGAAAATCAAGCAAAGTGAAGTCCATGCTTTATTGGGTGAAAATGGAGCGGGAAAATCTACACTCATCAAAATAATCAGCGGTTATTATCAAGCAGATGAAGGCGGAGAAATCATTGTTAATGGTGAATGTGTAATGTTTAAGAGACCAAAGGATGCAATGAATGCATCAATTCATACAATTTATCAGGAGCTGACACTCTGTCCGGATATGACGGTTGCAGAAAATATTGTGATGGATAAACAAGAACGGTATAAAGGGATAAAATTACACAAAAAAGAATTTCGGGAAACTGCTTTGGAAGTGCTGCAAAGACTGGGACAAGATGATATCAATCCGGAATCATTTGTAAAAGAATTGTCGATTGCCAAACAACAAATGGTTGAAATTGCAAAGGCATTATCAAGTAATGCAAAAGTAATATTGATGGATGAACCCACATCATCTATATCCGAAAATGACGCAGTCATCCTTTTGGATATCATCAAGAAGTTAAAAAGCGAAAATATTACCGTGATCTATATTTCTCACAGGCTTCATGAAATCAGACAAATAGCAGACAGAATCACGATATTAAGAGACGGAAATCATATTCAAACAATGAGTATCGATGATATTACTGATCAAGAAATGATAAATATCATGGTTGGAAGAGAACATAAAGATATCTATCCACAAAGAAAAGTGTGTATTGGAGATGAGATATTATCCGTACAAAATCTTTCCAGTGAAGGATCTTTTAAAAATGTATCGTTTCAAGTTCACAAAGGAGAGATTTTTGGCATTGGAGGGCTTGTGGGCGCACAAAGAACTGAAATATTAGAGTCGTTGTTTGGAATGCGTATGATCACATCAGGAAAAATAATGCTGAATGGAAAAAAATTTGAACCACAGTGTCCCGGCAATTGTATTCAAAATAAAATTGCATTTGTTACAGAAGACAGGAAAAAAAATGGACTGGTCTTGTGCCTGTCCGTGATACAAAACATGAATATGGTAAATGTGAAATCTAATACAAAACTTGGATATTTAAATTGGAAAAAATTAAAAGAAAAGGCAATTGATTATAAGAAAATTCTTAATATTAAACTCCATAATATAAATCAATCAGCAGGAACTCTTTCCGGAGGGAATCAACAAAAAGTAGTGCTTGGGAAATGGTTGGATTTTCAGCCGAAATTGATTCTCTTTGATGAACCCACCAGAGGAATCGATATTGGTGCAAAAACGGAGATTTATTCAATTATGAATGAATTAGCATCAAAAGGAGTGGCTATTATTATGGTTTCCTCTGAACTGCCTGAATTGATCGGTATTTCGGACCGTATAATGGTTATGTGCGAAGGGGAAATAACAGGAAATCTGAATTCTTATGAAGCTTCTCAAGAAAAACTCATGTACATGGCATCTGTAAAGAACTCTTAAATAGACTTAAAAAAATAAACCTAAAAAATGCTTGACTATCGTTAGGCTATTAAACTGCGCCCTTTTTTAGGGCTAGATTAAAAATAAATGACTCGTTTAGCCACTTTCACCACGATTTGTGTCTTGGGCGAAGAGAAAGGAATGTAAGAAAAAATGGGAAAAGAAAGGCAGCTATTTGTCAATAAACTAATCAAATTTAGAACGGTTTTGATTTTACTTGTATTGGTCATAATTTTTGGTGTGATAAAACCTATATTTCTTAATCCGTTAAATATTTTAAATATGTTAAAAAGAATGAGCTATACTGCGATTCCGGCATTTGGTATGACATTTGTAATGGTATTGGGCGGACTAGATATATCAGTCGGTTCTACAGCAGCTGTTGTTGGAGTAGTGATGGCGATGTTTCTAAAAAATGGTATACCAATATCTTTGGCAATCGTAATTTGCCTGGGAATTGGAATGCTGTTTGGAATAGCCAATGGAATCATTTCTGTGAAAGGAAAAATTGCCCCATTTCTGGTTACTTTAGCAACTATGAATATTTTTCGCGGAATTGCTTTAGTTTTATCGGAAGGAAAGCCGATTGCAATCGTAAATAAGGTCTATGTTGATATGTTTGGTACAGGAATGCTATTTGGAATTTTCCCAATGCCAATATTTATACTGATTTTATTCTTTTTGATATCCTGGTTTCTATTTTCGAAGACCAAATATGGTTTCTATATCAGATGTATTGGTGGAAATGAGGATTCCGCGAAAGTATCCGGAATTCCGGTTAATAAAATCAAAATTTGGACTTATGCGATTATGGGGAGTTATGGATGTGTAACAGGGATGATCTTAGCAGCCTTTATGAGTTCCGGTCTGCCGGATATCGCTTCGGATACTGCCATGGATGCAATTGCAGCAGTAGTGCTTGGAGGGACTGCTATTGCAGGTGGGATCGGTACCCTATGGGGAACGCTGGGCGGCGCTTTGATCATGGCAACGCTTAATTCTGGTATGAGCCTGCTGGGAGCGCAGACACATGTACAGATATTGGTTAAGGGATTAGTAATCATCTTAGCGGTTTTAATGGATAATGCATTAAAGTCAAAAGAAGTAGTTTAAGGATTTTACTGAGTAGGGAGCGGCCGTAACTTATTTAGTGAAACAATATAGAAAGTGTACTTTATTCAAAATTAAATTCTAATTCATAAACTAGGAGGGTTATTATGAATAAAAAAAAATTAAGGATAGTAGCGATTCTATTAACGGTAGCATTGACGAGTGCAGGTTGTGCGTCAAATTCATCTAAAAAAGCAGAAAGTGAGGATCAAAAGTCTTCTGCCGCAGAAGATATCAACAAATCCGATTATACCTACGTAAATGAGGCGGGTATACAATGCAATCTGAATGATTACTATTCGCTATATGGAGTTGACTGCAATGTTATCATTCGAAGTATGGGAGGAGCAGTAAATATTCCGGATGAAATGACAACCGAAATAGCAAAGAGTAATGGTAATTATAAAATCGGATTTAGTATTTATTATACAGTAGATGAAGTGGGCGCGATGATTTTGGATACGGTGAAAGAGGATGCAAAAACCGCAGGTGTTGAACTTCTTATAAACGATGCCAATTATGATCAAAATGCTCAGAATCAAGCGGTGGAACAATGGATTTTAGAGGGCGTTGATGGAGTGATCATTTGTCCTTGTGATTTTACAGGAGTGAAGCCGGCATTGGATGCCTTGGAACAGGCTGGTATCCCTGTTATTGCTATTAATGCGCCTTTAGCAGGAAATGTAGACTCTGTAGTGATGTCTGAGTGTGTGGAGCAAGGAAAATTAGCAGCAGAGACATTAGAAGCAAAATTATTAGAAGAGGGTTCAGAGATGAAAGGTGAAATCATTATTCAAACATTACCATTCGTTCATCCCAATGCAGCCACCAGAATTGAGGGATTCCGGGAAGTATTTGAAAAATATCCGGATATTGAACTGATCGAGCTGACCGGAACATCACCAGAAGAGCACTACACGGCTTTTGAAGGTGCAATACAGGCATATACCAATATACTGGGTGCATTTGGATTATATTCTTCAGCAACAATAGGTATGAATAATGCCAAAAAGGCAGCAGGAAAGGATATTCCTTTAGCATCTATAGATAATGATAAACTTATTTTGGCAGGAATTTATAATGGAGAGATTTTAGGCTCTGCTTGCTACAGTTCCACAACGCCGGCACATTGGGCAGTTTCGGGTATTGTAAATAAATTGAATGGAGTCGAAATCCCGGGGATTTATTATTATCCCAATACTATGGTCACTAAAGATAATGTGGAAGAAATGTTCTCCTTCTATTATGGGGGGAAAACACTGGAAGATTATATTGCAGGAGAAGAATAAGTAAAAGTCTATGAATATAGCAGAAAAGGGGTTATAATGAATAATATACCGGAATTGATTGTAATGCTTACACATAATGATAAAACGGTTTCAGATGCGAAAAAGGTTTTTGCGTCTGCAAAGGATTCTAAGGCAAAACTTTGGGGGTTTAAAGAAGTTGGACTTCCGGTTAATGAAATGAAAGAATTAGTTGTGCTTATGAAAAAAGCAGGAAAGACAACCTTTTTAGAAGTAGTCGCATATACAGAAGAGGAATGTTTGAAAAGTGCCAGGATTGCCGTAGAATGTGGGTTTGATGCTCTGATGGGGACAGTTTATTTTGATAATGTAAAAGCGGTCACGGATGCAGCAAATATGAAATATTATCCTTTTGTTGGGAAAATAGAAGGCAGACCAAGTGTACTAAAAGGTACGATTGAGGGAATCATTGAAGAAGCTAAAGAGTTGATTAAAAAAAGGGGGGTTGAAGGATTTGATTTATTGGGATATCGTTTTGAAGGTGATGCCGTAAAGCTGAATGCAGAATTTGTTAAGGCCATGAATGTGCCGGTATGTTTAGCCGGCAGTATCAATACATATGAAAGATTGGATGAGGTAAAAGCGACAGGTGCCTGGGCATTTACGATCGGCGGCGCCTTTTTCGAAAAGAGATTTGGTGAATATTCATTTAGTGATCAGATCGACCATGTGATAGATTATGTGAATAATTAATCGCAGACAAGTAAAAAATATAGTGAAGGAGAGATACGAATGAGAGTATTAGCATTTGGAGCGCATCCGGATGATATTGAATTTCGAGTTGCGGGAACTTTAGCAAAAATGGCATCTCGTGGAGATGAGATTTATATGTGTGTTGTAACAAATGGGAACATTGGTTCTTACAATAGGACAAAAGAAGAGATTGCTGCCATGAGACATAAAGAAGCACAGAATTCTGCGGATATGATTGGCGCGAAATTATTATGGTTAGATGAACCGGATGAATTATTATTTGATAATGAGCATACACGTATGAAATTTATTGAAGCAGTAAGGATAGCACGTCCTGACGTGATTTTTTGTCCACCTCCATGGAAAGATTATAATCAAGATCATGATATCACAGGGTATCTTACATTTGAAGCCAGGATACTCGCTACGGTAAAACTCATGGAAACGGAGCATGCTGTCATCGATCATATACCGGCGCTGTTTTATTGCACGCCCCATGGCGGTTTTCCAACGAAAACGATGCCGCAGTATTTTGTAGATATTACAGACACCTTTGACACCAAGAAGAAAATGTTTGAGTGTCATGCTTCACAACAAGGTGAGTGGTGCAAAGACGCATTTGGTGTGGATTATGTTGAGATGATGGTGCGGGAAAATAAATTTTATGCAGCAGCATGTGGTACCAAGGGGGTAGAATACGTGGAAGCATTTACCTTATGCACTGATTGGCCAGTCATTGCAGGCGCGCATAAAATGCTGCCTTAGTAATATTTTTATTCCAAATAGGAGAGGTTGTATTATAACTTCTCCTATTTTATAGTGGTAAGTTAGTAAAACAAGATATGGAGGGGGTAAGTATGAAGAATAAAAAAACATTATATGTATCAGATTTAGATGGAACATTATTAAATAATGATAAGAAAATCACAAAGTTTACAGCTCAGGTTTTAAAAAGCAGAATTGAAGAAGGAATGCTTTTTACGGTAGCTACGGCTCGTATGCCTTATGGCTGCGATTATCGATTAGAAGAGTTACATCTGCGAACACCTGGGATTGTAACCAATGGTGTGTTTCTTTATGATTTTTCAAAGAAGAAAAATATCTCTGCGCAAACAATAAGCATGGAAGCTGCAAATAAGGTGATTGATGCATTTCGAAGTGTAAATCTGACGTGTTTTGTATATATGTACAACAATGAGGATATATCCATTTTTTATGATAATAAGAAATTAGAAGAGCAAACACAGTATTATAGTGAGCGTGCACGAAAAAGCTGTATAGAAGTTTCTTTGTGTCATGATGTGAAAGAACAGCTCCAGAAGGGAGAAGTATGTTATTTGACGTTTACTGGAGAAAAGGAGTTGATTGAGCGTGTTTGCTGCATATTAAATGCAATAGAAGAAATTAGTTATGCTTTTTATTTAAATATATATAATGGACTCTATTGTATAGAGGTTTTTAGTAAATCTGCAAGTAAGAAGAATGCATTGCGTAAATTAATGGAAATTGTACAATGTGAAGAATTAGTAGTGTTTGGGGATAATTTAAATGATTTGTCCATGATAGAAATCGCAGACAGGAGTTATGCACCATCCAATGGGTTGGAAGAAGTTAAGGAACGGGTTACGGGAGTGTTAGAGGATTGTGATCATGATGGAGTTGCAAAGTTTTTGGAAGCGGAGTGGAAAATAGCTTTAAATCCAAAGAATAACCAGTATGATCGCTGTTAATCACTTGCTGACCCTTCCTGCGATTGTGGCGGCGACGAGTGGCGGTATTGGCACGTTGGGCAAAGTCCTTAAAGATTACGTGGGCTACGCCTGTCAACAAAGCCTTTATGACGAGTATGTCAGCGTCCACTTATTTTTGAACGAGGAATTGCGCCGGAAATTGAAAACGCAGCTGGCGGCAGGGTTACAGCCAGGGTGCTGAAAGATATTCTATGAGCAAGCATAGCTTTATGAAACTAGCGCGAATTATTGTATATCAAAAATCGTCTTGACTTTTTGATATACAAGATGTATTATGATAGTAGATTATGAAACGGAGGTGATGGCGGTTGGCTAGAACTGGAAGGCCCAAGTTGGAGAATCCAAGGAGTGAGGGCGTATATATCCGCCTCACAAAAGATGAGCATACCGATGTTAAGGAGTATGCCAGCGAACATAATCTAACCATAACACAGACTCTTATCGAAGGTTTTAAAGCGCTGAAGGAGCGAAGAGAGCCAATTGATAAGTAGCGTTCGGGATCTTTTCCTATATAATTTAGGAAGGAGATACGAATGGCAACATCAAGAAAAGACAGTAAAGGCAGGGTATTAAGAAGAGGCGAGAGTCAGAGGAAAGATGACAAACGGTATATTTACCAGTATACTGATCCAAGCGGTGGCAGACGAGTTGTGTATGCGAATGATCTGATGGAGCTTAGGGAGAAGGAGAAAGAACTGGTCAGAGATCCGTCATTTACTTTGCATCGGGAATTTCTGAATTTTACATGGACGTATTTTACGAAATCAGATTTTACATATTGAAAATAAAAGGACCTCTCCTAAAGTTTGGGGTCATCTGAGCAGAATTTTTAAAAAGGAGAATTGAGAAGAATGAATAAGTTGGAAGGAAAGCGGATTTACGGTTTTGGAGACTCACTGGTCGCAGGACATCATAGAATGGTGGGGATGCTTGATCATCTGGCTAAAAAGAATCATATGACTTACATCAAATATGCAGTCAATGGCGCTACTGTTATACCTGACATAGCAAAACAATTGCCGCATACAGATCTGGTACCGCATATCGCTTTGCAGATTGAAAGGGCATCTGATGAGATGCCGGATTTCATCTGCTTTGACGGGATGACAAATGATGCATATCCTCTGATTATAGAGAACTATCTTGGTGAAATAACCGAAGGGTTTCGCGAAGAATATGATACAACGACTTTTGCAGGTGCCTTTGAGAATGTGTGCTGTCAGCTTAGAATGAAGTACAAAGAAAGTGTCATTCTCTATATATGTCCGCATAAGATGCCGACAAGAGAAAAACGGGTACAGGAGCTGCTGCAGTCAATGGTCGTCAAGATCTGTAAAAAATGGTCGTTCCCATATCTGGATATGTATCATGAAGGCGGCATCAACACCTGCTTTGACCCGATGCGAGAAGCATATTCCTACAATGAAAAGAATCAGATGAATGGCGGAAACGGAACACACCTCAATGAAGAAGGTTATGAGCGTTTTTATACTCCGCAGATTGAAGCAAAGCTTCTGAATTATTGCTAACCGCCCTCTTACGATGGATTGCTGTCTGCGTTTTTTAATGAAACGTATGTACTGGGAGTCATTCCGGTTACTTTTTTAAAGAGTTGGGAAAAGTACTGCGGATTGCTGCCGTAGCCCACCTTTTCTGCCACATCCTGAATTTTTATAAAAGGATCCTCGTCAAAATACGCTTTTGCACGCTGGATTCTTTTGCTTGTCAGGTATTTTGAAAATTTTATATTCATATCTTTCTGAAACTTTTTGGAGACATAATCCACATTCATAAAAAGGTAACTCTCGGATATTTTTTTTAATGTCAGGTTCGGATCATCCAGATTTTGTGAAATATACTGACAGATCCGCCAGGTCGTGGGGCTTGGCTTACTTTCTTCGTTCATATGCAGGAGCAGCTCTTTTAACTTGCTTACAAAAATCTCTTTTAAATGTTCTAAATCTTTTTCACTGTCTGTCTGCAACAGCCATTTTGTCAGATCAATACTGGGAAGTTCGGAATTGTTGGAGATAATCTTAAATAACAGGCTGCTGGTTAGTTGTCTGAAAAAAGTGATATCTGAAATATTGTTCAGTACTTCAATGATTTGGTTAAGCGCATTTTTATCCTTCCGGCTGTGCGCTTCGTACAGAGCTTCAATACGCTGCGAAATAGAAGAATAATTGCAGGCATGAAGCAAATGAAAATCATTCATATATAAAATGGAACTGTACCGCTTTATCTTCGAAAGCAGAAAGGTAAGCAACGTATACAAGTCAGGAAAAGATTCCGTCTGTATATCGCAGGTTACCCTTTGATTTGGAAAATGCAGTTTTTTCAGTGTATTCATAAAAGTTATGTAATCCAATGTAAAGTCTTGCACAAATAAAGAAAATGTGTTGCAAACATAGATTCCATATACACTGACTTGCGGCAAATTTGCTTTAAAATAGGCTTCTATCGTATTCAGAAAATAGTTTGCACTGTTCTGCTCTAAATAGTAAATATAAAATATGCGATATGGAATGGTGTAAAAGTCCATGTAAGGTTCGTATGTCGAAATTATTTTCTTATAGCTTTGCTCAAGATAAAGGGCATCATTTATTATACTGGAAAATATGTTATGTCTCATGCTGTTTACAGCAACAAATTGGGAGGCTTTTATTTTCCGGGTCTGTTGATTCTCATAGTATTGGACCGATGCTTTCCTGACCGCATTCAGAATCTGTTTTTCATTACAGGGCTTTAGCAGATAGTGCTTCACTCCATATTTCATAGCTTTTTGGGCATATTCAAATTCACTAAAACCGGATAACAGAATAAACTGTGTATTCATATCAAGATCCGTCACCCGCCTGATCAATTCCAGTCCGTCTAAACCGGGCATTCGAATATCCGTAATTACAATTTGGGGAAATTCATCCATAATCAGGTCATAGGCTTCTATGCCATTTAAGCAGGTTCCTATGATTTCAATATTGTACTTTTTCCAATCGATAATGGATGCGATTGTTTCGCAAATGATGCGTTCGTCATCTGCAATCAGCAGTTTAATCATGGTCTGACCTCTCCATTGGTAAGGGTATGTTTATGACAGCAGTTGCATAGTCCTCTCTGTTCTCTAGATGCAGACCAAAATCATTGCCGAATAGCAGTTTCAGTCTTTGATCAATATTCAGCAATCCGATACCGAAACCAGTTGCCTTCTTATTATTTTGCCGCAGTTTATTCAGCAAATCCTTTTCAAACACAGACCCTTCATTCATGACACAAATTTCAATCACATCTGCCAATCTGCGTAACGTCAGGTAAATACGGCAAGGTTCCATAATTTCCTCAACACCGTATCGGATTGCATTCTCCAGAAGTGGCTGTATGGTAAGGGGAGGAATCTTGATATCATCACCAATATTGCCATCTGTATCCAGAACATAAATCAGCCGGTCTTCGTAACGGATTTTTTGTATCGTAATATAAGAATCTACTAACTGCAGTTCATAATTCAGTGATACAAGAGATTCCTTATTTCTCAAAGTTTCTCTCAGAAGGATACCCAAAGATTCTGCAATTTGCGAAATCTCGTTATTATTATGGGCTTTGGCTCTCCAGTTAATGGATTCTAAGGAATTATATAAAAAATGGGGATTGATCTGTGCCTCCAGAGCCTTTAACTGTGCTTCCCTCGTCAAAAGCTCATTTTTCAGGTTGACATTGACTAAATAGTTTATCCGTCCTGCCATCCAGTCAAACTTTTGATGCAGATGGCCTATTTCATCCTTTCTGTTTGAATAGTCATACTGATACTTCTCAAAGGAATATTCATTTTCACTTAATTGATTCATCTTGTCTAACAGAGAATTAAAATGTATTATCACAGAATTAATCAATAATCGAGACAGATAAATAGCCGCCCATAAACCAAATACAATAATCAGGGCTGCCAAGATGACTGTCAGATCCGAGGAACGGATGTCATCATATGGAACCAGATTAATATAACTCCAATTATATCCGGGAATCCGATAGTTTACAACAAAATAAGTGTTCTTACCGTGTTTCATAATCTCATAATCATTGTCCATAGACTCAAACACCCTGCTCAGCAATTCGTCCGACAAGTCATCCGACAAGTCATCCGACAAAGACACATACACAGGAGTTGTCCCGTCGCATATGATATAACTACCGTTTTCAAACGTTTGGAACGAATGATTCACCGTTCTCATAAGCTTATCGATATCCACACTGATCAGGAGGATTCCGATGGGCGTAAGTTCCAATTTATTAATTTTGCGGATCTGCCGC
>Ga0153943_1000171_pt1 | contig 21879 bp, 19 predicted proteins | sample TSNJ027MetaG_FD_104721 | JGI IMG/M metagenome (GOLD analysis project Ga0153943, IMG submission 104721) | Attine ant fungus gardens microbial communities from New Jersey, USA - TSNJ027 MetaG | ecosystem: Host-associated > Fungi > Mycelium > Unclassified | place: USA: New Jersey, Brendan T. Byrne...
CCAACCAACGATTTGGACATTGATACGTTGACCATTTTAGAAGATTATATCCAAACGTTTAAAGGAGCGGTAATTGCGGTTTCTCATGACCGTTATTTCTTGGATAAAACAATGGATAAATTGTTAGTTTTTCAAGGAAATGGTCAGATCCTATCATTTTATGGCACGATGAGTGAATATTTGGCGAACCAAAAAGAACAAGAAAAGGTCAAAGAAAAACCGCTCAATAAACCAGTAAAAGAAGTATCGACAGAAAAGAAAGAAAAAACAAAGCTGACTTATATGGAACAAAAAGAGTGGGCAACAATTGAAGAAGACATCACACAATTAGAAACGAAATTAGAAACATTAACTGAAGAAATGAATCATCAGGGTGATGATTTTGTTCGTTTACAAGAATTGCAAGAAGCAGTAACAGCAACGGAACAATTGTTAGAAGAAAAAATGAATCGTTGGGAATACTTGAGTGAATACGCGGATTAAGAGACGGAGGGAATAAGATGGAAGAAGCATACTTAGCGCTAGGAAAAAAGATTTTAGAAGAAGGTCATTTTAAAGAAGACCGTACAGGAACTGGGACGTATAGTTTATTTGGCTATCAAATGCGTTTTGATTTGGCCAAAGGATTTCCCTTACTAACAACCAAACGAGTACCGTTTGGCTTGATTAAAAGTGAGTTATTGTGGTTTTTAAAAGGCGACACGAATATTCGCTATTTGTTAGAGCGAAATAATCATATTTGGGATGAATGGGCGTTCGAACGTTACGTAAAAAGCGCAGATTATCAAGGACCAGACATGACGGATTTTGGGCATCGTGTCTTACAAGATCCAGCGTTTGCAGAACAATACAAAGAAGAACATCAAAAATTCTGTGATGCCATTTTAAATGATGCAGAGTTTGCAGAAAAATATGGTGAATTAGGGAATATTTATGGTGCACAATGGCGTCACTGGGAAACCAAAGATGGTAGCTTTATTGATCAATTAGCTAATGTGATTGAAATGATTAAAACCAATCCTGATTCTCGCCGTTTAATTGTTTCCGCTTGGAATCCAGAAGATGTGCCTTCAATGGCGTTGCCGCCTTGTCACACTATGTTTCAATTTTATGTAAATGAAGGAAAATTAAGCTGTCAACTTTATCAGCGCAGTGCCGATGTTTTTTTAGGTGTTCCTTTTAACATTGCAAGCTATGCTTTATTGACACATCTGATTGCACATGAAACAGGTTTAGAAGTGGGGGAGTTTGTACACACGCTAGGAGATGCCCACTTATATCAAAATCATGTGGAGCAAATGCAAGAACAATTATCACGAGAAGTTCGTTCTTTCCCAACGCTCGTTTTGAATCCAGACAAGGCTTCTGTTTTTGATTTTGATATGGAAGATATTAAAGTAGAAGGCTATGACCCACATCCAACGATTAAAGCGCCGATTGCCGTATAAAAAGGAGAGAGAAGCTATGTTAGCAGCCATTTGGGCCCAAGATGAACAAGGAGTGATTGGTAAAGAAGGCAAATTGCCTTGGCATTTACCCAACGACTTGAAATTTTTCAAGGAAAAAACAATTCATAATACATTGGTCTTAGGACGTGCAACTTTCGAAGGCATGGGATGTCGTCCGTTACCAAATCGAACAACGATTGTTCTTACCAGTAATCCAGATTACCAAGCTGAAGGCGTTTTGGTTATGCATTCCGTAGAGGAAATTCTTGCGTATGCTGACAAGTATGAAGGCGTGACCGTTATTGGTGGAGGTTCTGTCGTTTTTAAAGAATTGATTCCCGCATGCGATGTCTTATATCGGACGATGATTCATGAAACGTTTGAAGGCGACACCTTCTTTCCAGAAATCGACTGGTCTGTTTGGGAAAAAGTTGCCACTGTTCCCGGCGTCGTGGACGAGAAAAATCTCTATGCACATGACTATGAAACGTATCATCGAAACGATAAATAATAAAATGAAGGGAGGCATGAGCAATGCCGACATTGAAAGAAAAAATTATTCAAGAGAGTCAACGTTTAGGCATCGATAAAATCGGCTTTACTCATGCTGAACCATTTATTGAATTAGAAGATTCTCTGCATGAACAACGAGAGCGAGGATATAACTCGGGGTTTGAACATCAAAATGTGGAAGAACGAATTTACCCAGAAAAAACGTTTGAGCATCCTAAAAGTATTATCTCCATTGCTTTAGCTTATCCCACCAAAGCTCAGGAAAAAATGCCTAGAGATGAAAAGCGTGGACAATTTGCGCGAGCCTCTTGGGGCATTGATTATCATCACATTTTGCAGGATCGGTTGCAAAAATTAATTGCTTTTATTGAAGAGCAAGCTGCCACTGAAGCAGAAAAAGAACACTGGCGCTTTCGGCCGCAGGTGGATACTGGCGAATATGTTGACACCGCTGTTGCTCAGCGGGCGGGTTTAGGATTCATTGGTAAAAATGGTCTACTGATTACCGAAGAATTTGGTTCCTTTGTATATTTAGGTGAGGTGACCACCAATATTCAATTTGAACCAGATGAACCTGTTCCAAATGGTTGCGGTGATTGTACTCGTTGTATCACAGGGTGTCCTACAGGGGCTTTGTTAGGGGACGGTCGAATGAATGCTCAAAAATGTTTGTCTTATCAAACGCAAACAAAAGGCATGATGCCTGAAGAGTATCGGAAAAAAATGCGTAACGTTATTTATGGTTGCGACATTTGTCAGCTGGTTTGCCCTTATAATAAAGGAAAAGATTTTCATTTTCATGAAGAGATGGAGCCAAAGATTGAAGAAGTTTATCCCAAATTGGCACCGTTATTAACTATTTCCAATAAAGAGTTTAAACAGCAATTCGGACACTTAGCAGGCTCTTGGCGTGGTAAAAAACCATTGCAACGGAATGCCTTGATTGCGTTAGCGAATTTGGGCGGCCGTGAAGCTATCCCACAAATTATTCTCTGTTTAAATGATCAGCGTCCTGTCATTCGCGGAACAGCTGCTTGGTCGTTAGGTCAGCTCGCAAAAAGAGAACCCGAGCAAAGTTTAGAAGCTTTAAATTATCTACTTTCTGTAGAAACTGAAGAAGAGGTTATCGAGGAAGCTCAAAAGGCTATTCACTTGTTAACAAGCAAAAAAGGAAGCCGCTCAACGGAGTGACTTCCTTTTTTTATTAAATATGATTGCGATATAAACCAACAACTTTACCTAAAATTGTAACGTTATCTAAAAGAATAGGCGCTAATGCATCATTTTCAGGCTGCAAGCGGATATGATCTACTTCTCGGAAGAATCGTTTACAGGTTGCTTCATCTTCATCGGTCATTGCGATTACGATGTCGCCATTATTGGCATTCGATTGCTTACGAACAATCACTTGGTCGCCATCTAGAATACCTGCGTTAATCATACTTTCTCCTCGAATCGTCAACATAAATAAAGCATTTTCTTCTGTACGTAAATCAGGAGGTAACGGGAAGAAATCTGATGCTTCTTCCACCGCTAAAATTGGTTCACCAGCAGTTACGACACCTAACATCGGAATAGTTGTCGGTTGAATCCCAATCTTTTCCAAGCCTTCTGGTGTTAATTCGATTGCTCGCGGTTTTGTTGGGTCACGTAAGATTAGACCCTTTTTTTCAAGACGAGCTAAATGTCCGTGAACGGTAGAAGTTGAGGATAAATCAACAGCCTTCCCAATTTCGCGAACGGTTGGCGGATAGCCCTTTAATTCGACTTGTTCGTATATATATTTAAGTACTTCTAATTGTCTTGTTTCTGTACGTTTCGCCAAAACCCGCACCTTCTTTCAATTGATAAAATTAGTGTACCATAAAATGCGAACGAAATCAAACAAGCGTTCGTGTTTTATAAATATCAGAATATAGTTGTTTTTTTAAGGCAGTTCTTATAATATAGACAGTGAGAGTAAGGAGGGATTTTGATGTTATCGAAAGAAAAAATTGCCCGTATAAATGAATTAGCGAATAAAGCAAAAATGGAAGAACTTAGTGCGAAAGAAAAAGTCGAACAACAAGAATTACGTAAAGAGTATTTAGAAGCATTTCGTGGAGGGATGCGTCACCATATCGAAGGAATGAAGGTCGTGGATCAAGAAGGGACCGATGTGACTCCTGAAAAACTAAAAAAAATTCAGCGTGAAAAAGGACTTCACAACAGAAAGTAATTGCTTTCATTGTCGAAATAAGCTACACTATGAATAAAGGTAAAAAAAACCTAAATTAGGAGATGATTTTTTTGTTTGACAAGACAGATCAATTGGGCGTTAATACAATCCGGACATTAAGTATTGAAGCCGTACAAAAAGCGAACTCAGGACATCCTGGTTTACCAATGGGTGCTGCCCCAATGGCGTATGCACTTTGGACAAAACATTTAAAGGTGAACCCAACAACTTCTAGAAACTGGGTTGATCGTGATCGTTTTGTACTTTCAGCAGGCCACGGCTCGGCAATGTTGTACAGCTTATTACATCTATCAGGATACAACGTAACAATTGACGATTTGAAAAATTTCCGTCAATGGGATAGTAAAACACCAGGGCATCCAGAAGTGCACCACACAGATGGTGTTGAAGCAACAACAGGACCTCTAGGACAAGGGATTGCTATGGCTGTTGGTATGGCAATGGCTGAAGCGCATTTAGCTGCAACTTATAATCGTGATAGTTTCCCTATTATGGATCATTACACGTACGCAATTTGTGGTGACGGCGATTTAATGGAAGGTGTTTCTCAAGAAGCAAGTTCAATGGCTGGTCATATGAAATTAGGTAAATTAATTGTCTTGTACGATTCAAATGACATCTCATTAGATGGACCAACTTCTAAAGCCTTTACTGAAAATGTTGGGGCTCGTTATGAAGCATACGGATGGCAACATATTTTAGTTAAAGATGGCAATGATTTAGATGAAATAGAGGCTGCGATTGAAGCGGCTAAAGCTGAAACGGATAAACCAACATTGATTGAAGTTAAAACAGTCATCGGTTACGGAGCACCAAAAGAAGGAACTTCTTCCGTTCACGGCGCGCCAATTGGTGAAGAGGGCATTACAGCGGCTAAAGCTGTTTATGGTTGGGAATACCCTGACTTTACTGTGCCAGAGGAAGTCACTGCTCGTTTTAAAGAAACGATGATTGACGAAGGCCAAAAAGCAGAAGCGGCTTGGAATGAGATGTTTAAGAACTATGAACATGCGCATCCAGAATTAGCCAAACAATTTAAAGAAGCTTTTGCCAACCAATTACCTGAAGGTTGGGAACAAGAATTACCTAAATATGAACTAGGAACAAGTGCTGCAAGTCGTGTAACAAGTAAAGAAACGATTCAAGCTATTTCAAAAGTTGTTCCAAGTTTCTGGGGCGGTTCAGCCGATTTATCTGCCTCAAATAATACAATGGTTGCTGCAGAAAAAGATTTCGAACCTGGTCAATACGAAGGCCGTAATATTTGGTTTGGTGTTCGCGAATTTGCAATGGCCGCAGCAATGAACGGGATTCAATTACACGGTGGTAGCCATGTTTATGGCGGGACATTCTTCGTCTTTACTGACTACTTACGTCCAGCAATCCGTTTAGCCGCTTTACAAAAAGTTCCTGTAACTTACGTCTTAACGCATGACTCTGTTGCGGTGGGTGAAGATGGACCAACACACGAACCAATTGAGCAATTAGCAAGTGTTCGTTGCATTCCAAATGTTCATGTGATTCGTCCAGCAGACGGCAATGAAACTGTTGCTGCTTGGAAAATTGCTATGACTTCTACGGAAACACCAACTATTTTAGTTCTAAGTCGTCAAAACTTACCTGTTTTAGAAGGAACGTTAGAACACGCTTCTGATTCTGTTCAAAAAGGTGCTTATGTATTGTCACCACAAAAAGGTGAACAACCAGCAGGGATTTTAATTGCGACTGGTTCTGAAGTAAATCTAGCAGTGGAAGCACAAGCTAAATTAGCGGAAGAAGGCATCGATGTATCTGTCGTGTCAATGCCAAGTTTTGATTTGTTTGAAAAACAATCTGCTGAATATAAAGAAAGTGTGTTACCTAAAGCTGTGACAAAACGTGTGGCGATTGAAGCTGCAGCAAGCTTTGGTTGGGAACGCTATGTAGGAACAGAAGGCAAAACAATCACAATTGATCACTTCGGCGCTTCTGCACCTGGCGGTCTAGTTCTTGAAAAATTCGGCTTTACTCCTGAAAATGTGGTTAATACCTATAAATCACTATAAATAAACATTAAAAAACCTGAATGCTTGTGATAGCATTCAGGTTTTTTTGCTTCATTTCTTTTTGGGAGCAAAGAGCATAAAGTGAAAAAATAATGCGAACAATTGGAACCCAATACCAGTTAAAGTAACACCAGACCAACCATAGTTTTGCCACATTAATGTACCAATCAATGAACCCAGTGAACCGCCGATGAAATAGAAAAACATAAAGACGGTATTGTTACGATTGCTGGCTTCTTCTCCCAAATTTTGGACGCGTGTTTGATTGGCTACTTGCCCAAATTGAGTACCGATATCTAAAACAATAATTGCTAAGATTAGTAAGACCACATGTGTTCCACCTAGAAAAAGTAAGATAAAACTACCGAACTGCATCAACAGGCCAATCAAAACAATCTTCCGCTCTGGATAATAATCGGATAGACGACCAATGATGGGTGCTACGAATGCTCCCGATAAACCAAAAATTGCTAAAATACCGACTTCTTTCGGTCCCCAATAATAAGCTGGACTACTAACAAAGAAAATTAATGTAGACCAAAAGATTGAAAAGGTTGCAAACATAAAAAAGCCATTGACAGTTGCTTCTCTTAACAAAGGTTGCGATTTGATTAGCTTAGGAAGACTTTTCAAAGAACCTAAATAAGTTAATCGATTTGAAGTTTGAGTATGTATCACTGTTTTGGGCAATTTTAATTGAAGTAGAACGACCAATGCTAACACGAATATTACGGCGATTAGGTAGACTGTTCGCCAAGAAGCTGCACTAGCAATGAAACCCGAGATCGTTCGAGACAATAAAATTCCTGTCAATAGTCCGCCCAGCATTCGACCTGTTACTTTACCACGGTTCGCTGGTCCCGCCATGACCGCAGCATAAGGAATAATAATTTGGGCGACAATAGAGAGCAGCCCGATAAAAAAAGAAGAGAGTGCAAACAGGAGAAAACTTGGTGCAAAAAATGCAGCACTTAGAGACAGCGAGGAGAGCTCGGCTACTCGAATGATTAATTTGCGACGATCAACGACATCGCCTAATGGAACAAGAAAAAGTAAGCCTAGCGCATAGCCTAATTGGGTCAGCATAGTAACAAAACCAATAGAACCAATACTGACTTGAAAGGCCTGAGCAATTTGGGTGCCAATTGGTTGAATATAATACATATTGGCGACCACGACCCCGCAAGTTAACGCTAATAAAAACGTCACTTGATTTGTTAAACCCGATTGTTGTTTCTTCATCTAACCACCTACATTTCTATGTAATTCATTTTGTAATACAACAACTACTCGGCAATAGTTGTTTTGATTACAAAAACAGACTTCTCTTATAAAGTTTGTTCAAAAAGTGACAAGTCCATTAAAAATTTTATCACAATAAATAAAGAAAAGTAAGAGGATAAATAACAAAAATCTCATCAAATTGAAAAGAAGAAGTGGTTGTTTTCACAAGTGTGAAGAGGGTTAATTAAATACAAACAAGATTTCAATTACATTACAGAAATTTTAAAACTCAAAATTTAATACGTTTATTTCTTGTTTCAATAGGAAATTAACGGTAAAATAGAAAAGTGAGACAGTGAGGAGGAAAAATGAATGAGCGAACAGTTAACAAGAAGTAGTAAACATATTCAAAAAGCTCTTAAAAAGCAAAAAGCTTATAAACGTGCTACCGCCGTTGCGGGGACTTCAATGATTTTAGCACCTGTGGTTGGTGCTGCGGTACCTGCCCAAGCAGAATCAAGCCAGCAAGCATTTATTAATGAAATCGGAAATTCAGCAGCAGCCGTTGCCAATAGCAATGATATGTATGCTTCCGTCATGATTGCTCAAGCGTTGCTAGAAAGTAGTTATGGTAGTTCTGGGTTAGCATCTGCACCGAATTATAACTTGTTTGGTGTAAAAGGAAGTTATAATGGACAATCTGTTTATATGCCAACAAAAGAATATTTAGACGGACAATGGGTGACCGTCACAGCAGCATTTAGAAGTTATAATTCTTATGCGGAATCGTTCCAAGATCATGCCAATGTTATTCGTTCCACTGCTTTTGGGGATACATACCATTATTCAGGCGTTTGGAAGAGTAATACTAGCAGTTATCGCGATGCAACAGCCGCTTTAGCTGGAAGTTATGCAACTGATCCAGGCTATGCCGAAAAATTGAATTGGTTAATTGAAGCATATAATTTAACTCAATATGATTGGGGAGCACCAGTCGCTCAAACCACTAGTTATTCAGATACAACGGGAACCGTTGATACAACAATCGATACAGCGGCTTCTGCAACAGCAACAGCAGAAACTGTAGCTAGTCAAAGTTACACTGTCGCAAACGGCGACACATTGTGGGACATTGCTGCACGTTTTGGAACGACAGTTGATAATTTAATGTCACTAAATGGATTAACATTGGATTCTGTTTTATCGGTGGGTCAAACCATCCAAATCGGTTAATTTTGCAATTATTTAGTTGAAGAAGGACCTTACAAAAGCGGCTGTTTTTGTAAGGTCTTTTATCGTGAAAATAGGTAGGGCTAGCAGCAATTATTGGATGAGTATAATCCGTTTTTTTATTTAATTTTTCACAAACTAAAATTCGTTTTTCTGGTAGAAATCGTTTTTTTGAGCTATGCTTAGAGAAAGAATTATTATATTGTTTGTAAAATTGGAGGATGTAGGATTATGACTAAAGGTTATGTAAAATCAGTAACAGAGTTAATTGGTCAAAGCCCAGTTGTGAAATTAAAACGGATGGTACCAGAAGGAGCTGCAGATGTTTTTGTTAAACTAGAGTTCTTTAATCCTGGTGGCAGTGTGAAAGATCGAATTGCTTTAAGCATGATCCAACAAGCCGAAGCAGATGGTCGCCTAAAACCTGGACAAACGATTATTGAGCCGACTAGTGGTAATACAGGCATTGGGTTAGCAATGGTAGGTGCTGCGTTGGGATATCCAGTTAAGATTGTGATGCCAGATACTATGAGTATTGAACGCCGCAAATTAATGCAAGCATATGGGGCTGATTTATTATTAACCCCTGGTGCCGAAGGAATGAAAGGGGCAATTGCAAAAGCTACAGCATTAGCAGAAGAACACGGGTACTTCATGCCTTTGCAATTTAATAATCCGGCTAATCCAATGGTACATGAACAAAAAACAGGAAAAGAAATTGTTGATGTCTTTGGTAAACGTGGCTTAGATGCGTTTGTTTCTGGTGTTGGCACTGGAGGAACCGTTACAGGAGTTGGCCATGAATTGAAACGGATTTTTCCAGATATTGAAATTGTTGCAGTAGAACCAACGGAGTCGCCTGTTTTAGAAGGTGGCGAACCAGGTCCACATAAAATCCAAGGAATAGGTGCTGGCTTTGTCCCAGACGTTTTAGACACCACCGTTTATCAAAAAGTTGCCGCTGTTTCTAGTGAAGACGCGTTAGAAACTGCTCGTTTAATGGGGCCAAAAGAAGGCATCCTTGTGGGGATTTCAGCAGGGGCAGCAATTAAAGCGGCCATTGATTTGGCAGTCGAATTAGGCGCAGGCAAACGTGTCTTAGCGCTGGTTCCAGATAACGGTGAACGTTATCTTTCGACAGCTCTTTACGAATTTCCAGAATAAAAAACACGCAAAAAAACGAGCATTTCTCTTAGTTTAGTAAAATGCTCGTTTTTTCCACGAGAATCCTACAATAATTCTTGTCAATCGTAATAAGAAATAGTATTATTTAAGAAAGATAGACAGGGGAGGGATACAAAGATGGACAACGTATTGGTTAAAAATGCACTTGCTGAATTAAAAGAAGCCAATATCCGAATTACTCCGCAACGTTATGCTATCTTGGAATATTTAATCGAAAATCATACACACCCAACAGCTGATGAAATTTATCGCGCACTAGAAGATCATTTTCCAAATATGAGTGTAGCAACGGTTTACAACAATCTACGTTTATTTACTGAAATCGGTTTCGTTCAAGAAATGAGTTATGGCGATGCATCTAGTCGTTTTGATTTTAGTTCGAAGAAACATTATCACGTGATTTGTCAAAAATGTGGTAAAATCGTTGATTTTCATTATCCAGGGTTAGAGGACGTTGAAATGGCCGCTAGTAAATTAACAGGCTTCGAAATTAATGAACATCGTTTAGAATTATATGGATTATGTCCAGATTGCCAACAAGCACAACAGGAGAATGTGTAAAAAATTACATACTGTTAAAAATTTATCAAAAGATAAGTCACTTGTCTAGGCAAATTTCACAAGCGTAAGAGTTTTCACTCTTATGCTTGTTTTTTTGTGTGGTTATTGACTTTTAAATTCTTAAAAACAAAAAATTAACTAGCTATTATTAAGAATTAGCAACAGTTTGTGAATTTTTTTATATGCGATTCACAAGCATAGAACTCGAATAAGCTTGATTCCTCTGATATATTTTAAACAGACAGAGGGAGACGTCACCTCTGCAAAACAAAGATTGTGAAAGAAGGGATTTACAACATGAAAGTCGTAGTCGTAGGATGTACCCATGCTGGAACTTCAGCAGTTAAAAGTATTTTAGCAAATCACCCGGAGGCGGAAGTCACTGTATATGAAAGAAATGACAATATTTCCTTCCTATCCTGCGGAATTGCCTTGTACGTTGGAGGCGTAGTTAAAAATGCTGCTGATTTATTTTATTCAAATCCAGAAGAACTGGCTTCTTTAGGAGCAACAGTGAAGATGGAACACAATGTTGAAGAAATCAACGTGGACGACAAAACTGTTACAGCGAAAAACTTACAAACGGGTGCAACTGAGACCGTTTCTTATGATAAATTAGTGATGACAACTGGTTCTTGGCCAATTATTCCACCAATTCCAGGAATTGATGCTGAAAATATTTTATTATGTAAAAACTATTCACAAGCCAACGTGATCATCGAAAAAGCGAAAGATGCCAAACGTGTCGTTGTCGTTGGTGGCGGTTATATTGGTATTGAATTAGTAGAAGCTTTTGTAGAATCAGGTAAACAAGTTACTTTAGTTGACGGGTTAGACCGCATTTTAAATAAATATTTAGATAAGCCATTCACAGATGTTCTAGAAAAAGAATTAGTTGATCGTGGCGTTAATTTAGCTTTAGGTGAAAATGTCCAACAATTCGTAGCAGATGAGCAAGGAAAAGTAGCAAAAGTCATTACACCAAGTCAAGAATTCGAAGCAGATATGGTGATTATGTGTGTTGGTTTCCGTCCAAATACAGAATTATTAAAAGATAAAGTTGACATGTTACCAAATGGTGCAATTGAAGTCAATGAGTATATGCAAACAAGCAATCCTGATATTTTTGCTGCGGGTGATAGTGCAGTTGTTCACTACAACCCAAGTCAAACAAAAAATTATATCCCATTAGCAACGAATGCTGTTCGTCAAGGTATGCTAGTAGGTCGTAATTTGACTGAACAAAAATTGGCTTATCGTGGCACACAGGGAACTTCTGGCTTATATTTATTCGGTTGGAAAATTGGTTCAACAGGTGTGACAAAAGAAAGTGCCAAATTAAATGGACTAGATGTCGAAGCAACTGTTTTCGAAGATAACTATCGTCCAGAGTTTATGCCAACAACTGAAAAAGTTCTGATGGAATTAGTCTATGAAAAAGGAACACAACGCATTGTTGGTGGTCAATTGATGTCTAAATATGATATCACACAATCTGCCAATACTTTATCATTAGCGGTCCAAAATAAAATGACTGTCGAAGATTTAGCGATTTCTGATTTCTTCTTCCAACCACATTTTGATCGCCCTTGGAACTACTTAAACTTATTAGCCCAAGCCGCTTTAGAAAATATGTAATTAATAATGATAGAAAAAGGATGAAGAACAGAAGTTCTTCATCCTTTTTGTTAGTCACTAAGCGCTCCAGTTGTTTGGTTCATTAATGCCATTAATTGCTCTTTCGTTGTTCGTTTGATAGAAAGAGGGGGGAGATTATCTAAAGAAAAATAAGCACAATTCGAGGTTTCAATGTTTTTTTCAAAGGGATGATTTTCTAAAATCTCACAAGAAAAGATCATTTTATAGTACTGAAATAGTTGAGGAATGTCTTTTCGTTTATCTGTATCATAAACAGCAAGCAATTCTTTTGCTGTAACAACTAAGCCAGTTTCTTCCAATACTTCTTTTTCAATATTTTCTTTAGGGGAGCAGCCAATTTCGGCATAGCCACCAGGTAATGACCATTCTTTGGTCCGTAAATCTTCAACTAATAAAAAACGATTCTCTTTTTTTATTAAACCGCGAACATCTACTTTCGGTGTTGGATAACCTTCCTCTTTAGTTAAGATTTTTTCTAAGTCGGGCAAAACAGCCGCTTCGTGTCCGGTTGTGCTAATAAGTTGTAACGTAAGTTCTCGTAGTTCTTGGTAACGTTCTTGATCAAAAGCATCTTTCCCGTAAAAAAGACCTGCATCTGCCAATGCTAGCAACCGCTTATAGGTGTTCAGATAATCCATATACGCACGCTCCTCATAGACTTAATACGTTTAGTTTAACAGAAAAAAACAAAGGAAGGGCAGATTTAGCGAGAAAAGGCGTCGTTTTAAGGAAATAATAAAGAATAAATGACTAACTTACATTTTTAAACTACCTATGCTATTATTTAATAAAAAAGATTGGGTATACAATAATTTTGTTATGTAAACAAAAAGGAGGTTGTAAATTGAAAGAATTTATAATTATAAGGGAAAAAAATGCAGATAAAAAGACTCAGGCAGCACAAGAAGTATTGTTTAATCTTCCAGAATGGTTTGGCCTTGAAAAAGAGACCCGCAAGTATATCGATATAGCTAGCACTTTACCTATGTGGGTGGCAAAGGATGTAGAGAATAAAATACTCGGTTTTATAACACTTTCAGAAACAAGTAAAGATACAGTAGAAATCCATTGTATGGCAGTTAAAAAGCGGTATCATCGCAAAGGTATCGGCAAGTTATTGATAGAAAGCGTGGAAACGTATTCTAAAAATAACTATTTTTTTATTCAAGTCAAAACAGTTGACGAAGGAAATTATTCCGTGTACGATCATACTATTCGTTTTTACGAATCATTGGGTTTTAAGCGCCTTGAAGTTTTTCCGACATTATGGGACGCTTGGAATCCTTGTTTAATTTTAATTAAACAGTTGATTTAATCTACAAAGGAGTTTTAGTATGTCAGTATTTATTAGAGAGTGTACCGTCGCAGACGTACCAGAATTAGAGGCCATTTGCCAAGAGACTTTTGCAGATACTTATGGAGATGGCGAAAACGAAGAGGATTTACAGGCACATTATGAGAGGAAATTTAGTCCAGCAGTTTTAGAAAGCGAAATCTTACATAAAGATTCGCAATATTTCTTTGCTTTTTATAATAATGAACTTGCAGGTTATGTGAAATTAAATCACGGTGATGCTCAGATTACCTATCAACATCCACAAGCGTTACAAGTTGAGCGCATTTATATTCGTAAATCTTTTAAGCGTTTAGGCTTGGGCAAACATTTGATTATGAAAGCAATTGAATTAGCGGAAGAAGCAGAAAAAGAGACGGTTTGGTTAGGTGTTTGGGAACATAATCATCCAGCGCAAAAATTTTATCAATCATTGGGCTTCGTAAAAACAGATGAACATGATTTTTATATGGGAAATGAACGCCATACCGATTATACAATGACGAAACAGTTAAAAGAGTCAACGTAAAGCAAAAACAAGGAAACGGACGCAATGAAGCCGACGATTCCTTGTTTTTTTATCTTAAAATTGTGAAGGGGATTTTCCATAATATTTTTTGAATAATTTACTAAAATGATAGGCATCTTCGTAACCAACCGTTTTTGCCACTTCTTTGACACTTAAGGAATCATTTTTCAGCAATTCTTTCGCATGGTTTAAGCGGATTTGAATTAAATAATTGATTGGCCCAACGCCTGTGGCCGCTTTAAAGGTTTTCGACAAATAAGTCGGGGTAACATATAACATTTCAGCTAACTGTTCCAAAGTAATTTCTTCGTCATGGTGCGTTTCCAGATAATAAATCGTATGATTGACTAAATTTCGTTTTCTTTTTTCCGTTTTCGATAGCCGAGTTTCAATTTTATTTTCTTGATCAACTGCTAAGCTTCTTAAAATATAAACCAATAGTTCAATAACTAAAGCTTTAATTTGTAACGCTGATTCAACTTCTTGATGGTTTAATTCATGAACAATTTGCCAAGCTTTTTCTAAAAAAGCACCATGTAAATGACTTAAATCTAATAAAGCTGATTTATTTGGAAATACGTTTCGCGCTAAGCCTTCTAAATAGAGATTTGAAATGCCAATGTGTAGTTGATGTGAGTAAGTTCCTGCTTTTTGTTGCTCACCATGTTCCGTTCGCGGATTAAAAAGAAACACCGTACCAGCAGTGGCATGGTACTGTTGCCCTTGAACAATATATTCAGATTCACCTTCTAAAAGAATAGATATTTCCAGAAATTCATGATGATGACAATTATAAGGGTGGGTCTCTTCGTTCCAAGGATCGAAGGCATATAAAATTTCAGGATTAAACGTTCGACTATTTGTGTAGTTCATAAAAAATCACTCCTACTTGTATCCGCTTTCTATACTATATTGTACATCAAAATATACAAGAATGCCCATTTCTTTTCCTATAAAAAAACAGTAATCTTATACACGTCCATAAAAACAAGAGAGAGTAGGGGAGAAAATGAATAGTTTTGAATGGATTTGGCAATATGCTAAAAAAAATAAGAATAAGTTACTGCTAGCTGTTATTTTTGTCGTTATTAACGCTATTTTAATTGTTATTATTCCATTGTTATCTGGCAGAATTGTAGACCAAGTAATCAATCAGGGGAAAACTGAAGAGCTTGTCCCAATTCTTGGGATTATGATTGGGGTGACCGTTATTCGGACAGTTGTTCGTTATAGTTATCAAGTCTTGTTTGAATCGGTTGGACAATCTGCGTTATTTGACTTAAGAAAAGATATGTATGTCAAACTTCAAGAATTAGATTTTGATTTCTTTAATCATACACGTGTTGGCGATATTATGGCGCGAATGACAGGGGATACAGACGCTATCCGCCATTTTGTTTCTTGGGTCACTTATAACCTCTTAGAATGTATTTTATGGTTCATCGCAGCCGTGATTGTGATGGGGACGATCAATTGGCAATTGATGCTGGCATTAATTTTAATTACACCTTTGATTTTTCTGTTAACACAAAAAATGTCGAAGGAATCGCATCCGGTATTTTTTGAGATTCGGGAAAGTTTTTCTCGGTTAAATTCAATGGTCGAAGAAAATATTGGTGGAAATCGGGTGGTTAAAGCTTTTTCACAAGAACCTTATGAAATTGAAAAGTTTAACAAGCACAATGAAGACTATAAAAAATGGAATATGGCTTCCGCAGATGTCTCTAAAAAATATTTACCGTGGTTAGACGGTTTTGCAGGTAGTTTAAATGTTATTGCCTTAGTTCTTGGTGGCCTCTTTGTAATTCAAGGTCGGATGACAATTGGTGATTTAGTTGCCTTTAACGGCTTTCTCTGGATGTTGAACATGCCGATGCGAATGAGTGGCTGGTTGATCAATGATGTGCAACGCTTTACGGCATCGTCCATTAAAATTCGTCAGTTATTAGCAACGAAACCGAAGATTCCCATTGCTCGGGAAAAAGAAGCAGAACCAATCCAAGGTTATGTGACGTTTGATCACGTGTCCTTTCATTTTTCAGATGATCCAGAAACCCCTATTTTATCGGATGTTTCATTTTCAGCAAAACCTGGTGAAACAATTGGTATTTTAGGGGAAACTGGTTCAGGCAAAACCACTTTAGTTAACTTAATCGCTCGGTTCTATGATCCAACAAAAGGCACTGTTTATATTGATGGAAAAGATGCTAAAAGCTATTCTGTTCGTAAATTGCGAGAAAATATCTCCATGGTTATGCAAGATGTCTTTCTTTTTTCCAATACAATAGAAGATAACATTGCTTTTGGTAACACATTGGCTAACTTGGAACAAGTGCAAATGATGGCTGAAATTGCTGATGCCCATAGCTTTATTTCCAGAATGCCCGAAGGTTATGCAACAATTGTTGGTGAACGCGGCGTTGGCCTATCTGGTGGCCAAAAACAGCGGATTTCACTGGCCCGTGCCTTAACCAAAGATCCAGCTATTTTAATTTTAGATGACACAACTTCCGCTGTTGATATGGAAACAGAATCAAAAATTCAAAAAGAACTAGGCCGTTTGACGGAAAAGAAAACGACATTTATTATTGCCCACCGAATTTCTTCTGTGAGAGAGGCCAATTTAATTTTGATGATGGAAAAAGGCCGTGTGGTGGAAAGCGGTACGCATAGCGAATTAGTCGAACAAAAAGGCAAATATTTTGACGTATATCAAAAACAATTAGGTCTGACAAAGGAAGGTGAGTCGCGTGGCTAGAAATACGTTTGATGTGGATGAGACTTTAGAAAAAGAATTTAATTGGTCTCATTATAAACGATTAGGCGCCTATATTAAGCCTTACAAAAAAGCTGTTTTTAAAACATTATTTGTCATCATATTAGCTAATCTGGCAAGTATGTTAGGCCCTTACTTTACTAAAATTGCGATTGACCAAGTAATTCCACAAAAGAATCTCTCGTTACTCTTCATACTAGGGGCTATTTTCCTATTTTCCTTGGTGATTATTGGTTGGTGTATGCGTTATCGAATATATGCCATCACAGAAATTGGACAAGATATTTTAAAAGATATGCGTTTTTCAATTTTTGAGCATCTACAAAAATTACCATTTTCTTATTTTGACAGTCGGCCGCATGGAAAAATTTTAATTCGGGTGGTCAATTACATCAATACGTTAAGTGATTTATTAAGTAATGGATTGATCAATTTAATTTCTGATTTATTTAATGTGATTATTACCTTAATTTTCATGTTATTTATTGATGTGAAATTAACCTTATACAGTTTACTGCTATTGCCTGTGTTGTTCGTGATGGTTCTGTTTATCCAAGGGAAACAACGGAAAGCTTACCAAGAGCTTAGCAATAAACAATCAAACTTAAATGCCTATATTCATGAAAGTATTTCAGGAATTAAAATTACACAATCTTTTGCACGAGAAGATGAAAATTTCCAGATTTTTAACGAGGTAAGCGAAGAATATCGTCAATCCTTTATGAAAGCTGTGCGTGTCCAGTATTTATTATGGCCAGCAGTGCAAAATATATCCGTCATTACGACTTGTTTTATCTATTTCGTAGGAATCCGTCAATTAGGTGTGTCCGTTACCACTGGGACGCTAATTGCTTTTATCGGTTATATCAATAACTTTTGGAATCCAGTCATCAATATTGGTAACTTCTACAATTCTCTGATTACTGCAACTGCCTATTTGGAAAGGATTTTTGAAACGATGGATGTTGTTCCAGAAATTCAAGATGCGCCGCACGCTATTGCGTTGCCGCCAATTAAAGGAACCGTCGACTTTCAGCATGTTTATTTCCGTTATGAAGAAGGAAAAAATATTTTGACCGATGTTAGTTTTCATATTGAGCCAGGACAAACAATCGCCTTGGTTGGGCCAACAGGTGCGGGTAAAACAACAATCATCAATTTGTTAAGTCGTTTTTATGATGTGAATGAAGGGGCCGTTAAAATTGATGGTTATGATGTTCGCGATGTGACACTCCGTTCGTTAAGGAAACAAATGGGGGTAATGCTTCAAGATACGTTTATTTTTTCAGGAACAATTATTGAAAACATTCGGTACGGAAATTTAACAGCCACAGAGGAAGAAGTTATCCAAGCCGCAAAAATTGTTCGTGCGCACGACTTTATCAAGGATTTAAAAGATGGCTATGAAACAGTTGTGGAAGAGCGGGGTAGTACACTCTCGGCAGGACAACGCCAATTAATTTCATTTGCTCGTGCTTTACTGGCAGATCCCAAAATTTTAATTTTAGACGAAGCAACCTCCAGTATTGATACAAAAACAGAAGAATTGTTACAAGAAGGACTACAACAACTTCTGAAAGGACGGACATCGTTTATTATTGCTCATCGACTTTCTACCATCAAAAATAGCGATAAAATTTTCTATATTGATGGTGGTCGTATTGTGGAAGAAGGATCTCATGATCAACTAATGGCAAAACATGCGTTATATCATCATTTATATCAATCGCAATACGACTTATTAAAGAGTTAGATGATAAAACAGAGAAAATTATTAGTTGAATCTTTCTCTGTTTTTCTGTATCGTAACCTTAACAAAGGAAAAAATGATGAGGTGCCAAATGAATCGGAATTTTGAAGTAGAATTAACAACATTATGTATGATTAGAAATCAGAAAAATGAAATCCTTGTGCAAGAACGACAAAAAAAGGATTGGCCTGGTTGGACGTTTCCTGGCGGACATGTTGAAAAAAACGAGGGCATGGAAACAGCCATGGTTCGCGAACTCCTTGAAGAAACAGGATTAGTGCTGAAGCCACAATTAGTAGGTGTTGCAGAATGGCTGAATGATTGTTCAGGTGCGCGGGAATTAGCCACATTATTCATTGCAGAAACAGCGGATGAACTACCAGAAGAAACGGAACAACCCTTGTTTTGGGTCACTGAAAAAGAATTGCGAGAAGGTCCTTTAGCTGGCAGTTTAGCAGAACTTTTCCCAGTATTTTTTGGCGAAAAGCAATTTTATTTTAAAAATAATACAGCTTAATGATTCAAACCTAAAAGATTAAATCAATCCCACTTATTAAAAGAGAGGAAATCTAAAATTAAACATTGCTATTTATAAGCAATGTTTGCTATTCTTAATAAAAGGGAATTAATTTTTTATATAATGAGGGGGAAAAAGTGTGTTAAAAAGAAAAGTGGGGATTGTCGCAGGCGTTTTCTGTTCAGCTTTGTTACTGACAGGTTGTGGCAAAAGTGCGAAAGATGAGTTCATTCAAGGGATTGGCAATCAAAACGCACAAGAATCTGGGGTTTGGGATTTCTCTATGTCAATTAGTGACATGAAATTTTCACAAGAAGATAGTGCACAAACGAATCCTATGATTGGGATGCTCATCACGCAAATCAAAGACGCATCGCTTTCTGGGAAGATTCAAGTAGATGCCAAAAAAGAAAAAGCATTCAACTTAGAGATGAAATTAAAAGCGATGGGAATGGATGTACCGATTTCATTGGTTGGATCGTTAGATAACGAGGGCAAAGAGCCAAAACTCTATTTAGCAACAGATATGATGGAATATATTGTCGCTGTCGCAGACTCAATGACTGACGGTGCTATCGATAGTTCTCAGTTAGATACAGAAAAACTAAAAGGAAAATACATTGATCTTTTAGCCATGAACGAGGAAAGTACGAAAGAATGGCAAGATACAATCAAAGAGTATCAAGAATCGGAAAAAGAACGAAAACAGTCTGCTAAGGAATACAAAGAGTTTTTAGAAGGATTAGACAAGGATACGTTCGAGAAAAAAGGGGATACCATTACCCATACGTTTACAAAAAAAGAATTACAAAAGTTAATCAAAATTACGACAGAAACATCTGAAAAAGGTAAAGAACAAGATCCTTTCGAAAAAATCAAAGATGTTTCTGCCAAAGTTTCTGTTAATACAAAAGAAAATAAAACAAATATGTTGATTAATGTGAAACCGCAGCAAGACAAGAACGTTGACATGGGACTTGAATCATTATCTAGTAAAATTAGCATTACACAAAAAGCCAAAAAAGCGACGATTTCAATGCCTAAGAAAGAAAATATTTTATCAGAACAAGAAGTTGAAAAAATATTTTCCGATAGCACCTCTATGACAGGTCTATCGACTGAAGACACGACTGTTGCGATCAATCAATAACGCTGAATGACCAATAAAAACGGTCCCTCAAAAAAAGTAACGAAAGACCTAGCATGATTGGGATGCTAGGTCTTTTTTGAATAAAAAAACAGCATTTTAGTTTTCTTTGAATTATTGGTTGTTATTTTAGATGGTGTAAACAGTTTAAAATTAATACATTTGTTTTTGATTTAAATTCTACTGCTATTTTTAATCATTCTATTAAATAACAAATATTTTCGAGTGTTTTTAAGCATTATTTTTGTTATGCAGAGTGGTTTTTTTATACAATGAGTATAATTTTAGATGAAGGAGTGTTTTAGGTGAAAAATCAACATTTAACTACGTCACAAGGAAGTCCAGTTGGCGATAATCAAAATTCGCTAACTGCAGGAGAATTTGGACCTGTCCTAATCCAAGACGTTCATTTATTAGAAAAATTAGCTCATTTTAATCGTGAGCGCGTACCAGAACGGGTTGTTCATGCCAAAGGTGCTGGTGCTCATGGTGTTTTCAAGGTGAGTCAATCAATGGCACAATATACTAAAGCCGATTTTTTATCTGAAGTTGGCAAAGAAACACCTTTATTCGCTCGTTTTTCAACTGTAGCTGGAGAGTTAGGTTCATCAGATACATTGCGTGATCCTCGCGGTTTTGCGCTTAAATTCTATACAGACGAAGGAAATTACGACTTAGTTGGCAATAATACGCCCATTTTTTTCATTCGTGATGCAATTAAGTTTCCAGATTTTATTCATAGCCAAAAAAGAAATCCACGGACGCATTTGAAAAGTCCAGAAGCTGTTTGGGATTTTTGGTCTCATTCACCTGAAAGCCTTCATCAAGTAACAATTTTAATGAGTGATCGTGGCATTCCGTTGTCGTTCCGTCATATGCATGGTTTTGGTAGCCATACATTCAAATGGGTCAATGCTGCTGGAGAAGTATTTTTTGTTAAATATCACTTCAAGACGAATCAAGGAATCAAAAATCTAGAGAGTCAATTAGCAGAAGAAATTGCTGGGAAAAATCCCGATTTCCATATTGAAGATTTGCATAATGCAATTGAAAATCAAGAATTTCCTTCTTGGACATTATCTGTGCAAATTATCCCGTATGCAGATGCGTTAACAATGAAAGAAACTCTTTTTGATGTAACAAAAACGGTTTCTCAAAAAGAGTATCCGCTGATTGAAGTTGGCACGATGACTTTAAATAGAAATCCAGAGAATTATTTTGCAGAGGTTGAACAAGTAACCTTTTCACCAGGGAATTTCGTTCCTGGTATTGAAGCTTCTCCAGATAAATTATTGCAAGGACGTTTGTTCGCTTATGGGGACGCACATCGTCATCGCGTGGGCGCTAATAGTCACCAATTGCCAATCAACCAAGCAAAAGCGCCTGTAAATAACTACCAAAAAGACGGCAATATGCGTTTTAACAATGGCAATAGCGAAATTAATTACGAACCAAATAGTTATACTGAAACACCAAAAGAAGATCCTAAGGCGAAAATTAGTTCCTTTGAAGTTGAAGGAAATGTTGGTAATTATAGCTATAATCAAGATCACTTTACACAAGCAAACGCTTTGTATAATTTGCTGCCAAGCGAAGAAAAAGAAAACTTAATTAACAATATAGCGGCATCTTTAGGTCAAGTGAAAAATCAAGAAATCATCGCGCGTCAAATTGATTTGTTCACTAGAGTAAATCCAGAATATGGAGCACGTGTCGCACAAGC
>Ga0153943_1000175_pt1 | contig 21687 bp, 21 predicted proteins | sample TSNJ027MetaG_FD_104721 | JGI IMG/M metagenome (GOLD analysis project Ga0153943, IMG submission 104721) | Attine ant fungus gardens microbial communities from New Jersey, USA - TSNJ027 MetaG | ecosystem: Host-associated > Fungi > Mycelium > Unclassified | place: USA: New Jersey, Brendan T. Byrne...
CGCCTTTCCGTTCTTTGCGCGGCTGACTGAAAATGCGCTGGATGAAGTGGACTACGGGCGTATCGAAGCGATTTTATCGATGGGCGGCAATATCTGGCACGTCATCTTTAAATCGCTGCTGCCGGAAGCGCTGCCGACCCTGCTGGCAGGCATCACGCTGACCATCGTCATGCTGATCGGCTTCTCTTCGATGGCGGGCGTGATTGGCGGCGGCGGACTGGGCGATCTGGCTATCCGTTACGGCTATCAGCGCTTTAATAATGAGGTGATGGTCGGCACGGTGCTCATTCTGGTCGCGCTGGTACAGGGGGTGCAGATGGCCGGCGACCGTCTGGTTCGCGGCCTCGCCCACCGCCGTTAACGATGAGCGGATGGCCGCGCGCCATCCGCGATTAAAACCCGCTTTCGCTCACCAGCTTTCGTATCAGCTCCGCTGCCGGCAGCTCGCGAATCAGGCTAACGCCCTGTCCGGCCCAGTGGGCGCCGAATTGACGATTTCCCTGCGCTTTTGCCGCCGATGCCAGCGCTTTACCGGCATCATAAGCTACGGGATAAGCCGGAACGAGATGCGGATCGTTTATTTCACGCCAGCCGTTAACCAGACATCTTGCCGGACGTCCGGAGATCGCCGAGGTTAAAACCGTCAGCCCGTCAGGCGCGCCTTTGATGGCCTCACGATAGCCGGCATCCGTGGACGATTCCGGGCAGAGCAGAAACGCCGTTCCCAGCTGCGCGCCGTCTGCGCCCAGGTTCATTACGCAGTTGATTCCTGCGCCGTCCATGATGCCGCCTGCCGCAATAACCGGTAGATCAGTATGCCGTCTCATCGCCTGAATCAGGGTAAAGGTGCTCATCTGTCCGTCTGGCCCCAGGGGGTCAAAGATGCCGCGATGGCCGCCAGCCTCGTAGCCCTGGGCAACCACCATATCGACTCCCTGTGCCTCGGCCAGCTGCGCCTCTGCCACGCTGGTCGCACTCGCCAGGGTAACGATACCCTTATCCCGCAGTCGGCGAAGCGTTTCACGATCCGGCACGCCAAAATGGAAGCTCACCGCCGCCGGGGCAAGATCGAGCAGCAGCTCGGCCATTCGCGGCTGCTGATTAAAACTGAGGTAGATTTCCGCCAGCGTCTCCGGCGGATGGCTGGCGAAGCGGGCAAATTCCGGGCGCAGCCGAGCCAGCCACCCGGCTTCACGCTGCCGATCCCTTACCGCTGGTGCGTGGCAAAACAGGTTGACGTTAAACGGACGGCTGGTTAAGCGCCGGGTCTGGTTAATCAGCGCCTCAGCCTGCTCTACGGTTGACGACCCCAGCCCCAGCGAGCCGAGCGCGCCGGCGCCGCTGACCGCTGCCGCCAGTTCCGGCGTCGACACGCCAGCCATCGGCGCCTGAATAATGGGATAATCAATAGAAAGCTGCTGCGTCAGCCGGTTTTTCATGGTTTGCCCTGTTAAATTTGTGCATTCGGGCCATTAAAATCTCTTTTAGAGATGATAAGATCAACATTATTTTCAATTTAAGAATAAAAATATGAACCACACCACATTAGAGATTTTTAAAACGGTGGCGGAAGAGCGCAGCGTGACTCGCGCGGCAAAACTGTTGGGACGGGCGCAGTCCAATATCACCACCCGCATTCACCAGCTGGAAGAGGAGCTGGGCGTTGAGCTGTTTGCTCGCGGCAATAAAAGGATGCTTCTGTCCCCCGCCGGCGAGCATTTTTTGGGCTACGCGCTGAGAATCCTCAGCCTGGCCGAGGAGGCCAGACAGGCGCTGCACCCGGCGACGCCGGGCGGTAATCTGCGCATGGGGGCGATGGACGCCACCGCCGCAAGCCGCCTGCCGCAGCTGCTTCCCCGCTTTCATGCTCAATGCCCGGAGGTCAAACTGACCCTTAAGACCCAGCCAACCCGGCAACTTGCTCAACAAGTCCTGGACGCCGAGCTCGATTGCGCGCTGGTGAGTCTGCCGCAGGGAGCGCCTCCGCCTGACGACCTGGAATTTGTCCCGATCTTTCAAGAACAGCTGGTGCTGGTGCTTCAGGCTCACCCGCAACCTTTTCGTTTTGCCGCCTTTGCGGAGGGTTGTACCTACCGGGCGATGGGGGAAGCGTTTCTGGCGCAATCAGAGGAGGCGGAGATCGAGATCCAGGATGTCGGCTCCTACCACGCGATGCTCGCCTGCGTTGCCTCCGGCGGCTATGCCGGCATCGTGCCGCAGAGCTTGCTTGAGACCCTGACGCTGCCCGAAGCCAGCCAGCTGCAACCGGTTGGCCAGGCGATCACCCAGCTTATCTGGCGCAAAGGCTACGCCTCCCCGGCCTTTGAGAAGATGCGCCAGCTCCTTGAATCAGCTTCCGACCTTTGACGCTCGCCGCGCCCCCGCTGCCACCAGCGCAGCGGCAGCCAGCAGCGCTATAGCCGCCGCGCTGAGCGAAGGATTAAACGACCCGCTGCGGTCATACAGCGCCCCGGCAACCAGCGGGCCGACAATTTGCCCGATGCCGTAGGTTGCGGTCATAGCGGCAATCATATTGAACGAAACCAGATGATTCAGCCGCCGCCCCTGGGACAGCGCGATGGTCACGGTGCCCAAAAAGGTGCACCCCACCAGCAGCGCGCTCAATATGCAAAACGGCAACGTATGGCTCCACGCCGGAAGGATCACGCCAACGGCCTGGATCAGCAAATTAAGGGTAAACGCGCGGCGGTAGCCAAGCCTGATGACCAGCCGATGCCAGAGAAAACAGGAGGGGACGGCGGCAAGACCGAAGATGGCCCAGATCTGCACCGGATCGATAGCGTTCAGCGAACCGCTGAGAAACAGCGGGAGATAGGTGGCGGTAATAATGTAGCCGAAGCCGGCCAGGCCATAAATCAGCAGCAGTTTCCATGCCTCGCGCACCGGCCCCTCGGCCTGCTCATGCTGTGCGGTTGCTGCGGGTTGATAAGCGATAAGGTAGTCTGCGGGGCTCAGCAATAGACGCAGCGCGAGGATAAAAAGCACGCCGGCGCTTAGCGCGCACATCAGCCAGATCTGCTGGCTGGAGAGCGCCAGCGCCTTCCCCAGGGAGATAAATTCCGCCGACAAAAATATGCCCATTCCGACGCCCGAAAAAAGCACCGGCGCACCGTTTGGGTGCTTCATATGCTGGAGCAGCCAGAGTGAGGCGGCAATCAGCGTCACCGCGCTTAATAATCCGGCAATACCGCGAACCGCGATAATCGCCAGCGGAGAAACTAAAACCGCCAGTAAAGCCAGGCACAGTAGCGTCAATAGCGCGGAAAGCAGGCTTAGCCATCTGGCGTCCGTGGGTCTGGCTTTCGCCAGCAGCAGCGCCCCCGCCAGATAACCGGCATAGTTTGCCGAAGCGGCGAGATTACCTTCGCGTAGCGTCAGTACCTGTTCATTAAGCATCAGCGGCAGGATCCCGGTATAGGCAAACCGGCCATAGCCCATACCGACGATCAGTACCACCGATCCGGCCAGCGCCAGCAGAAAGGCCTTCCACTCCGGCCTGAGTTGAATAACGTTCACCCACTCCCCTCCATTATTATTCTCAAAAAGAGAATAATTTTTAATATTATTCTCTTTTCATTATGATTGCGGTTAACCCGACGCGCAAGCAACGCCACGCGACAGCGCGCGGCCTCCAGGAGAAGAAATTTACGGCAAAGGTCGGTGGATGCTTCGGTGAGCAACGAAATGTGGGAGCGAGAAGCTGGGCATCCCTGCCCGGCAGGATTTAGCGGTGGCTAAAAGCCAGCCTGGCAGCAAACAGCACAAAGAGGCCGCCGGTCGCGCGATCCATCCACCGAATGAACAGCGGCGTTTTTAATAGCCGAGCGGCAGAGCGGCTGGTCACAATCAGCGTTAATGACCAGATTGTGCCGATCGCCACATGAATGGCGACCAGCAGGAACGTCCAGGCGATGGGCGAGTGCCCAGCCGGAATAAACTGCGGCAGGAAAGAGACGTAAAAGATCCCCATTTTCGGATTGAGCACATTCCCCATCATCCCTTTTACAAACCAGTTACTTGCCGGGGCCGCCGCCCTGTCCTGATGAACCAAATGACGACGCGGCTTGAGAATTAACTGAATGCCCAGCCAGCATAAATAGACGGCCCCGCACCATTTGAGCAGGTCATACGCCAGTTCCGATGCCGCCAGCAGCGCCCCAAGACCGAAGGCGACTGCAGCTCCCCAGATAAAACATCCCGTATCAATACCCAACGCCGCCTGAAAGGCTTTTTTTCCGCCTTCAACGGTCGCGGTTCGTAAAATTAGCGCGGTATCCAGGCCTGGGGTAAGGGTGAGCAGCAGGGCAGCAAAAGAGTAAGCAAACAGGGAATCTGCAACGGACATTTTCTCTCTCCGAAAGCGAAGATTCTAGATAAAACACGCCTCTCAGACAACCCCAAAAATATCTTTTATCCCACGCAAAGATACTTTTTTCTCACCGCATTAATACATTGATTTCTGCTGCATTGATGTCTTTCGTGAGGCGCAAAAAATGACGTAACGCTATCAAGGAGATCCAGGGCAATGACCAGTTTTGCTTTATCGTTTTCCGCAATCATGATTTTCTTTTGCTGGTCGGTTAGCACATTGATAAAATAAGTCGCTACATCCTTGGTGGCAATTTGTTCTGGGGTACAATTTTTAGTACAAATACCATATATCCCATCGAGAAAGTGCCCCCAGACTTCGTTCAATATCATTTCTTTTGAACAAATATCTTCATAGATAGAATCGTAAACACCAATTGACCGTAACCCAATAATGGTATTCATGTATCTATTCTTAAAATCCATTTCAATCAAGTCTTTCGAAAAATGATGATTTTTAATAAAAAAGCCCCATTCATCCAATTGGTCAGGGTACCATTTTGTTATTTTCCTGTACCGATGTTGACCAAAAAACGAGCTTATAGTCGTCTCTGTCTCGGTAACATAGGATGGCTTCGGAAATATCTTTTCATCCTGCCAGCCCCTGAGAGTTTCGATGGTGATCCCCATCTTTTTGACAAGATTTTCTTCGTTAATATAAAATTCATTTAAATAATTTTCGCTCATGAACATTCTTTCCTGGAAAAGATATATTAATAACCACGCGCTTCAAATTCTAAGATGTTTACCGCTGAATACTTCGCTATTTAACAAAGTATGGTGGTTGAACACAGCTGGAGAGTTCGAGAAAAAGCTCTCCACGACAAACGATCGGCGTAAAAACGGATACAGTCACCCGACCACCTTTTATTAATACAGGTTCTTATGACTTTTAACGCTATGCGCATCGCCCGGCCGGTCACCGACCTTTCTTTGAGCAGCAGCATGTACTGCACGGGCCTTGGGCTGGAGCAGATCGCGCAGTTTGCCGATCACGCTGGCTTCAGCGGTGTCATGATCGGACGCGGCGATCTCGGCTGGCATCTTGAGTTCACCCTCTGCCACCATCACCCGGTGAAGCCCTCCCCGAGCGAGGAAGATTTGCTGGTGCTCTATTATCCGCACACCGCCGAATGGCAGGAACGGTGCGAGAGAATGCTGACCGCCGGCTTTACACCGGTCAGCGCATTTAATCCGTACTGGAATGTGCACGGCAAAACCTTTGTCGACCGCGACGGTTACCGGGTGGTGCTGCAAAACAGAAGCTGGCGGTAGCCGCTACTCCATCAGCCGGACGTCAGTATGGCGCAGGCTTGCGGCTTCATGAAAAATATCGCCCAGCCAGCCGGGAATTTCTGCTTCCGTAAGGTCATCCGGGATGATGACCCCATGCAGCGGCGAATATTTCCGTTCGTTGAGATCGACGCGGAAGAGTAACCATCGCCCGTCCCGACGCTGGACGCCAATGTGGCGTCCGAATACGTCATAAATCAACATTCCATCACCCTGCTGGTCGGCGAAGTTGATGGGCGGCTAATACATTCCATTTGGCTTTCATGCTTTGCCCTCGCGCAGCCACGGCGTTACGGTAATCCCTGCCAGCAGCCCTTCCGGGCTCAGCAACCGCGTGACGGTCTGCCCCCAGGGCTCCAAGCGATTATCCACCAGCAGACGATAGCCTCTGGCCTTCAGCGCGTCGGTGGCGGTGTCGATATCGCGCACTTCAAACTCCACCCACGCCTGCGGCACCGGCAGATAGTCCGGCCAGAGATCCGAGTCAAAACAGGAGCGCGCCGCCTGAGCCAGCGGCCACAGCGCAAAATGTTTTACCCCATCGAGGGCATGCTGTTCGGTCAGCAAATACTCTTCGTTGCCGGGCATCGGTTTGAGCGGCAAGCCCAGCGCCGCCACATAAAATTCCCTGCTGGCTGGCGTTGATTGGGTGATCGGTCCAAAGCCCGCGACAAAAAGAACATCCATACCGTCTAAATCGTATTCCATACCCTCTCCTGTCAATATCCATGATGCGTTAACAAATTTTATACTCTGCTGCGCACGACTTGCCCAGATTGCTCTTCTCTCATTACTATTTTTAGTGAGTTTGCCTGAATCATTGAAAAAGCGCATGGTCTGCTCGTCGCGCCCGACGACGCTGCGCTATGCTTAGTCTCCCTTTGGTTTCCAGTACTTAGCGTTATGGCCACATCCGTCAGCACCACCCAGCTTAATCTGCGTATTATTTCTATCGTTGTCTTTACCTGTATCTGCTATCTCTCCATCGGTTTGCCGCTCGCCGTGCTGCCCGGCTATATCCATTATCAGCTTGGCTATAGCACCTTTATCGCCGGCGTGGTTATCAGCCTCCAGTACATTTCAACCTTGCTCAGCCGCCCGCATGCGGGCCGCTATACCGATATCTGGGGGCCGAAAAAAGTCGTCAGCCTGGGGATTATTTGCTGTCTGCTCAGCGGGCTCTTCACCCTGCTCGCGGTCTTGCTGCAATCTGCGCCGCCGCTGGCGGTTGCCGCGCTGTTGGTGGGGCGAATTTTCCTCGGCGTCGGGGAAAGCTTCACTGCCACCGGCGCGACCCTGTGGGGGATCAAAACCGTGGGCGCGATCCACACGTCGCGCGTGATCTCCTGGAACGGCGTGGCAACCTACGTGGCGATGGCGGTTGGCGCCCCGCTGGGCGTCATGCTCAACGGCTATTTTGGCATCAGCGGATTTGCCGCCGTCGTGGTGCTGGCTGCGGCGGTTGGCCTGCTCTATGCCCGTACGCGCCAGGACGTCAGCGTGTCGGCGGGAATCCGGGCGCCGTTTCACGTGGTGGTACGCAAAATCTGGCCCTATGGGATGGGGCTGGCGCTGGGTACCGTCGGTTTTGGGGTTATCGCGACCTTTATTACCCTCTACTTTTCGGCTCATGGCTGGCAAGGCGCGGCGTTTACCCTGTCGCTATTCAGCATCGGTTTTATCTGCATTCGCCTGATTTTAGGTAACACCATTACCCGCTACGGCGGCGTGCCGGTATCGCTAATCTGTTTTGCGATCGAATGTCTCGGCCTGCTGATCATCTGGTATGCCTCCTCGGCATGGATAGCGGGTATTGGCGCCTTTCTCACCGGCTCGGGCTTTTCGCTGATCTTCCCGGCGCTTGGGGTGGAAGCGGTAAAACAGGTTGAAGAGCAGAATCAGGGCACCGCGCTGGGCACCTATTCGGCTTTTCTCGATCTGGCGCTGGGATTAACCGGACCGCTAGCCGGCTGGGTGGCAGGCTACTACGAGCTGGAGACTATTTATTTGTTGGCCGCAGCGGTGGTCGCGCTGGCATTTATCCTGGTTTTGCGCATTTACCTGCAACAACGCGCTGCTCTGCCGCGAACCTGAGGAATACTCTTCGCGCGACCCCTGACGCAAATATGGGTAAAAAAATAATCAATATTTGACTGCAATTCGGCTTCCGTGCCACCATCGCCCCGGCGCCCGGCAAGCGGCGCGATGGTGGCACGGGTGAATATCAGAGACCGCATGTTTAAGGTCCATGCCCGGCCGCAACCTGATTCTGGCGGGAATAAAAGACATGCACCAAAGTTTTAATCAGCGCGTTCATTTCTATTACTGCATTCTGGTGGCGCTGAAAATACACGCAAAATCGAAGAAATCGGGCGGTATCCGCGGGAAAAATAATTTCCTGCTCAAGTGGCTACGCAAAGCGCAGGACAACAATATCTTCCACCCGGATATTACCAGTGAGATCGAATGGCTGCGGGGCAAAATCATTCAGGCCGGCTACGATACCGACCTCGAGCCGATGCTGGACTTTGTCTACGCCACCGCCAAACGCGCGTCCGATCTCAAAAACGCCGACTGATTCACGCCCGAGCCGCCTGGCCCGGGCGTTGCACTTTAGGGTTTGTTGCGGTGCGTCAGAAGATAGACCGCCGGGATCACCAACATCGACAGCAGCGGCGCGGTGATCATCCCGCCGATCATCGGCGCGGCAATACGCTGCATCACTTCTGAACCTGTACCGCCACCCCACATAATCGGCAGCAGCCCGGCCATAATCGTCGCGACGGTCATTACTTTCGGGCGCACGCGCAGCACGGCTCCTTCGTGTATCGCTTCGTTGAGCGTCCGGTCATTAAGCTCACCGCGCCGCTTCGCGAGCGCCTGGTTTAAATAGAGCACCATAATTACCCCGAACTCCGCGGCCACGCCGGCAAGCGCAATAAAGCCAACGGCGGCAGCCACCGACAGGTTATAGCCCAGCAGCCAGAGCAACCAGACGCCGCCGATCAGCGAAAACGGCAACGTGCCCATAATCAACAGCGCATCTTTAACGCGACCGAAGGTGACGTAAAGCAGGATAAAGATAATCATCAGAGTAAACGGCAGCACGATTTTGAGCTTCGCGGTAGCGCGTTCCAGATACTCGTACTGCCCGGACCACGTCAGCGAGATGCCATCCGGCAGCCTGACCTGTTTGCTGACCTCGCGCTGCATTTCATCAACCGCGGATTTCAGATCGCGCCCGCGAATATCGACGTAGATCCAGTCCGACAGACGGGCGTTTTCGCTTTTTAGCATCGGCGGGCCATCGGTGATAGCAATATCCGCCAGCTCGGCGAGCGTCACCTGCGCCCCGCTGCTGGTTACCACCGGCAGATCGCGCAGCTTCTGCAGCGAGTCGCGCATTTCGCGCGGATAGCGCACGTTTATCGGATAGCGTTCACGCCCCTCGATAGTCTCGCCAATGTTATCGCCGCCCACCACGCTGGCGACGACCGATTGCAGCTCCTTCACCGACACGCCGTAGCGGGCGGCTTTCAGACGATCGATAGCGATATCGATATAGCGACCGCCGTCAAGGCGCTCCGCCAGCGCCGAGGTCACCCCCGGGACATGACGCACGATGCGCTCAATCTCCTCAGCGCTTTTTTCGATCTCCGCCAGATTGTTGCCGTTCACTTTGATGCCGACCGGGCTTTTAATGCCGGTCGCCAGCATATCCAGGCGATTGCGAATCGGCGGTACCCAGACGTTGGCGATGCCCGGCACTTTTACCGCACTGTCCAGTTCGCCGATCAGCTTATCCATGGTCATACCGGGCCGCCATTCGCTTTTCGGCTTGAACTGAATGGTGGTTTCCAGCATGGTCAGCGGCGCCGGATCGGTGGCGCTCTTCGCCCGACCGGCCTTGCCGAACACGCTTTGTACTTCAGGAATCGTCTTGATCAGACGGTCGGTCTGCTGCAGCAGGCGGGCGGCTTCGCGGCTGGAGATCCCCGGCAGCGTGGATGGCATATACAGCAGGTCGCCCTCGTCGATTTGCGGCAGGAATTCGCTGCCGAGCTGCGCCAGCGGCCATAGCGTGGCGACCAGCAGCAGGCCCGCCGCCGCCAGCGTTGCCTTCGGCCACTGCAAGACCTTATCCAGCAGCGGCTCATAGGCGCGTATCAGCCAGCGGTTGAGCGGATTAGCGGCCTCATCAGGGATTTTGCCGCGAATAAAGTAGCCCATCAGCACCGGAACCAGGGTGATCCCAAGCCCGGCGGCCACCGCCATCGACCAGGTTTTGGTGAAAGCCAACGGCGAGAACATCTTGCCCTCCTGCGCCTCGAGGGTGAATACCGGAATAAACGACAGGGTAATGATCAGCAGGCTGCAAAACAGCGCGGGCCCCACCTCCGATGCCGCATGTAGGGCAATTTGCCAGTAGTCGGCGGAAGACGGCTGGCGCTCAGGATGCTCATACCGCCACTGCTCCAGCACCTTATGCATATTTTCAATCATTACGATTGCCGCATCGACCATGGCTCCGATGGCGATCGCAATTCCGCCAAGCGACATCATATTGGCGCTGACGCCCTGATAGTGCATCACGATAAATGCGCCGAGGATCCCCAGCGGCAGCGTGATCATCGCCACCAGCGCGCTGCGGAAATGGAACAGAAACAGCGAGCAGACCACCGCCACAACGATAAACTCTTCGATAAGCTTGTGGGTCAGGGTTTCGACTGAATTTTTAATCAGCTGCGAACGGTCATAAACCGGCACTATTTCTACTCCTGCGGGCAGGCTTTTTTGCACCTCAGCCAGTTTCGCCTTCACCGCATTAATGGTGGTCAGGGCATTTTTGCCCGAACGCATAATGATGATTCCCCCGGCCACTTCGCCTTCACCGTTGAGCTCGGCGACGCCGCGCCGGATCGCCGGCCCCCGGCGCACGCTGGCAACGTCGGACAGCAGCACCGGCACACCGTCACGCGCAGCGATAACGACCTGCTTAAAGTCGTCGATGGACTTCAGATAGCCGGTGGTGCGCACCATATATTCAGCTTCACCCAGTTCCAGTACCGAGCCGCCGCCCTCCTGGTTGGCGCTCTGAATCGCGCTGATAACCTGTTCGTGGGTAACGTTCAGGGCCCGCAGGCGGTCAGGATTAAGGATCACCTGATACTCTTTGACCATTCCGCCGACGCTGGCGACCTCCGATACGTCCGGCACGGTTTTCAGTTCATATTTCAGGATCCAGTCCTGAATCGCTCGCAAATCCCCGAGGCTATGCTGACCGCTTTTATCGGTAAGCACATATTCAAACACCCAGCCAACGCCGGTAGCATCCGGCCCCAGCGAAGCTTTCGCTTCCGGCGGCAGGCTGCTCTGGATCTGGCTCAGGTACTCCAGCACGCGGGAGCGCGCCCAGTACGGATCGGTGCCATCATCAAACAGTACGTAAACGTAAGCATCGCCGAACATGGAAAAACCGCGCACGGTTTTCGCCCCCGGCACCGACAGCATGGTGGTGGTCAGCGGATAGGTCACCTGATCTTCGACAATTTGCGGCGCTTTTCCCGGATAGCTTACGCGAATAATCACCTGGGTATCGGAGAGATCCGGTAGCGCATCCAGCGGCGCCTGCTGTATCGACCAGACGCCCCAGGCGGCCATAATCAGCGACGCCAGCAGTACCAGCAGACGGTTGCGTAACGACCAGCGGATAACGGCGGCAATCATGGCTGCTCCTTAGCGCCGTTCATCGGCATCATCGAGGTGACTCGCGCTCCATCGTCGGTCAGGACGAAGCTAAACATAACCGACTCGCCGGGGCGCATCTGTCCCTGCTGCTGCGGCGTAATGGCAAAATCCATGATCATCGCCGGCCACTTCAGCGCCGGCACCGGCTGGTGAGCGATGGTCACCGCCCCATCGGTTACAGCTTTGATGACCCCCTGCGTGGTATAGCTTTTTTCCTGCGGATCCTCCCCGGCCATTTGCGGCAGCGCGCTGCGCAGGCTCGCTTCGGAGTCAATCAGGAACTGTCCGGAGGTGACCACCTTCTGGCCCTCTTTGAGGCCGGATTTTATCTCGACCAGACCATTTTGCGTGCGCCCGACGATCGCTTCGACCGGACGGAAATGCCCCTCGCCATCGGCAATTAACACCCGATTGCTGCTACCCGTGGCAATCAATGCCTCTTCAGGGATGGTCAGAACGGCGCGCGCCTGATGCGCCTCGGCCAGCTGAACGTTCAGGTACATACCGGGTTTGAGCTGATGCTGCGGATTGTTCAAAACTACCCGGGCCTTTAACGTGCGGGTGGTCGCTTCCAGATCGGGAAGTAGCTCGCGCACGGAGCCCTGAAAAACGCTCCCGGGCCAACTGCCGGTGGTCGCCGTCACCCGGCTACCCACGCGCAGCAGGCTGGCCTGGCTTTGCGGATAATCAATCACGACCCATACCGGGTCGAGACGGGCCAGCTCGAACAGCGGCTGGGCTGGGGTGACCTGCGCGCCGGTGCGCACATCCAGCTTGCTGACATAACCATCGTGCGGCGCGCGTACCGTCATCCGGGTTTGCGGTTTCCCGCTGCGCTCAACGCTGCGGATAATCGCTTCCGGCATAAACTGCAGCTGCAGACGATCGCGAGCGGCGGCGGTCAGCCCGCTGTCGCCCAGCCGCCTCACCGCCAGATACTCCTGCTGCGCCGCCGCCCACTGCGGGATCCACAGTTCGGCCAGCGCCTCGTTCTTTTTCACAAACTGCTGAGAGGCGTTAACGTAGAGTTTCTCAATCAAGCCGTTGGCCAGCGCCGGCACCGTCTCGACGCCGCGTTCGTCCACGGCGACGGTAGCAAAAGCGTTAAGCTCCGGCGCCAGTGGCTGACGGGAAACGCTCGCCGTGCGTACGCCAAGATTTTGCTGCTGGCGGGTGCTAATCTTCACCCCTCCCGCATCATCGTCAGCCTCTTCATCGGCATAACGCGGAACCAGGTCCATATCCATAAACGGCGATTTGCCCGGTTTATCAAAACGGGTACCGGGGGTCATCGGGTCGTACCAGTAGAGCACTTTGCGTCCCGCAGCCGTTTCGGTTCCGCCCGGAGTGACAGTCGAGGCGTTCCGCGATCCCAGCCAGTATCCGCCCGCGGCGGCAAGAGCGACGGCCAGCGCCACAAGGGTAAAAGCAGTTTTCAGCTTCATTATTTAACATCCTGTGGAATAAGGTAGCGAACGGCGGCCCACGCGTCAGCGAGCGCTTTCTCGGCGTTGTTGCTGGCGATTTCCCCGTTCAGCAGGTCGCGACGGGCGGCGAGCAGTTCAGGCAGCGCGGAGCTGCCGCCCCGATACTGGGCATTGACGAGACTCACCTTCTTGCGCAGCAGCGGCAGGACCTCGCTTTGCTGGCGATCGTAAATGGCTTTCGCGGCGTTATACTGCGCGATCAGCTGATACTGCTGCGCCTGATGCTCGCGCATCAATAAGGTCAACCGATCGTTGGCTTCATAGGTTCGGGAGACATCCGCAGCGTGGTCTTTATCCTGACGTTTACCCTGAAAAACCGGCAAATCGACGGTAAACATAACGCCGACCATGTCGTCATAGTCATCTCCGCGTCTGGCGTAATAGACCTCAACGCCCACGTCGGGGATCGCCGCCACTTCTGACTGCCCGGATTTTGCTTTAGCCAGGTCAGCCTCACGCGCGGCCTGAATCACTTCTGGATGAAGTTTTATCCCCTCAATTAAGGTCGCTTCATCGGCAGGCAGGCGCTCAATGCGCGGCAGCGGGCCGGAAATAACGCGGATATCCTTACCGGTTAGCTGCATCAGACGCGCCTGAGCGATCTGCAGATCGCGCCGGGCGTTATCTTGCTCATTTTTCATAGCATTGAGCGCCAGTTCGACGTCGAGCACGCTGCCGGGGGTAGCGCTGGCGCTGCTGACGGCCGCCTTATGGACGCCAATTTGCCGGGAGGTTTCGCTAATCAGCGCCTGTACCGAGCGCAGCGACTTCTGCGCTACCGCCAGCGCCAGCCACGCCTGAGCGGTTTCCCGCTGTAGCCTGGCGCGGATAACATCGGCGTTGGCGGCGGTTCGCCGCGCGTCGGCGGTTATCGAGTCGGCTTTGCGCTCGCGCTTGGTGCTGCTAACGTAGTCCTGCATTACGCCAATCCGCTGCATGGTCATGCCCTCGCGGGTCAGGCGGCTGGCGTTACTTCCCCCCAACGGGACGTTTTCAAGACCAAACTTAAGCTTCGGATCGGGAAGCTCCATGGCGGAATCCGCCATATTCTTCAAAGCGTTAACCTGATGATCGTTGGCGGAGAGCTCGGCAGAGTAGCTTTCCGCCGCCGACAGGGCCTCAGAGAGCGTCGTCGCCCAGCCGCTGGTGGACGTGAGCGACAGCAAGAGCGGCAGCCCGCAGGCCGCCTTAGTTAAGATGTGCATAATGACTCCGGAATTATTGCGCGGTAATCGAAACGAGCGCGTAGCCGGAGTCGGTCTGGCGGAAGGTGAAATCGACCTGCTGTCCCACCGGCAGCTTTTTATCTTGATGTCCATCGAGCGCAAAGCTCATCGTCATCGCCGGCCAGTTCAGCCCGGGAACCGGAGAATGGGCAATCACCACTGCATCGTCGCGCCAGGCTTTAATCACCCCGCTTGCCGAATAAAGCGCGGCGGTATTCTCGGGCTTATTCATCCCCGGCATTTCCGCCATCGCGGACATATTATGCTGATGCATCGCGCCATCTTCCGCGCTGGCGAAATATGCGGTGAAAGAAAAGGTCAGAACGCTGGTAAAAAGCAGAAAAATAGAGGTCGAACGCATAATTAATACTCCGAAAAAAACATAAAGTCGCCCGCAGAACGGGCAGTTCTGATGGATGTTTTTTAACGGAGCGTTATTCTCTGAAACGGCAGAAACGTATTTCAGCCGGCGGACCGGTGACCGGCGGCGTGTGCCAGTCCATACGTTCAGCGCAAATCTCCTGCTGCGGCGAAACCACCAGCAGGGTGGTTTCGGCGGGCAATGCATTCAGCTGTAGAGAGGTGGAGGTATTAGGTTGCGCAGTGTCGGGGTCGCAGTGTTTCTCACAGATGACTTTCTGCCCGACGTTATCTATGCCGGACATGGTCATCATGCCATCAACGATGTGATGAATTTGCACCTGCGGCGCGACCGGCTGCTGCTGGCCGCCGTGGTGCGCCGCGACGGCAAGCTGTAGATTGAGTAGCAGCCAACAGGCAATAACAAGCCCGGCGCGGATGCGAAGCCGGCGTCGGGTGGCTTGTTTGAATAATGCCTGTAGTGACTGAATCATAGTAATATTCGCAATAGGACGACCGCTGAATTAAAGCACACCCGCCCAAAGAATTAAACGCTATTACATAATTAAAACCGCGAGTTAAATAGAATGAAGTTTCTCGATAAATATTTACACGTCATCGCAAAATTAACGTTTGACCTTCCCCCAGGGGGAAGGTGTATAGCGCGGCGTCGATGTATTTAATAAATAGCCAAAGTGTTATTTATATGTAATCAGCAGCCGTACACCTCATCCCTGATCCAGTACTAACGTATCGCCGGTCGCCGGGGCACTATCCGCCGATAACCACCAGCGTCCCCACGAACCGGTACAATGGCAGGCCATCACTTTCTCCACCTTCTGCTGGTGCAAAAATTGCCTTATCTGGCGTATTCTCCACGGCGGTGCGCGGCGCAGATGAAGTCCGCCGATGATGGCGTATATCTGCTGGACGCCGGTAACCTTCTGACAGTGGCGAAGGGTATTGATCAAGCCGCGATGTCCGCAGCCGCAAATAATGATTAAGCCTCGCGTCGAGCGGTAAATCAGTACGCCCTCATCGGCAATATAATCCTCCGCTGGGGATGGCCCCGCCAGCACGCCATAAGCTCGCGGCCTGGCAACCGCGATCTCACCAGACCACATCAGCCGCTCGCTGATAGCCAGCGGCTGGCGACTGTATTCCATGCGGTGGCGGGAATAGTCGATCTCTCGCGACAGCTTTTTGACCTTTACGCGATGCCCGCCGATCGATAACGCCGAATAGCGCGTTTGCCCGACCTGCGGATGGCAAATAATACGGCTATTGTCCGGCAGCCACGGCACGCCGCCGCAGTGGTCATAATGACCGTGAGAAAGTACCGTGGCGGTCAGGTTAGATAAAGAAACCCCCATGCGCTGCGCATTATGCAAAAAGCTGCCGTCAGGGCCGGTATCAAACAGAACCCGGCAGGTTTCATCCTCAACAACAAGGCTTAGCCCAGGTTTCACCTGCAACAGTTTATCCTTGTCCTTACCAAGCCGGTTCTCAAGTAACATCTTAATGATTAAAGCCATTTCATACCTATTGACCAGAGAATTGCGCGCATACTCTAGCCTGTTGTCTACATGAGTACCGTGACCCGCCCGGCACATGCAGAAGTGACAACGTCACAATATGGCTCAGCCGATCTTGCTGCTTTGCCAGATACGCATTGCCGTCTATGCTGTTGGACGAGTTTCTCGCAACCGGAGCGTACTATGGCAGACTGGAATCCCTCACTCTATTTGCAATTTGGCGCTGAGCGAACGCGGCCCGCCGCCGAGCTTCTTGCGCGCATTGCCCATCATCCCGTGACGCTGGCCGTTGATTTAGGCTGCGGGCCAGGCAACAGCACCGCTCTACTGCTAGATGCCTGGCCGGACGCGACGATTATCGGCATTGATAATTCCCCGTCAATGCTGGAAGAGGCCTCACAAAGGTTGCCGGACTGTGGGTTCGTTGATGCGGATATTGCCGCTTATCGCCCGGAGCGTCCGGCGGATCTGATATACGCCAATGCTTCGCTGCAATGGCTCCCGGATCATCAGCGGCTGTTCCCTTTTCTGGTGAGCAATCTTGCAGAAAACGGCGTACTGGCGGTGCAGATGCCCGTTAACTGGCAGGAGCCGTCCCATACCCTGATGCGTCAGGTTGCAGAAGAGCTTGGGCACCCGGCCAGCGGACGGCATCCGCTGCCTGAGGTACAGGAGTATTATGATATGCTCAGTGCCTGCGGCTGCGAGGTGGATATCTGGCGCACCACCTACTTTCACCCGCTGGCATCGCATCAGGCCATTATCGAATGGCTGCAGTCAACGGGCCTGAGACCATTTTTACAGCCACTTGATGAGCCGAAGCGCGAAGCGTTTCTCGAGCGCTATCTGGAAAAGTTGAAACGGCACTATCCGTTACAGTGTAACGGAAAGGTATTGTTATTATTTCCGCGCCTGTTTATCGTCGCGCGCCGTTAGCCCGGCGGCTGAAAGTAAAGGAATAAAGGGAGTCAGAACGAGAATACTACGGCGTCAGGAGCGGGCGCCGTAGGGTCTGATTTACCAGGCAAGGTGATGAACCAGGGAGAGATCCCACGCGGTGGCCAACAGCGAAAGAAACATGATTAAATTCACCACCGTTTCTATGCGTTTTTCCATATTTGTTTCTCCTGAGCCGTTTCCCCTGTTTTACAGGGAAAAGCTTAACAACTTCTTAATCTCAGATTGTCAGAGCGTCACGCGGTAACGAACATAGTCATCGGCTGGCGTGAATTCATCATACAGACGCCGTGCCGGATTGTCGGTGCGAGTGTGCCAGTACAGGCGCGACCACCCTTTCTCTTTTCCTTCCGTTTGCAGCGCCTGTATTAAGGTTCTGGCGATGCCTTGCCCGCGCATCTGCGGGGCGACAAACAGATCTTCCAGATAGCAAATGGGCGTCTTAACCCATGTTCCTTCGTGGAGGATACAAATCGCAAAGCCCACCACATTGCCATCCACCACCGCGAAACGACCCAGCATCGGCGAAGCGGCATCGAGCATCCGCTGCCAGGTGTATTCTGTGACCTCCGTTGGCTGCGGGCTACCGTAGAAACGGGTATAACCCTGCCAAAGCGATAACCACTGTGCTTTATCCTGCCGATCGGGTTCGCGAATCTCAATGACCATGGGCCGACTCCTCGTTTTGATAAGGCATTATTTTCCGGTGCAATAATTAGTTCAAGCGCCCGGCACACAATTCATCTTTTTCTCTTAATTGCCCCACCTTTGTTGCCGGACCCATTTTGCACGATCTGCCAGACCTGCGTGAAAGAAAAAACTAAAAGTATGTTGTAACTAATTAAGATTCAAAAATAACCCGGCGGTGGCCGGGTTGAAATTAATGCTAATTCTGCTCAGGCGTTGCGCCCGGATGACGAGCGGACGGCGGCTGGCAGCTTATCTGGCCGATAATCCGTCCTTATCTGCTCGTCGGGCGGCGCCCTGCGCTATATCAGCACAGCGGCTGAACGGCGGCGCGCATGCCGTCGCGCAGAATCGCATCCAGATCCTGCGTCACCTGCTCGACCAGGCCTGAAACTTTGCTCAGGTCCTGCTCCCAGTGGGATTCAACGGACAGTACGGCTTTTACCAGCTCGCCGGTGGTGATTTGCGCATCCCGATGCTGGGCCCATAGCGCCTTGTAGCGCTCCATCCATTCAGCATCATCCTGAACCGGATAGCTCTCACCGTTACGTTCGCCGCGATAAAACGCGATCAGCGCTGCCAGTGCGAAGGTCAGGCGCGACGGGAGCTTGCCCTCTTTCTTCTGCGCCGCCAACAGCTGCGGCAGAATGCGGGTGCGGTATTTGGTCATGCCATTAAGCGCGATAGACAACAGCTGATGCTTAATATACGGGTTGCGGAAACGGCCAGTGACCGCACTGGCGAAAGACTCCAGCTCATCGCGCGGCAGGTCGAGAACAGGAATGATCTCCTGGTAAATCGCTTTCTCAACGAAAGCGCAGATTTCCTTATCGTTCATCGCCTCGCCCACGGTATCGAGACCCGCCTGGAAGGCGACCGGCACCAGCGCGGTGTGCGCGCCGTTAAGAATCGCCACTTTACGCTCTTTATACGGCTTAATATCGTCCACGATCAGGACGTTAAGCGGCAGCTTATCCAGACGCAGCTCTGCGGCCAGGGACTTCGGCCCCTGAATAACAAACAGGCAGAAATGTTCAGCGGTATCGAGGAAACCGTCTTTATACCCCAGCTGTTCTTCAATCTGCGCGGCTTCATCACGCGGATAGCCGGTCACGATACGGTCTACGAGCGTAGAACAGAAGGCGTTCGCCTCATCCAGCCAGGTGATAAACGCTTCCGGCAGCGCCCACTCCTGGGCATAGCGCAGCACCAGTTCACGCAGCGCCTCGCCGTTGTAATCAATCAGCTCGCAGGGAATGATCACCCAACCTTTATCCGCCGCGCCGGAGAAGTGGCTGTAGCGTTCAAACAGCAGGCGAGTCAATTTTGCCGGATAGCTTACCGCTGGCGCATCGTCAAAGCGGTCGCCGGCGTGGTAGCTGATCCCGGCCTCAGTGGTATTGGAAAACACAAAGCGCATATCCGGATTATGCGCCAGACGCAGCAGCTCCTCATAATCGGCATAGGCGCTGATTTCACGATTTACCGATCGAATCAGACGCGCATCGCTCACCGCTTCGCCCTTCTCATTCAGGCCGCGAACAATCGTGGTATAGAGGCCGTCCTGGGTGCTGAGAGACGGCGGGAATGCGCTCTCAATCGGACGCACGATCACCACGCCGGAATTCAGGTCGGTATGCTCGTTCAGCAGATCGATCTGCCAGTCGATAAACGCGCGCAGGAAGTTGCCTTCGCCAAACTGAATGATACGTTCAGGGTACTGCGCGCCCGGGAAATCGCGACGGTTTAGTGTTTTCACAATGGGTTCCCTCATAGAGTAGTCATACAACCTGAGTAATTGGTCCAATAAGTTATCAGGTTTTTAGCCAGGTGAAACCCCGTTTTGATCAAAGCTGTATGCAATATCAAATTTGTCGCCGAAATATTTCTCTCTGCACGACAAAACGGTGAACCGTTTGTACAGCGCTTAGTCGGGCAATAGTCGGAACGAGGACGTGGCCGGAGGGAGACAAGCCCCGGCGGCTTATCAACTCAGCTGCCGGGGCGTGTGAATGAGGCAGGTTGCAGTATATGATGAGATTACAAAAGTTTATAGAACAGCGATGTCGCCGTCAGTTCGCCGTCCGGCATCAGCGCATAGCGGGGAATTTCCCCGGCCTTTTCCCAACCGCATTGCACGTAAAAATTCTCGGCTCCGCTGCCGGTCGCCGTATCCAGCACCAGAACGCTCTTGCCCTGCTCGCGCGCGATCGCTTCCAGCCTGGCCATCAGCGCATTCGCCAGACCCAGGCGACGCGCATTTTGGTGAACCAGAAGTTTAGCGACGTCGGCGCGGTGCGGTTGGTTTTCCGGCTGGTCGATAATGAGCTGCACCGTGCCAACGAGCCGCTGCTGCTCATCCGCCGCGGCGATGACGACCCGCTCCCCGGCTGCCACGCTCTGCGCCATTCGCAGCCAGAACGCCGTCGCGGTTTCAGGGGCGAAAGGCAGCATAAAGCTCACTGAGGCCCCGCCGTTGACGCAGCTGACGAGGATATCGGTTAATTCAGAAAGATGTTCGAGAATATCGTCACGCGACAGCGTGCGCAGAGAAAAGGATGTGGTCATCGGTAACTCCTTGAAATTGACCACATCACTATATTTTTTAACTTATATTTAACACAAGTAAATCTATCATCGTATTTTCTTATCGTAGGATTCAGGCCATCTTTTGCGTAAAAATACGATTGCGCCCGGCATTTTTCGCCTGAATCATATAATCGTCGGCAGCCATCAGCAGCTGGTTGAACAGATCCGTAATTCTGGCGGCGCCAAGCGGCTGGCTCTCGAGCCCCATGCTGATAGTCAGCTGGATTTTGCTCTGTCCCCAGGTGAAAGTTTGCGCTTCAATGCCCTGGCGAATTTTTTCTGCCAGCAGCCGCGCTTCCTGACCGGATGAGGTCAGCGCTGCGACGGCAAACTCTTCCCCGCCGATACGCGCGACCATGCCCTCTTCTCCCACCAGCTGCCGCACCTGCTGCGCAAACTGGGCCAGCATACAGTCGCCGCATTCATGTCCCCAGCGATCGTTGACCTGCTTGAAGCCGTCGATATCCAGCACCATCACCGTTAGCAGCGTATTTTCCGCGATCGGCTGGCGCTTCAGCGCTTCGCTTAACCCAGAGCGGGAATAGACCCGAGTCTGGAAGTCAAAGTCGGCACGCAGGGCCAGCTGTTTGACCAGATTGTTAATCGCCTCAACGCTGGAAGCGACGATAACGGGGCTTATCAGCATCGCAGCGATCCCCAGACGCGTCGAAAACAGCTGCCACGGCTGCATCCGGCTATCGGGCGAAAGGTGGATAAGCGAGTTCGCCACCAGCAGAATTTCGCTAATGCCGGTAATAAAGGTCAGCAGACAGGTCAGCGGCAGCGGGTAGCGAATAGCGCACCAGATCAGCGCCGGTAACGGGAAGGTGATGCTCCCGGCGCCGCCAACCGCTACGCCGAGCACAATCGACAGCACCAGCGCAATCGCCGGCAGCAGCTGGCGCAGGCGAAAACGCCCGAACGCCGAAGGGAGCGTGAGGGTCAAGATAAACGGCAGGATCAGCACGGCGGTTGAGAACTGTTCGCTAAACCAGTCCGCCAGCTGCGGGATAAACGTTGCGCGCTCGACATCTACCGACCCCAGCGCGCCCACGGCGGCGCAGAGCAGCGCCGCCAGCAGGCAGTAGCAAAACAGGCTAAGCGCGTTAATCGGTCCCGGCATCGAGTCCGTCCGGCGCTTGTCCCATAAAATGAGCTGCGCCAGAGTGACAATAAAAACGAGATTGGAGAAGTTGATCAGGAAGGAGGCGAAGCCCATCCCCCAGCGCGAGGTTAAACCGTCATATACCAGCATGGCGGCAAAACAGATGGCGTAAAAATAACTGCGATTTAGCCAGATATAACGCGCAAAAATCCCCGCCATTACCGCATTCAGCGGCCAGAAAAACGACAGTTCTTGTACCAGACGTAGCATCGCGCCAAAGAAATGCAGGAGTAGCGTTAAAGTGAACAACA
>Ga0153943_1000176_pt1 | contig 21650 bp, 23 predicted proteins | sample TSNJ027MetaG_FD_104721 | JGI IMG/M metagenome (GOLD analysis project Ga0153943, IMG submission 104721) | Attine ant fungus gardens microbial communities from New Jersey, USA - TSNJ027 MetaG | ecosystem: Host-associated > Fungi > Mycelium > Unclassified | place: USA: New Jersey, Brendan T. Byrne...
AGATTCAGGGTCTTGAACAACTGTATTGGCAGCAGTAATCATACCAATTGCTTGATTGATGTCATTTCCAGCAGCTGCAAGAGATGATGCAGATCTTTGTAAACTATCTCCAATTCCCGCCGATGAAATTGCAAAATTGTTGCCTACCTCGTTAAATTTGTCAACAATAACTATTGCATCTTCGGCCTCAAATTTAAATGCCTTCATAGTACTGATTATACTCTTAGTACCATCTTCAACCGAAATGTCTCCAACATTTTTATAAATGTTAGCAATGCTAGCCAAAGATGACGCTTCTTGCAGGCTGTACCCCAACCTTGCAAAATCAGCGGTGGAAGAGATCATATCTTTAATAGTACTTCCGTATTCTTTTGCATTAGCTGAAGCTTCTTTGAAAAACTGAGCATATTGACTACTAGTGTTATCCGTTACCTTATATAAATCTGTTAATGCCGTATCAATGGCATGAACATCAGATATCATCTGCTTAATGCCACGAATACTCTGCATGACAACAGTAGCGACGCTAAACCAACTTGAAAATTTTGAGAACATATTCTTCATTTCGCTGGAAAAACTTCTACCAGTCATGTTCAGTGCTTCCGCTTGGTCTTTAACTATCGCAAACTGATTCTTTAGATTATTAAACTGTGTTCTATCAGCAGTTTTTAATTGCGTAATGATATTTCTTATCTGGTCTCCGAATCGAGCACTGGCGGCAGAATTTTTACTTAGCCACGCCTCCATACTAGAGATGGTTCTTATTCTCTCTAGCCCATTAACAAGCGTGGACTGCTCTCTTGCAGCAGCAGTCAAAGAATTACGAACTGTGGCTAAAGACGTATTAAAAGTACCCCAAGCAGCGGTTGCCCTTTCAGGGTTCCCCGTTACAGAAGTCCAATCGAATCCCCTGAATCCATTTAATGTATTTAAAGCATTCTGAAAATTTTGATCTAAATATTTGGAAGACTCACCAACTTTTTTTAATTGGGCGTCCACCCCTGCGAATGCCGGAGAAAACCCATTAGTTGATAGCATTCGGTTGATATTGCTTATTGCCTTCTCAGTATTAGAAATCCCGCTTCTTGCGCCTTGGTTGATTCCGTTGCCTAACTGTTGCCCCATCGTCTGCCCTAAACCAGATAAATTCGCAGACGATAATTGCGTCTTCAAGTTGTTCAGAGCGGCACTTGAAATTTCTATTTTATCAACCTTCAAGACTACATCTTTTATGCCGGACAACTGTGATCGGAGAGTATTAATTGCATTACTTTCTAGTTCTACTCCCGCTAAAATTTTTAAATCAGGCATTCATCACCACCTCTTTCCCCATCTCAAATTGAGATGTCTGTGAATTAAAAAATACCCCGACAGCGGAGTACTATATTACTTTGATACCTTGTTTCCCTAATTCTATTTTTAGTTGATTTATGATGAAGGCTTTATTACATTCGTCTAAGAATGAATCAAAAAATCTACCAGATGTTTGTATCCCCGGATTACCATGAAGCCCCATAGAAGCTAAATCAGCAACATATTGTCCAGTGGCGTCTTCATAATTCATGGAGCCAGTATTGACAAATACTTCCCCATACCCAGATCCTAACATATTATAGACAACGCTATCCAGAAATTGATATGTACGCTTATATATCCTGGGGGAATATTGGTCATAATAATCAGCTTGAATATGCTGTGAAAGCTTATCTGCCATTATTTCACACACATTTTTCATTGCAATATTGAGCGCCGACTTTATATATGCCTCTAGTGCGCCTGTACTATTGAATGCTGCCATAATTTATTCCTTCTTGATGGAGAGCACGTTTCTTGCATCATGCATTTGATCTGTCTTTTCTTCTATAACTCCTTTGAATAATTTATTTAGATCAAAATTCTTTACTTTAGGCAAGAATTGTTTGATAGATTTATTAACCGCCTTCATATCAATTTCCCCAATTTTATCGTTAACTGTGCCAAGAAGTTCCGTCAAGCTATCCTGTTTTTTAAAGATTAACTTGTTTTTCTCAAACTCAATTTTTTCCTCGATTGCTTTTATCATGGATTCATATTGTGCAGTAGTGGGACGCTTTGCGGTAATATAGGCTTCATAATCCGCATTTTCATCCCCGGTTTCATCGAAATCATTATAGTAAGTTGCCGTACAACATTGTATTGCGGGGAATAGTAATTCTGGTGAATACAAGATATCCCCATTTATTTCGTCATATTCAATAACATAGTCCACCACTGTTTTTATGAACGTGATGTAATCAACTAAGTTTAAAATCTTTTCAGCCATTCTCTTCCTCCAATTTTTTTAATTTTTTTTGCTTTTTCCTTATTGAGCGTTGCTTTTTTACATAATCATAATCACACCAGCCGCCATCAATGGCGCTATGACAGACCCACCTATAAGCAACAGTTGGGTAGTTATACCAAAACATTTTTCTTTTTATAAGCGCAACACTATCGGGGTATCCTTTAATGTCAATTACTTCTTCACGCCCATCTTTGTAGCGAATAAAAAAATCAGCCACATATTTAATAGGCTGAACAGTAATTCCCATATGTATAAATCTTGGTAATAATTCATATGGTTTTTGTAATTCAAAATATATAATTATCCCACTTTCAAATGAAGGAATAACTACATCTCTGAAATATTTCATTTCCATCTCAGAATCAAAAATGATATCATTATGGGTGCGCCTACTTACATCTTTGTTTACATTAAATTTTGTTCTTGTATCGCCTTCTGATGCAGCCAGATTATTCGCCATAATTATTCCACTTTTTTCTATATTTATCATGGTCTTCTTTTGAGAATACAAATACAAAAATTTTATCACTGGTGGGGAACACATCTAATAATGTCGCACCCCAAAGTACATAGCTTGCAGACTGCTTGGCATTTTTGAAAAATACACAAGATTCTGGTTCATATCTCTTTCCTGTTGTGTCACTAATCGTAAAAATAACAATCCCTCCTTCTCCTTAAAATTGTAAAAAATAGGGATATACATAAAATACTCAAAAAGATTTTGAATAGATGTGTATATCCCTATGATTAAAACCACACTAATTAACTATTCAAAATTTCACTTCTTAAAATTATTCTTGCGATACATATCCGTATTCGAAAGAATTTCTTTAATAACATCTCTAACGCCCTCTTTTAAGTCAAGAAGATCGTAGCTAATATCTTTTAACTTCTTACCCGCTTCCTCTTTTTTAATGTTCCCATTAAGATAATCGGTTACAAGTAAATGAATTTTATAGTGCTCAATTGAATCCGTAATAGAACGCCACGGGGTGAAACTTTTAATTTCCGTGCAAGTATCACAAGCCCAATATCCCTTACCGCATACAGAACACCAATGATTTGCCTTTTCCATACTTAACTCCTTTATGAAAAGAGGAGATATCTCTATCCCCTCTTTATTCTATAAATTATTTCGCGATATAAATATTGAACAGCTTCTTTTGAAGATCACAATAATCCTGCATCATGGTCATTGTGAAAGAATGACCGGAATCGGTCTGGAAACTCAAATCAGAGTCAATCTTGAGTTTAGCATTGGGGAATACAACCGTAGCCACATAGGTAGCGGTCTTGTCGCAGGTGTCTTTGCCAATAACCTCTAAAACAAACCGTCCAGCGGCAGGGAAGTCTACTGCATTATTCTGAAGCATAATTGCTTCTGTTGCAGCATAATCATAAAATACTGCAATATTTCCAGTTACGCCAGTAGGGACGGTGATGGTCTTTGTTGCCGCATTCAAAGTAAATTCCGTAGCAGAAATAGTAGTGCCCAAACTATACTTAGTGCCAAGAGTGGAGTCACCATTCAGAGCATAGATGTACTTAATCTCAGAGCCAGTCGTACCTACGGGAATCTTAGAAAGAATGACCTTTCCACCACTTACCACTAACTGCTCATATGCTGGCGTCGGGATCGTATTACCAGTACTGGCGATCTCTTTCTTGCCTCCAAACTGTGCGGCAGATAGTCCAAGATCCCACAGAGCATTGCTGCCAGTAAATTCCGCATTCTTTGCGCGGTCAAACTGTGTGATAATAGAACCAATGGCATCCGTCGCATCTACGGTTTCACCACTCATTTTAAGAGATGCATCCTTCACCTGAGTAATTGACCACAGAACTTCTCCGGTCGTATCGCTAAACATCGTTCCTCTACGCACACGGTCAATTACGAAATTGTTTAAATCAAATGACATAGTTAAAATCCTCCTTATAATAAAAAAACTTTCCTAGCCAAGCTCGGAAAAGTAGTTTAGTTCCTTTTTGTTTACTTTTTTAAGATCTATTCCCCCAGAGTATCCACCCTGTAAGAGAAGATCAACATTCTTGATTTTTTGCATCCGTCCAACAGAATCCATAAATGCATTAATTTTTAAGCACCAAACGCTTGAATGATTATAATTAAAGCCGGGCATATTTAGTAAGGTAGATATCAACGGAACTAAATATGATTTATATTTTTTATCTTGAGACATTTCAAAGATTTCTTTCGCCTCTTCCAATAGCACCTCTTTTGTTGTCTCCGTCATTGCTCTTTCAACATTCTTGCTAATATAATGGGCGCTTCGAATATAATCCACTATTATTTCATAGATTGACTTGTCAATAATGCTACCAGTATTCTCGTTGAGCAAACAGATTTCTTCGTTTTGGCTATTTTTTGCAAGTACATAATCTTGAAAATTTAAATCTCCAAACAGTATACGGGTGTCTTCAAAATCAAGGTTTCGATAGATCATTATAAATAATTCGAAGTCATCGACCACATTCCAGTCCAGACCGCTCTGTGATAATTGGTATTTACAATCAGTTGGAGTGGCTGTAATGTTGTGGACTAATGAAAAATACTTTCGTTCCCCAAAGTCACATATTTCACCAAGCGTGGGCTGGTGTATTTTCATGTGACCATTTACTATAAAATCTTCCCCGCGGAATATTCTCAAATCATCGTTATAGTTCATACTATTTACCACACAACGAATCATTGAAATCTTTAGTCTTAAAAACCATATTCCTAAACAAATATCCCGACATTAAAGATCCACCAGTATTCCTAAACAATGTAAGAGGCCCGTATCCTAAGTCCATACGCCCGTTGAACATATTGTCTATCAACTGAGATATATAATCATTTCTATTGGCTGTAACTTTTGGGATATTCGATACTTTCATACACTTTTCACTTGATATAATATTTATTATGAGAGTGGGTTTAACCCATTGCTGGTCGGGGCCATAAGCTTCTAAAATGTCAACTTCTATTGTAATGAAGGTTGTAGCGTCTTTAATCGTTTCAGGGTTTTGTGCGTACGGGAAAATATGGGTATAGGCTAATTCTGATGCATTTTCAAAATTTTTTATTGTTGGACTGTTTATTGCATAAAATAGAGTCTCGTTGTTAACCATAGACTTCATGATTTTATTTTTTAAAGAGGAAATTGTTGAACTATTTGGCATATATGTCCTCCTCCTCTAAAATATTGTTTCAATTAAAACAATTAACTCAAATGGGTCAAACATACCATCCGAGTCTGATAATGTAAGCTTGAATTTTTCGCCTACAAGATTCATATCATTAACGCTTATCATAATACATGAGTTATCTATTGTGGATATAAGCTTGTCCTCAAAGTCTGATTCAATATTCCACACAGAATCTACCCCTTCTACTTCATTGCCATTTTCATCTCTAAAAATAGCATAAAATCTACTAGGTAGTGCTCCTATTTTAACTACCGGAGATTTACACGAAATTTCAGCCAATGAATCGTTACTTTCATCGGAGCGGGGTGGGAGAGTAGCAACTTCTTTATAGTCGCATAGCATAAGGTCGATACGATCTTTCTCTGGATTATAAGTTTTTTCCGTTACTACGATATTAATACAACCATGATCCCAATCACTATAAGGAACCGTATCATTTCGAGTGATTTTGTATGGGGTAGGTTTTTTCTCATTAAAATCAATAAAAAAACCGGTAGGTGAATTTAATTGTACTGTAAAATCGTCTTTGGGAAGTACAATCATTAACTGATCCGACCCTAATACCATTGTCTTGTTTCCGGTTTCCCCACTATTATACTGTGCAGCAGACTGAACCCAGCAATATCTCTCAATAATAGATCCATCATCAGTTTGCCATTTTAACAAATAGTTGCACTTCACCAAATTACCTTTGCAATATAGTTTGTGAAAAACATAGCTGGACGTACATATCCAGTGGTTATTATCGTAGTCTAAGATATCCCCAGAATAAAAATAGTCATCTTTTTCAATCGTTTCCATTGTGATTGTTTGAAAGAAATTTGTTTTTACTTTTTGATCAAAAATTCTTGGTGTTTTTATAAATTCTCTTCCATTAATTTTGCAATCATCTTCACGGTCTATTGCCAAATCATAGTAATATTCAACATGCTTCTTTTTTTCATCCAACATTCTTTTTCGGGGATTAGAGGATACGCCTTCTCTTCCTATTATGTATGATTCAAACGCCATTTTTAACCACCACCTCTTTTAACATGTTCAACATCTTACAAATTTTCAGTATATGCCGTCTATAATCATCATGGTTAGTAATAGAGTATAGGCATTCCAAATGAGACAATATATCTATAACTAAGATGTTGTTGTATGTCATCATATGGAAATTACCATTAATTTTTTGAATAAGAGTTTTTTGATAGGATGAGAAAGATTCTTTCTTTTCTAACGATGCGTGGGATTCTTCATACATGGGTAATAAAGCAAATACTTTATTGATAAGATGAGATATATATTCAGCAGATAATGAGTTTTCAATGGTAGTATTATAAATCGTATTCATGATTCACCTACCATTCAAAGTTGTTATATCCAGACTTTTTTATATCATAGCCAACATCTTCTTTTAGGAGATAAAGTGCGTTCAGCTTTCCGTCTAGATTGTTTTTTTCTGCGTAAGTTTTAAAATCCCCATCCTGTAAATGTAACTGCATCTGCATGATATTAAATGTCTCTTTTGTCAAGTAGCCAATACAAATATATTTCGCAATGATGAGCTGTGTCCCATCGGAAAGTTTTTTATCGAATTCTAACAATTCGTCATTTCGTCCAGATAAATCTATACAAGTCCCATTATTTTCGAGTTCCCCAGAAGCTATTTTTAGATAAGGCATGAGGAGGGAGATTATCCCATAGGTTCCATTCTGATCATACACAATGTCAATCTTATATGATTCCATCAAAGCTAAGGAAATTTCAAATACTTCGGAATATGCTGTATTCATAATTTATTTCCCATTATCTTAATGTATTGGCAAGTGTGCGAATATCTATCTCCGGACTACATGCTTTTCCAATTGCCTCGACCTTATTCATATCAACAGTTTCTCCTTTATTAATCTTATTGGCGATAAGAAGGGAAACTGTTTCTTGAATAGAAGGAGTGGTTGTAGAGATCATTTCCTGAATTGTTAAAATATCAAAATCCATGATGTTTTGAATCTTTTCTGGTGTTAAAAATCGATTATAAGCATCTTCCAAGTACTGTTCCCTAACAGCTCTGGCATCGTTTATATAAACTAACCCATCTTCGAAAATCCATCGGTCAGTATTGATACAGTTAATCAGATGTTCATATATAATGGGAATAGTCTGTCCCAATTTCTCAAGGCGAAAGAATCTAGCTGTGCCATCTAAGGAAGTCCGCAAATTAACGCCTCCGGTAGTGATAGAGGTAATGGTAATTCTTGCATTCATATCAACATCCTCTGGATCAACTTTTGCGCCTTTTCTATTATCTGTATTTTCGTTCTGAGTGGATAGATGCTCCATCATTTTTTTCAATTCTTCAATCTGTGCTTTTAGTGCGTCATTTTCGTCTTTTAGTGGTGCATCAACAGCAATAGTGTTCTGCGCTTCAACTACTTTTTTTTCTTTGGTTGCCTTTGTACTCGCTGCCATTTATAATCCTCCATTTATTTCAGTTTATGGGGTTGAATGAATCCAAACAACCCCATATAATGTTTTAATTAAACTGTGACTTTCATAATTCCATACTTGGCATTTGTAATCAAGCCAACGCCCCATCTCTTATGTAAAGAAACTTTCTGAGATAAGTTTGCTGCGCCATACTGCGAGTCAGCAATTGCAAGACTTCCACCTTCTAATACAAGTTGAACCAGCTTTTGGCTCTGAGGTGAAATCATATAGATATAAGAATCATCTAATGCAAACTCATAATCAGCACTTGCCCAATCAATCTTTTGGGAGATAGCAATAAGCGGAACATTCTTAAATACGGGCAGATATCCAATCTTGGCATAGGTTTCTCCAAGTCCCATTTTCAGATAATCATTGGTTGGTAAAATTGTGCCTAATCCAAGGTCGGTGCCAAGAGCGACTGCTTTTGAACCTCCATTGGCTGCGCTTACCCTAGAAGCTATTTTCTTAAATGCGGCTTCGCTATATGCATTTTCCTTAAAGTTAGCAGTAAGGGTAGAAAAACTTTCTTTGACAATTGTCATTATATCAATTGCAATTTCAGATTCAATGGACAGTGCAACTTTCATTGCATAATCGGCCTGTGATTCTTTTCCCGCCAAAACTCTGTATAGATCTACTTCGGTAGTAATTGTATGATTGCTGGGAGTAATTGCTTTATTACCAGTAAATTGTCTCTGAGCCTCTACGTGTCTACGAGAATTCCCGTTTTTTGTAACTGTGAATAGATCCCCTGACTTAATTGTAAAATCAGCAGAATCCCCATATCCAATTGTGGTTACATTAGCTACATGCAAAAAATCTTCAGTTACAACGTCAGGGATAATCATATCAACTAATTTATTGACTACTGCAAAAGTTGCCCATTGGTATGTAGGATTTGTTGCATATGCTTCCTTATCAATAAAAGAACAGTCTAAATTCAAAAGTTGCCCGATTTCCTTGTCAATTGCACGATTTACAAGATCTTCTTTCTCTTCTAAGGTCTTAGAGGTATCAAAAGATTTCTTTGTAGAGAAGTATACCGCTCTATAGTTATTCACATAATCTTTCCATGCGGGAATCAAAGTTTGAGTCCCCTCCTGTGAAAAGGTAATTGTCTGTCTCATTATTTATTCCTCCTATGATTTATTATTCTGCGGCACAGACTAATTCATATGTCTTAATTCTTTCGTTACCAACAGAAACAAATTTATTTTCTTCTTTTATCTTAAAAGCTAGAGTATCACCGGCTGCGGATGCGAATTTGTAACCAACGCCTCCGACTACGGGCACAACGTGTGTTGCACCAGATTCCGTCCCTTCAACTACGGTAATTGCAATATCGTCTTCCTTTCGCGGACAAAATAAGTTTACAATGGTGCCTTCCTTGAATTCCACCTTTCTGGGGTCATCAGATAACCCTTTGTAATCACCTTCGGTTGCGGTATCTGCATTATAAACAATCGCATATCTCTTAGTAGTTGCTGTGGGTTTTGTTAAAGTATAGATTCCATTCTTGCATGCCCCCAATTCGACGATGTCACCATTTCTGAGTGGAAATGAAGCCTGTCCACTCTTGTTAAGGGAGCCTGTTTCATCAGCAGCTACACCCCTCTTTAAGAAAATATTTTTATCAGCCATTTTTAAATTCCTCCTTATTGAATTTGTTGTTCTAATCTATCCCAAATGCCAGTTGCCCCACTTATTGTTAAATTTTGATTTGGAATAGAGTTCCGAATGCTTTCAGGCGTTTGTACGCCACGTTGTTTTTGTAAATCAAAAGCAAACGCTTTTAATTCATTTTTAAAAAGGTCTACATTTTCATAGTTCAATGATTTTTCACGCCAACTTGAAATTTCAGATGCATTTAATGTGCTTGAAACGTCGTTAAGAGCGCATTCAATTACTCGTTTCTTATTTTCGTCGTCTTTATTTTTTTTGTAGTCTTCAAGAACGGAACACTTTAGCAAGAGAGCTTCATGAGTATTTTTTAAATTTACCAGTTCATTTTGTAATAAAGAAAAATCTGCTTCAAGTTTCATATATTTTGACTCAAAATTTTCTTCGTCTGAATTCTCGGTAGATTCGAGAACTCCCATATCCTCTGCCTCTTCATTAACTATTGTCGTATCACTGTTTTCGGTTACGGGTATATCTTCCGCATTATCATTGTCTTCTGTGGTGTCGGATGTCTCTTGATGAATTACTGTTGATTTATAATGTGCCTCTGACTCATTACCCAAAAACTTTCCATCATCATCATAGACATCAGTGTCTTGACTAATTGAAACGGAGGTTCTTACTATTGCTGTACCGTTCTCCAACACCTCAGGAGTTTCTTCAATTTCAGAATTTTTAAATTCTTCGTTTACCAAAACTAAATCCTCCTTTACATCGTTTTTTGCATCAAAAAAAGAACATTCACGTTCTTTAGCATCTGCGTTATTTAATTCTAATTCAAAGCTTTTCTTGGCTAGACTAAACTCATCTACTGAAAAATTCACTGTTTGGATACTAGCGCCAGGGCAAGCGGGAGATACAACTTCTCCTAAAATTGTCACACCATTGTATGTAAACTCAAGAACTTCTTGGTATTTTTCTTTTGGGTGGTCTTTCGAACTTATAATCCATAATTCAGTAGAAACGTCTTTTAGCCCATCCGTTCTTGAGAATATTTGTACTAATTTTTCTGCATACACGCTCCAAATATAACAGTCAACATACATAAATGTTTTTTTGAGTTTTTTATCATATTTATATGTGATGTTAGCATTGGTTTTGTTTTCTGGTATAAATCCACATGGTACTTCAGACTTTTCATGAGTCGTCGCATCATCTGTCCAAATAGAATAAGCCCACAGTAATGGCTTTCCTAAGATAGTGTCCTCAGATGTTTTCAGAACATCCAGCGTGAAGGAATACCGATGTGCAGTCATACCATCAGAAAAAACCTTCATTCTACATTTTGTAAATTGCGACTTGTTTATTTCTTCCAGTGTTTGAATTTGATCAATTGAAAAGGAGATAATTTCTTTTTTGTCCATTGGTTATTCACCTCCTTCCCATGTATATTGATTATATTTAGCAAGTCATCTGTTTTACTAAACATCCACATTTCATTTAAAATAGAAAGAGGGTAGAAACCAAGTTCTTGCAAATAATCTTTAAAGATATCATCAGTGAGTATGACACTATCAATATCAATGCAAGATGGATTTCTTATAAACATTAGTCCACCTCCTTTGATTCAACGCCTTTTGTTGTTTCATTGCTTCCACTTGTACGACTGGCGGCTCCGCTATCTGACAATTCATCATCGTCCTTACGGGCCCTTCCATTTTCTTTTTCTTCCGCTGACATAGTGGAGGCAGTTTTTATTGGTCTAAATTCATCTGGATATCCCATTGAGTACATCATTCCCATTACATTCTTTGCATCTGTTAATTGAATTCCACGAGAAGAGAATATAGCAGGGGTAATTATTCCATTTTGCATATCGGAATCGGCATTTTTTCTACGCTCGTCTTTATCAAACATAGTTCCAACATGCCGTATCTTAAATTTGTACTTTTTTGTCATTCGATTGACTTGGTACTCACAAAAATTGTTAAATTGACTATATAGCTTTGACATAGTGACCGAATTAAATGTTTTATAGATTCCAGCACTTGCCATATTAACAGTATTTGTCATGCTTAAAGCATCCGTTATTCCCATTTGTAACATAATATTTCTCAACTCTGTATCTAACAGATCCTTTTCACTGGCAGATGGAGAGAAATCAAATGCTTTAAAATCTTCTAAGGGGGCAGCTTTAAAATCAACAGATAGTGTTTTTTTAACTCCAGCTACAAATTGACCCAGTTGTTCACTGCTGATGGCAAAATCATCGGCTTTATTATTTGATCTATTCCCAGTCAATCTCGGAACAGTAGCAAAGATAACTTTATATGCTTCTAATTCCTTTTTCTTCTCCTCCAATTCTTTGTATTTGTCAATCTTGATGCAATCTAAGAGAGAAGATAGCAACGGTGGAACAGATCCAGCGAATTGGTTATTAAACTTAAATACCCATGCATCATCAGGTGTCATAGGAGACCAGTGAATCCAACGGCCATTCCTAGATGGCAAATTTGCATTATAGTCTAATTCAGAACTTTGAATAGCATTACTAAATAACCGCCTAATTCCAGGCGAATATGCATTTATATCAACTCCGCTATTTGTAAAATATGAGAGATCAAAAGAAAATAAATAACCCAAATAAGAATTTGCATCAATCATACAATGGGAAGAAGGCAGTTCTTGCAGATAAATATGATCTTCATAAGTTCTGATAGAAGAGTAGTAAGTATCATACATACTTATATTCCATAGTACCTTAGTAAACTCTTGTTTTACATTAAAGTCATTAAAAAACTTAGACATGATATTAAAATCACTTTTATATTCCTCAGATGAAAAATCAGTTGGTTCTAACTGCGCTCCAGTTAGCAGATAGGGTACTGGTTCCCAATCAAATTCAAGCATATTTGCCATTATTTTTATTGCTTGTCCATATAATGAAATAGTTTGATAAAATTTTAGAGATAATTTTCGCAACTCTTGCTCAAAATTATGCGGTTGCATGACCATTCTTTTGACCTGTTTTGCATCAAGATTTGATGTCTGCATATTCAAGTCTTTAATGGATGTATTTAACATTTGAGGAGCCAACATAAAAGAATTCTGCCCATATGCTTGGGCATTATATGCCTTTATGAACTCTGAAAAATAGGATAATTCATCTGAAAATTGATTATCTGACATTCAATCTCCTTTCTACACATAAGTATATTGCGCGAGCAATTGAGCATCTGTGTTTTTTGATCTATATAGATTTTGTTTGTTTTCGGTTTCCCACTCATAAACAACAGAAAGACCGTAGAAAAGGGAGGTGGCTCTATCTCTCTTCTTGGTCTTTATAATTCTTTCATATACGAGTTTATTATTATCCGTGTATGCCTGTTTAATATTACTTAATTCACTTTGTAGAACATCATGCTCTATATGTTGGGCATATTCCTCTGGCAGCATCTCGCCTGATTTATATTGATCGTCAACCTCTTCTGATGGCTGTAATATTTCAAGAGTCCTGTCTTCAAAACAAACTTTCATATATGGGTAAAAATCATTATTAAAATAATTCGTTGCGTTAATTGCCCTAATCATAGGAATTGCATTTTCAAGCATAAATCCTTCTTCATCATCATCTTTAATGAGGGGTGGATATTCAACCGTCACTTTTGTCTTGGGGTCAGTATATTCCCAACTTTCATAAAAGAACCTTGGCAATCCATTTCCCGACCCACGTTCATCTATTACTAATTTTTTTGTATTTGGGAACTTCAAATGAATTAACTCCCGTAAAAAATCTCTTTGTTTGTTTAGTGGAACGCCATTCATTACTTTCGTGTATACAACAGATTTTGTGAATGTTCCATTTGGACGTGGTTTTAATTTAAGAACATGAGTACAAGCATTATCAGAGTTTTTTGCGTCAGATACCGCTACGTCATGAGTGATGACATAAATTGAAGCTGATTTTTTGGGTTGCTCTAATTCACATCGGTCTAAAACTCTGCATGGCATGGTCAATTCATAGGGATAATAGCTTTCACCAGAACTTCCAACAAAGACTCCTTCATATTCATATGCGAATTTGTCTTTTGTCATTTGGGGTTTTTCTAATTCCCCTTCAATATCTTCCCTGTCAAATAGTCCTGCCTGAATGCCGACCTGATATGGAAAACACATTGTGTTATAGGATTTATTTCCAGAAACCATTTGATCATAATGAAATTTAAACCGTTTATATAAAGCACTCGTTTTCAAGTGTGCAGAAGAAATAAAAATAACCTTACCTTTTTCATTTTGCTGCCATTTTATTGCAACTTGACGTTTTGTTTTAGTCATTGGTATTAATATTTCTTCAATTATATTGTCTTTAACAAGTCTTGCCTCATCAATTAATATTGCATTAAATCGCCAAGAACGGGCGCTATCTCCCCCTCGATCTTGAGAAAGGGTAATGGCACGAATTTCAGAACCATTTTTAAATTCGACAACGCAGTCATCTGTACTGGTTTTGATAGGAAAATTAATTTCCCGTCTGACCTGTTCAATCTTAGATAATTCACCTTTAATTTTTTGGATAATAACATTACGCGCCTGTTGAGAGTTCCCGGATGCAATACCCAGCTTTATATTTTTATAAAGGATAGCCATACAAATAAAAAAGACTGCGACAATAAATGATTTTCCTAAACCACGACAGGCAATTAACACACTATATTGCCCCCTAGCCATTGCTCGAAGTATAACTCTCTGGAATGGGAATAAATCAATGCCTAAAATGTCTACAGCAAATTCATCTATATAATACCGATAGTACGAAATGAATTCAGTCCAAGCCTCATAATCAAGTGTCTCTTCATAGGCAGGATTATTACTATATATACTATCAGAGTCTTCTCTGCGATAATATTCTTCTAATGCCTCCTTGCTCAGTTCTATGCGTTCTTCCTTACTTAATTTCCTCATAATATCACCTACAAGGATTTGGTAATTGTCGATAAATATTCAAGGAGTCTATCAATATCATCTTTGGCAATTGGCTTATGCTCTGGAATCCAATTATGTTCCTCTACTAAGTCAGTTATTTTTGAGAAACTACTGATACCAACATCATTGATACTTCTTTTATCTTCTGAAAATTTTGCGGATTTAGACAAAGAGTCAAAAACATCCTTAGCCGCCTTATATCGGTTTTCGGAATCTTTTGTACTATTTTGAAGCATTTCATCGTATGCCCTATCCATTACGAAACTAGCCTTGGCTATTTTCCGCGCATAATCCCGATGGTTAATGGTGATTATTTTATAGTCTTCATTTAGCCTAGCATAATAATCATCTAAGTAAGCTATGTCTTCAGCGGTGTAATTCCCTCTCCATGCTGGACTATATATAAGTTCTCCGTTATTAGTGTTGTTGAGTAGGGGCGTCGGAGAGATTTCACCAATTATTCCACCCTCTTGCATTTGCAATGATTGAAGAAATGACACTCCAGTATATTGAGGTAAAGACCCTATTGCTTTAAAATAATTTCCAATTACATCCTTACGCCCAGCTCCCGTTTCTATCGCTTTTCGGGTTTCGTCAATAGCACCATTCATGGCTTTTTCTACATATGGTTTATCCATTAGTGAAAGCATTTTTTTGAATTTTTCAACATTTAAACTTCCGTCAGAATCTATAGATTCCTTTTTGACGCATGTCTTACAAATATTTACAACGCCGCCGCCTGATGATGCTTGTGGATTAGTGGCTGTATAAAACTGATTATAAGCTTTTTCTTTGTTGCAGTTGCTACATGTTTTTTTACCACTTGCTATTTTATTTCTTGTCTTTTGAGCCAATCCTTCTCAGCCTCCTTTCTCTCGAATAATTATAGAACTAAGCACTAGAAGAGAATCGAACTCTCGTAACCAGAGTGGAAGTCTGGGATTTTCCCGCTAAATTACTAGTGCAAATAAAATAACAAAAGGACTGAGCACCATCAGTCCCTTTACCATACCACTAATGCAGTTCCTTCTAAAGCAAAAAAATATTTGAGCCCGTCCATTTATTTGAATTCCGCATGACGGTGAGCGGAAAAACATTTGAATTTATCCAAAAGTGGAGAAGATTTTTCTCCTTTGAAATACTAATTTTAAATATCTGTCAAACTACCTTGCTTTACTTCCTTGACACCATCTTTGTCAAAATATTTTCCGAATTCATCTTCTGCAGTGAGATCATTGTAAATCTTTAACATTTCCGAACTACTCCAACCAAAGAATTCTTGTATAACATGAGATGGAAGATTCATTCTATGCAAGCGTGTACATGTATAGTGTCTCATACAGTGAAAATAAAAATCATTACCAATAATACCTGTAAATTCTTCTGTCCAATGACTTATATCTTGACGGGCATTCCATTCATACTTGTCATCTGAAATTTTTCTTTTTGAAACAAACAGATATTCACTTTCAACTCCTTTTACTTTACGTTCTTCCAGCCATAGATCTATATAAGGTTTTGCTCCATATAAAATAAATTTATTTAAAGGTTTCCCAAGCTTTCCAAAGCCTTTTGTCCGAATTTTATCAGTTTTCCACATTGCGTCATAAACAAAATGCTCATCATCAAAATAAGATATTTTCATTTGAAGTAATTCCGATTTTCTCATACCAGAATAGGCGGCGATAGCAACAGCACAAGCCCTTTCGTATTTTTTCTTCTCTATGAGAGTATTTAGAAGATGATCAACCATCTCATCGGGAATTATGGTCTTTTCTCTGACAACTTCCTTATTAGGGTTTTCTATTTTACGGATAATAGGCCGGTAATTTTCGAATTCTTCTTCATCATCTAGCACATTTTCTATATAATTTGAGAGGGAAGATAGACAAGATTTAACACGCCTTATTCTGTTAGGACTCCATCCCCATGTATTAATAGCATGATTTTGGAATTTTGCAATTTCACGCTTGGTAAGTTTTGTAAAAAATTTATCGCTATTGAATTCATAATTCCAAACCCAGAATATATTTAAATCTGATCGATATGCGACAATGGATTGAGGCGATCTATCTATTGACTGTAAATATTCTAGCCAATCATCTCCAAGTTGTTTGTTCTCATGGTTAATAAGTTTTAACTTGTCATTATTCGTAATATTGTTATATACGGTACTTCTTGCCATCTGTTCACCTCACTTTCCTATATATTTTTTAAGCTATTCTAATTTTTCCAGTAATCCTTCTATTGTGATCTCCTCGCCATGACACACTGCCGGTTTGCACTCAAGCATTTCAACCAATAATTCTACTTCGTCTGCGGTTAGAGATATTGTTTTTTCAATCTTTTCGTAATTATCTATCAAAAATTTTCACCTTCTCTACAAAAAAATAGAAGAGTATCACTCTCCGTTATGTGAACTTAATATTATAAGTACACTCGCGCCCACAGTCATCATTAAATATCATGAGAGATTGTCCTGCTGTTGAATACAGCCGCTTTCCATTCGCATGATCATCCGTTCCACACAATGATCTAACAAGGATGTTCTCGATACCAAAACTCTCAAATTCTTCTAAATGATGCTTGTCTGCGGATATTGCATAATCAATCGTTTCGCCATATAATCTTGTGAATAATGTATTTACAGTAACACCAAGTTTCTTAATATTATCCAGATCTCCATGAACACAACAGATGTTTGAGCCAAGGATATTTAATTTTGTAAACTCCTTAAATTCTGATTCAATGATTGAAACCTTGGTATTATCTTTGAGCCTCCAACTCAGCCACCATGGAATCATTTTTTCCATATTATCCGAATGGATGCTTTCTTTTTTGTTTTGTATGGTTCTTAAATGATTGCCGTAACAAGAATAAACCTTCACTTTATTTACGCTGCTGGATATTTCATTTATCATTTGTGCCAAAATCTCTGATACATGCATGATTTGATCACATGTGTCTTCCTCTGATGCGACTCTGGCCGAAGTATGTATGGCCCCATGAGCCATATCCCCAAGTAGCACTAAATGTATGACATTCACTTTATTTAATAATACAAATTCCTTAACTTTATTAGTGAGGTAAATGACGCGGTCTTTACAGATGCTTGTATTGAATTGATTCCAGATATTATCAGTGGTCATGCCATAATGCCAATCAGCACAAAATAATGCAGCTTCCTTTTTAGATACGCATGAAATGTAATTACTGAAATTTAATGGTCTTTCAGCATTAAGTTTTTCAGCTGCCTCGATCATATTTTCTGCTAGATGATCTGACCTTGTGTCGGACACAAGTAATTTATTATATTCCCTACGCTGGTCAAGGATTTGTCTTTTGATTTTGTATAATTCGTCTTTTTGTTTCTGGATTTCATCGTCTTTCTGTTCTTGTATTTCTTTCAGAGGAATATCATTTTTTGAAAGTCCATATTCATCAGTAAAGGGCTTTTTTTTAAGATTTTCATACTGCTTCCTATATTTTGATTCGGTATATTTCTCATTTTGCACGACGTTCAGTACATAGGCTACATCTTCCCAATTGCCAATAATACTCTTATCAGAACATACTCGATAAACCAGTTTTTCTTCTGAATCTTTTCTGCTTAAATCTAAATTTTCCGTTTTTAATTCATCATACCATTGTTTGTATTCAGAAATTTTATCCGCTAGATCTTCATCATATTGTAAACTTTTATATACAACTATTTCTCACACCCACCTTCTAAGTCATCTTCCTTTGTTTCTTTATCGGCTAAGAAGCCAATACGATTTGTATTTACAATCTTATCAATGCGAAGTTCTTGAATTTCCCGATTTCCCTTCTCTATCACCTTTGTTGGATGTAACTTTAGAACTTCGATATACGATGATACAACTGGCATTAGTTCTTCAATAATTGGGATAATTACAGCCCCACTAATTAAACCAAAGATATATTTCTTCATTTTTTTCTCCTTAGAACTTATCCGCAAGCTCTGCGATCCGGCTGCGCCATACCTGCTGCAGCTCGACATACCCGAATTCCGGCTCCCCTTTTAGTACCTCAATCGCTCTCACCATGCCGTTATTACAGCCGTCAAACAAATAAGAGTCTACTTGTGTTTTGAAATCGCCCTCCAAGACAATCTTGCAGTCTTTACTTGCTCTCGAAAGACACAGTTTTAACAGTTCCGTCGAGGTATTTTGGCATTCGGGGATATATAAAATCTCGTTATCACGTATTTCCATTCCGCGAATATCTGCCATAGATATGAGTTTGATTTTTTCTTGCTGCAATAACATATCGACGGCATATCTGTCACCGAATTTTGTGGTCAACATTGCCCCGATAGAGTTCTGCATTGCCTTTTCTGTTGCGCTGCCACTGTAGTATCCCATATCGGAAGCGCCTTTTGCTTTTGTAGGATTAAACATTATGACAGCTCTGTCATATTTTCCTGAGTCTATAAGATACATGATTGATGCTAAAGATAATAAAGATTTACCGCTACCGGCCTTGCCTGAAATAGCAGTAATGGTATTGGATAGTATAGAATCGATGGCGCATGCTTGATAAACATCCTTTGGTTTGATTTTGTCATCGAATAAGGATGATTTCAGCGTCTTATTACATACCTTTTTGTAGTCACTATTTGTCCATTTTAGGGTGTCTACAATTTCTCCATTGGGTGTTTTAATTATTAAATATTGATTTGGCAATAAGCCATATAGATTATCTGAGATATGCGTATAAAAATCACTCATTTCATTATTTGATAATATTAAAGATTTGAAGCCTCGGTAAACCTCTTGATTATTAATAAGGTTAATTTCTCCGCTACTACGAGTTGGCAGTTTGAAGACTTCACGTGATAAAAATCTAACATTTACATCGTCAGATACCAATAAAATCATGTTGGTGAATGCGTTGTAATAATAGGCAGACGCGAGAATTATGTTATCTGGACTCTCAGTAAGTCCAAATTCTTTTAATATATAATCTATAACGGGCTTACTATAGGGTACAACAACGTATTTTCCATAATTTTTATCCAAAAGCCGGGCTATATTTCTGGCTTTATATTTTACCTCGGCGTCCTTATTGGCAGCCGTTTTAATTTTTTCGATTTCTTCTAGCGTCTTTTGGGCAATTACAAATTCCTCTAAAAACGCATTTTCTTGTAAATTTAGTAAAGCATTGGTGTCTAGGAATAGCTTATATTCCAATCAACAAAACCACCTTCCTATTTTTTATTTTTTTGAGACCTGAGATACAGTTTTGACTATTTGACTTTTACGAAGCGAATCTAAGGCGGCTAAAGCACGATGATGTTCCACTAAATAATAGTGAGGATTCCGACTATGGCTTTTGGCAACAAATTGTGGAAATTTCTTCCTCAAAATAACAGACTCACTTTTTGTGATTTTTACTATTTAAAAAACCTTCTTTCTATTTTTAAATTTCCCTATGGGATAGTAGCGGGGGACAGGATTTGAACCTGCGACCTTTGGGTTATGAGCCCAACGAGCTTCCGGACTGCTCCACCCCGCGTTATTGTTAAGCTGACGCGGCAGGATTCGAACCTGTGACACACGGCTTAGAAGGCCGTTGCTCTATCCGACTGAGCCACGCGCCATCAAAAAAGCCCACTATAGGCAGAACCATAAAGGCAGCGGATAGTGGGATTATTAATGTGAATAAAGAGAAAACTAGATATTTTTAATTAACGAGATCTAACAACGTTTTACCAGTCTTGAAAGTTATTCTCTTTCTTTCTGATGTAATCATTTCTTCCCCGGTACGAGGATTTCTTCCGGTATGGGGTTTATATGACCTTACTTTAAAAGTTCCAAATCCTCTTAGTGTAACATCGTTGCCAGTTGAAAATGCATCTTTTAACAGATCAATGACTATATCAAGTGATTCATCTGCTTTCTTTTTTGTAATGCCATTTTTTTCTGCAAGTTGAATTAATTCGTTACGATTCATATAAAAATCCTTTCAGCATTTGTTTTGATCAATATTTTTGTTTTTTTTATGATTTTGAATAAGGTGAGCCACCTTATAATTAGATATTCGATAAGGATACACTGCGTCAAACAGATTTAAATCGTGCCTGACGCAGGTCAAGGAGAAGAGAAGAGTTGAATAAGAATAATGTGCTTTTCTTTCTTATCCTTCTTACGTAAAGGTCAAGGCTGTAATGAAATTACATAAAGTCAATGTTTCACGGAGTTTCTAAATCAAACATTTCTTGTAGACCTCATGCGGTGTTTTGTCTTTTCTCTGTTAACAGCCCTTCTACAGTCGGCGCAATATTTTTGCCTGTTATTGGTTGGGGAAAATAAAATTCCACAATTTCCGCATTTTGAGAACCCCCCATCCCTATAATTTATATATTGATTAATTACATTTCTAAAATCATCAATAGAAAAAGCTACTTCCCCATCATACTTAATAAATGGTACTGACCACATTTGTTTCTTTTCAATATTCTCAATTCTTTGATCGCTTTTTGTGAGTTTTTTCACATCAGATTTTATGTATTCATTCAAATATAAATAATTCAACATCGATTGTTTTGAAAGTCCATTCATTTTTGACAACCCGGCTTCTTTGAAAATATCTGCTTTTATGAGAGAGAACCACTCATAGTAAGGAGTTTTCTTGCGATTACGCAATTCATTTACTTTATCCAACCATTTTTTATAAATCAACATAATAAAAACACATTTTTCGTAATCAGGGTTGTCAATAATCCTAATATTGTCCAATTCAGTTTTGTAAACATCTATTTTAATATTTCTAATAGTTTTTGATGATTTGCACTGGCTAATTAGTTTATTAAAAACACTTTCTCTTTGTTTACTTGACAAATACTTAATTTCATCATTGCATACTTCTAGCAACTTCTCACGGATATCCTTTGAAGAAAAATTGTTTTCGAGCATGTAAAATATTAAAGCCTTTAATTCCTTTAGTTGCCACTTATTAGAATTTACGCGACATCGGTGATATAGGGTTTCACCATATTCATATTCGTCCCAAATTA
>Ga0153943_1000179_pt1 | contig 21461 bp, 24 predicted proteins | sample TSNJ027MetaG_FD_104721 | JGI IMG/M metagenome (GOLD analysis project Ga0153943, IMG submission 104721) | Attine ant fungus gardens microbial communities from New Jersey, USA - TSNJ027 MetaG | ecosystem: Host-associated > Fungi > Mycelium > Unclassified | place: USA: New Jersey, Brendan T. Byrne...
CCGCGGTTGGTGCGGTCGTCCGCCGCGTCGCATGACGAGCGGCTGCAGCGCTGGCTCTGGGCGGTGTCCGAACAGTCGACGGGCGTGACCTACCCGTCTGACGGGTTGCATTACGTGGGAGAATGGTATTATCGCTTACGAAGAACAGCGCTTACATACGTCACCCGCAATTGTGCCCGCTACCAGGCGCGATGATTAATCGTAATGCTTACCGGAAACCCGTTGATTAACGATGAACAGGAATGTTAGATTACCTAGCGTATTGCCAGCAGGCCCGGTGCAATCACCGGCGCCGCGAAGGATGGTTTAGGTGATCGAGCACCCCGACGGAAGCCGGACTCCCCTCATCGATGCGAGCGTCCACATCTTCTTTTCCTCCAACAAGGAACTGCGCTCCGTGATGCGCGAGCCTTACAAGAGCCGCGGTTTCCCCGACTACGAGATGGACTGGTATGGGGCGCCCGGCGGCGAGTACGCGCCGAACACCGAGGGACCGGACCGTCAATACCCGGGCTCGGATCCGGAATTCGTTGGCAATGAACTGTTTACGAAGCGCGGGGTCGACGTCGCGGTCCTGCACCCGATGGGGCGCGGCATCATGCCGGATCGGCACCTGGGCAGCGCCCTGCACGCGGCGCACAACGAGATGATGGTGTCGAAGTGGCTGGAGTCTGCCCATTTCGGTGACAGGTTCCGCGGCACCATCCGGGTGAATCCCGACGACGTCGCCGGCGCCCTGCGCGAGATCGAGAAGTGGCGCGGACACCCGCGGGTGGTTCAGATCGCCGTCCCATTGCAATCCCGCGAGCTGTACGGCAAGCCGCAGTTCTGGCCGCTCTGGGAGGCCGCCGCCGACGCCAATCTCCCGGTGGCGGTGCACATCGAAACGGGCGAGGGCATCGGCTTTCCCCCGACGCCGTCCGGCAACACGCTCACCTATGAGCAGTACCTCAGCTTCATGGCGCTGAATTACCTATACCACCTGATGAACATGATCGCCGAGGGCGTGTTCGAGCGCTGGCCCGGTCTCAAGTTCGTCTGGGCCGACGGAGCCGCGGACTTCCTGACGCCGTTCATCTGGCGCATGGACACCTTCGGTCGTCCGCACCTCGAACAGACGCCGTGGGCGCCCCGGATCCCCAGCGAATACCTGCCCGGACATGTGTACTTCGTCCAGGGCAGTCTCGACGGCCCCGGCGACGTCGAGTTCGCCGGCGAGTGGTTCGGCTTCACCGGCAAAGAGGACATGGTGATGTTCGGCTCCAGCTATCCGCACTGGCAGTGCGGCGACATCCATACGCTGCCCAAGGCGCTGTCGGCCGAGCAGCGCGAGAAGGTTTGCTGGCGTAACGCGGCCAGCCTGTACGGAATCGACATTTCTGTCGACCTCGCGGCGGGCTAGTCGCAGAATAGAAGTCAGGGAAGGCTGAGGAGGTCGCAATGACATTGACCCACATGCAGGAACGAGTTCCCGCCAAGGAGCGCATCGCCGTCCGGTGCGTCGACTCGGATGTCCACCCGGTGCCCAAGCGCGGCGAGATCACCCCGTACATCCCGGAGCCGTGGCGCAGCAAGTTCTTCCTCGACCACAAGATCGGCGAGCTGATCTACTACGACGCCCCCGACTACGCGCACGCCTTCGCGATGCGCACCGACACCTTTCCGCCGGACGGCGAGTTCCCGGGCAGCGACCCGGACATGACGTTCCGCCAGCTGATCATGGAGGCAGGCTCGGACATCGCGATTCTGGAGCCCGCCGGCCGCACGCCGCGTCTACCGGAAGCCAACCAGGCATATTCGAGCGCGCTCAACGATTGGCAGAACAATCACTGGCTGGACAGCCACAACAACTGGCACGAGCGCTGGCGCGGGTCGATCTGCGTTGCCATCGAGGACCCGGAAGGCGCCGTCGAACAGATCGAGAAGTGGGCGGGGCACCCTTATATGGCCCAGATTCTGATCAAGGCCGAGCCGAGACCGTCATGGGGTCACCCGAAGTACGACCCCATCTGGGCGGCCGCCACCAAGCACGACATCACCGTCAGCTGCCACCTCTCGCGCGGCACCTACGAGCTGCTGCCGACGCCGCCGGTGGGCTTCCCCAGCTACAACCACGACTTCATGGTGACCTACTCGCTGCTGGCGGCGAACCAGGTGATGAGCCTGATCTTCGACGGCGTCTTCGACCGCTTCCCGACGTTGCGGATCGTCTTCGTCGAGCACGCCTTCAGCTGGATCCTGCCGCTCATGTGGCGCATGGACTCGATCTACGAGGCGCGCAAGTCACGGGTGGAGATCAAACGCAAGCCGTCCGATTACGTCAAGGACCACATCAAGTTCACCACGCAGCCGCTGGACTACCCCGAGGACAAGACCGAGCTGACCCGCGCGCTGGAATGGATGGAGTGCGACAAGATCCTGCTCTTCTCCTCGGACTACCCGCACTGGACCTTCGATGACCCGCGCTGGTTGGTCAAGCACCTTCCCAAAGCCGCCCGGGACGCGGTGATGTACAAAAACGGCATCGCGACCTATCACCTTCCGGAGACGGTTCCCGTCCTCGAGGGTCAAGTTCGGGTGCTCTGAATTGCCCGAAGACACCAAGCGGCCCGAGCCACGGCTCGCCCAGGGCCGCGAGCATGTTGTTGCCACGGTTGACGAGATTCCCCCGGGCAAGCACAAACTGGTGCCGATCGGACGGCACGGCGTGGGTGTGTACAACGTGAACGGGATCTTCTACGCCATCGCGAATTACTGTCCGCACCAGGGCGGCCCGCTGTGCTCGGGGCGTACCCGAGGACGCACCATTGTGGACGAGACCGCGCCTGGCGATTCGGTCATGGTGCGGGACAAAGAATACATCTATTGCCCTTGGCATCAATGGGGTTTCGAGCTGGCGACCGGCACGACCACGGTCAAGCCCGAGTGGAGCATCCGCACCTACCCGGTGCGTGTCGTTGGCAACGACGTTCTGGTGATGGCCTAACACAACAGGAGAATCGCGTGGCGTCTATCGACGTGAACGGTGGCAATGTCGTCTACGAAATCCTCGGTGATTCCGGCGATCTCATTGCCCTGACGCCGGGCGGGCGGTTCAGTAAGGAGATTGAGGGCCTGCGTCCGCTGGCCGATGCCCTGGCCGCCGGCGGCTACCAGGTGCTGCTGTGGGACCGGCCCAACTGCGGCGCGTCAGACGTGCAGTTCTACGGACAGAGCGAATCCCACATGCGCGCCGAGACGCTGCACAAGCTGGTCACCGGGCTGGGCTTCGAGCGCTGCATCCTCGCCGGAGGCTCCGGTGGGGCAAGGGATTCCATGCTCACCACGATGCTCTACCCCGAAATGGTGACCAAGCTCGTGGTGTGGAACATCGTCGGCGGTATCTACGGCAGCTTCGTGCTCGGTTCCTTCTACATCATCCCCAGCATTCTTGCGGTGCGGGGTACCGGAATGGACGGCGTGGTGAAGGTGCAGGAATGGCGCGACCGCATCGACGAAAACGCAGCCAACAAGCAACGGTTCCTCGACTTCGACTCCGACGAGTTCCTCAAGGTGATGCTGCGCTGGCTCAACGCGTTCGTTTCCAAGCCGGGACAGACGATTCCGGGCGTCGAGGACGAAATGTTCGACCGCATAAAGGTTCCCACGTTGATCATTCGTGGCGGCGAGAACGACATGGACCACCCCAAACGGACGTCGCTGGAAGTCAGCTGCCTGATTAAGGGATCGAAGCTCATCGACCCGCCGTGGCCGGAGGATGCATGGGAGCGCGCCTCAGAGGAACGTGCCGCGGGCAAGGTGAAGCACTTCAACATGTTCGAAACCTGGGTGCAGGCGGCCCCGGCGATCCTGGAGTTCCTGGGGCACTGATGCATTTACCGCGTCTGAATGTGGACCTCGCAGTTGAGCGAGGCCTCCAAGGCCGTGTGGACACGGCTCTCCGGAATGCGATCGAGGTCTTCCTCGCGCAGCCTCACGTAGACGATGTCGTAGCCGTCGTCGCCGGGCGCCCGGACGATCTCGCCGGTGAGCCCGAACCCAGCCAACACACCATGCGCGTCGTCGTCGGTTCCCCTGCTGACAAAGGTCACCACACCAGGCAACGCCGTGCCGCCAAAAGCCTTGGTGCACAACTCGATTGCCGTGCGCTTGGCCGCTTCGGCATCTTCGGCAGCGATCAGCAATTGCAACGCTCGGCGACCAGTCGGCATCGTCGTGAGGTCGCTTTCCACCATATCGATGCCCGCCTCGCCCACGAGCCTAAGGAGGACCACCATGCCCTCTCGTAGCCGCGCATGCGTGAATCGTCCCTCGGGGTCGATGTTGACGCGCACCACGGCAGTCCGCATGTGCGAAAGCCTAACTGCAGGGGCGGCGAGCTAGTTCATGAACACCAGCCAGATAACCACCCAGGCCGAACCGATCACCGTGGCGACCGCCCCGGGCTGCCCGCCCAGGCTGCTGGGCGAGCAGCCCCAAACCCGCGAGGACCTCGCGGCGTACCGGGCACGGGGCGGCTATCGGCCACTGGCCGGCGCCGACGAACTGCTGAGCGAGGTCGAGTCCAGCGGGCTGGTCGGTCGCGGCGGCGCGGCCTTCCCGCTCGCGGTGAAGCTGCGCACGGTTCGCGATAACGGCAGCCGCGCGGGCGGCACCGTCGCCGTCGCCAACGGCGAAGAGGGAGAACCGGCTTCGATCAAGGACCGCTGGCTGCTGCGCAACCGCCCGCACCTGGTTCTGGACGGGCTGCGGCTGGCCGCTGTGATCGTGGCCGCCGACAGCGCCTACGTCTACGTGTCCGACCCCGAATCGGCCCGCAGCGTCGAAGCGGCGCTCGCAGAGCTCGGCTCCGAGCTGCACGGCATCACGGTCGACCTGCTGACGGTGCAGCCCGGGTACGTGGCCGGCGAGGAGACCGCCGCGGTCCGGGCGATCAACGGCGGACCGGCCAAGCCCACCGACAAACCACCGCGCCCGTTCGAAGCCGGCGTCGCCGAACGGCCCACGCTGGTCAGCAACGTCGAAACGCTGGCCAACCTGCCCTTCCTGCAGAGCGAAGGCTCGGCCGCATTCCGCTCCCGGGGCACCCCGGTGTCGTCGGGCACATTCCTGGCCACCATCACCGGAGCGGGACGACCGCCAGTGCTCTACGAACTGCCGCACGGCCTACCGTTCACTGAACTGCTTGCCCTGCACGGAGTTTCACCGGACCGAGTGCGAGGCGCGCTTATGGGCGGGTACTTCGCGGGCCTGCTCGACCGACGAGTGCTCGAGACATCGCTGGATCACGAGACCATGCGCCGGTTCGGCAGCGGCCTGGGCTGCGGCGCGGTCTCGGTGATAACCGACGACTGCCCCGTCGCGGTCGCCGCTGCGGTGCTGGCCTACTTCGACCGTGAAAACGCCGGCCAGTGCGGGTCATGCTTCAACGGGACGGCGGCGATGGCTGCCGCCGCGGGCGCATTGCGCGACGGCGCCGCCACCGTGGAAGACGTGGAGCGGCTGCGCCGCTGGTCGGTGGTGCTACGCGGGCGCGGTGCCTGCGCGACCCTGGACGCCGCGACGAACGTCGCGGCAAGCCTGCTCGCTCAGTTTCCCGACGAAGTCGCCCGCCATCTGGAAGGCGCCTGCCAGAACTGCGGCGGCCAACCGTTCCGCGCCGACCGTCCCTACGAGGCGGAAGTTGCAAGGCAAACATGAAAATTCGCCTTGACCGCACGGTCTGCGACGGCTTCGGCGTATGCGCTAAGCATGCGCCCGGCTACTTCTCCCTCGACGATTGGGGATACGCGTCCCTGATCGGCGACGGCACCGTGGCCGACGGAGATCATGCTGCGGTCACACGGGCACTGCTGGACTGCCCGGTGCACGCCATCACCGAGATCGGCGACCCCAAACCCAGCGTTCCGCACCCCGAGATGCGCGACGACGACGAAGACCCCGCCGCGCGCGTTAACACCGAATCCAACGAAGCCCAGTGGGGTTTCACGCGTTGACGCAAAACACCGGACGTCCGCTGCCGCTGATCACCGACGAGAACGAATTCTTCTGGCGCTCAGGCGCCGACGGCACATTGCGGGTGCAAGGCTGCGCGGACTGTGGCTCGCTCATCCATCCGCCCGCGCCGATCTGCCGGTACTGCCGCTCGCACCATCTGGAGGTGCGGGCGGTATCGGGTCGTGCGACGCTGGCCGGGTTCACCGTCAATCACCGGTTCAGCCTGCCCGGCCTACCCGCGCCGTACGTCGTCGCGCAGGTCGCGATCGCCGAGGATCCGCGAGTCCGGTTGACCACCAACATCATTGAGTGCGACCCCGAGCAATTGCAGCTCGGTCAACAAGTCGAGGTCGTCTTCGAGCAGGCCGAAGACGTGTGGCTGCCGTTGTTCCGTCCCACCGAAGACACCCAGACCGCTGCACTGCCCATCGACGAAATCGCCCCGGCGCGCTTCGGGGAGTACGTGCGCCCGATGCTCACGGCGGAGAAGTTCGAAGACAAGGTGGCGCTGACCGGCATCGGCATGTCGGAGATCGGTCGCCGGCTGATGGTCCCGCCACTGTCGCTGACGGTGGCCGCATGCGAGGCCGCCATCGCCGATGCCGGCCTGACATTCGACGACATCGACGGCCTGTCAACCTATCCGGGCGGGGGCAATCTCGGCGGGTTCGGCGAAGGCGGAGTCACCGCGCTGGAAGCGGCGCTGGGCATCCGGCCGACCTGGCACAACGGCGGCATCGAAACCTTCGGCCCGGGTGGGTCGGTCATCGCGGCGATGCTCGCCATCGCCGGCGGGCTGGCCCGGCACGTGCTGTGCTTCCGGACGCTGTGGGAAGCCACCTTCAACGAGCAGATGAAGCAGGGCAAGATCGTTCCGTCGATGGGCCGCCGAGCCGACTGGCTGATGCCGTTCGGCGCCACCTCGGCGGCTCACACGTTGGCGCAGAACGCGCAACGCCACTTCCATCGCTACGGGACGACGAAAGAGACGCTGGGCTGGATCGCGTTGAACCAGCGTGCCAATGCCGAACTCAACCCGTCGGCGGTCTACCGGTCTCCGATGACGATGGACGACTACATGAACGCACGCCCCATCACCACACCGTTCGGGCTCTACGACTGTGATGTGCCCTGCGACGGGGCGATCGCCGTCATCGTCTCGGCCGTCGACGTCGCCCGCGACATGGCCAAGCCGCCGGTGTTGGTGGAGGCGGTGGGCACGCAGATCATCGAGCGGATCGACTGGGACCAAAGCACATTGACCCACGAGCCCCAGGTCCTCGGCCAATCCGCGCATCTGTGGTCGCGCACGTCGCTGCGACCCGAGGATGTCGACGTCGCCGAGCTGTACGACGGGTTCACCATGAACTGCCTGTCCTGGATCGAAGCGCTGGGCTTCTGCCGGATCGGTGAGGCCAAGGAATTCCTGGACGGCGGCAAGAACATCGCCCGCGACGGCCAGCTGCCGCTCAACACGCATGGCGGTCAGCTGTCGCACGGCCGAACCCACGGCATGGGCCTGCTGCACGAAGCCGTCACCCAGCTGCGCGGTGAAGCCGGCCGGCGGCAGGTCGCCGATGCTCGAGTCGGCGTGGTCAGCAGCGGCGGCCTGACGCCCAGCGGCGTACTGCTGCTGCGAGCCGACGCATGAGCCGCACCGGCGCGCCGGCGACGATGCAGTGGGGGCACCCCCAGCCGCGCAGCGGCGAGGGAGACGAAGCGATGAGGTGGGGGCACCTCCCGCTTGCGGGGGCGAGCGGCGCATGAATGCCGCGCCCCATCCGCGGGTCGTCATCGTCGACGGCGTGCCGATGTCGGCACTAGTCGCCGAGGCTGAAGACCCGAAGGCCGTCATCGTGGCCATCCACGGCGGCGGCACCACGGCAATCTATTTCGACTGTCCGGGCCACCCTGAATCGTCGTTCCTGCGAGCGGGCACGGCGCACGGGTTCACCGTGGTAGCGCTCGACCGGCCCGGCTACGGCAGCTCGGCTCCCTACCCGGAAGCGGTGGCTCGCCCTGAGCAGCGGATCCAACTTGCTTATACGGCAGTCGATCGCATCCTCGGTGAACGGCCGCGCGGCGCCGGCATCTTCCTGATGGGCCATTCCGGCGGATGCGAATTGACGATGCGGATGGCAGCAGACACACGCGGTAGCGATCTGCTGGGCATCGAATTAGCGGGCACCGGGCGGCATTACCACCCGGCGGCCCGCGAGATGCTGAAGACGGCAACCCGGGAACGCCGCCCGTCGGGTCTGCGTGAATTGTTATGGCACCCAACGGAACTGTATCCGCCCGAGGTGCTCAACGGAGCCACGGTGTATCCGGGGGCTCCGCCCTACGAGGACCTCATGGTGTCCAACTGGGCCCGACAAGACTTCCCCGCATTGGCTCCTGCCGTGTGCGTTCCGGTGCACTTCAGCATCGCCGAACACGAGAAGGTCTGGGAGACCAACACTTCGGCGATGACCGAGATCGCGGCCATGTTCTCCGACGCGCCACGGTTCGTCATCTATCACCAACCCGGCGCGGGGCACAACATCAGCCTCGGCCACACCGCCGCCGACTATCACGCGACGGTTCTGGCGTTTGCGGAGGAATGCTCGTCTGCTCAAAAGCAAGGCACGCGTGAAAGTCCCGATTTGGAGGCCGGTTGATGCAGGTCGGATTCATCGGGTTGGGCAGTCAGGGCGGCCCGATCGCAGGGCGCATCGTCGAAGCCGGCTTCCCGACGACGCTGTGGGCCCGCCGACCGGCTTCACTCGAGCCGTTCGCCGATACCCCCGCCAAGGTCGCCGGGTCGCCGGCTGAACTCGCGGCCAGTTGTGATCTCGTCTGTCTCTGCGTGGTCGGCGACGCCGACGTCGAGGAGGTCACCGGCGGAGAGAACGGCGTGCTGGCCGGGCTCAAGCCGGGCGGCGTGATCGCCATCCATAGCACCGTCCACCCCAAGACATGCCATGAGTTAGCGAAGAGGGCCAGCGCACAAAGTGTCTCGGTTATCGACGCACCGGTGAGCGGTGGTGCTCCGGCGGTGGCCGAACGTCGCCTGCTGATGATGGTTGGTGGTGACGCCGACGTGGTCGAGCGCTGCCGCCCGGTGTTCGAGACCTACGCCAACCCCGTCGTGCATCTGGGCGATCTGGGCTCCGGACAAACCACCAAGCTGTTGAACAACCTGCTGTTCACCGCCAACATAGGAACGGCAGCCGCCGCCTTGGCGCTTGGAGAGGCGCTCGGGGTGTTGCCGGACCGGCTCACCGACGTCATCTCGCGCGGCAGCGGGAACAGCTTCGCGCTCAACGCTCTTGGCGGAGACACCGGCGGTTTGGACCGCCTTGCCGGCCTTGCTGGAGCACTGCTGCAGAAAGACGTCCGCTTGGTCGCCGACCTTGCCGATGCCGCCGCCGTTCCCGGTGGTGCTGTGCTCGACACGGCCGATGCCACCCTGACGCTGATGGGACACCCACGGTGAGAATCGGATTCATCGGCGCGGGACGGATGGGACGCCCCATGGTGACCCGTCTCGTCGAGGCCGGCCACGACGTCACGGTGCTCGGTCGCTCTGCCGAGAAGCGCGCTGCCATAGCCCAACTGGGCGCCAGCACAGTCGCCCACACAGCTGAGGTGAGCGCGCAGGCGGACGCGGTGATCGTCTGCCTGCTCACCGACGAACAGGTACAGCAGGTCTGTCTGGCCGACGACCTGCTCGCGACGATGCCGCCGGGCTCGGCCCTGGTGGTACACACCACGGGAAGTCCCCGCACGATCGAGACCATCGCCGGGTGCGCGGCACCGCACCAGGTCGACGTCGTCGATGCGCCGGTCAGCGGAGGCCCGCCCAACGCCGCGGCCGGTGCCCTGACGTTGTTCGTCGGCGGCGCCGAGGATGCGGTTGCGCGAGTACGCCCGGTGTTGAGCTGCTACGGCGATCCGGTCTTGCACGTCGGCCCGCTGGGGGCGGGGCAGAAGGTGAAGCTGGTCAACAACGCATTGTTCGCAGCCCATATCGGATTGCTCTCCGGCGCTGTCGAGCTGGGCGCGCGGCTGGGCGTGCCGGAGTCGACGCTGCTCAACGCGCTTCCCCATGGCAGCGCGTCCAGTCGCGTGCTGGATATCGTCGCCGCGGGCGGATCCGTCGCGTCCTTCATCGACACGGCCGGCGAATTCGTCGGCAAAGACGTTGGCGTTGTCAGGAGTATCGCCGTTGAACTGGGCAGTGACCTGGGTGTGCTCGGCGACGCCATCGGCGCGGCGATACCGGGGTGAGATGAGGTCTTTTCCGCCCGCCACGAACCGTCTACCGTTAGCGTTACAGTCAAGCATTCCGTCGTAAAGGTGTAAGGCGCAAACTGGGCGCTGAGGAGCGTGCAATGACCAAGCCGAAGGTCGTCTTCGATCCGTTCTCCGAAGAGTTCTTCACCAATCCGTTCGAGATTTATCGGCGAATGCGTGAGGACGCCCCGCTGTACTACGACGAGAAAGAGGACTTCTACGCGCTGACCCGCCACGAAGACGTGGCCGGCGCGCTCAAGGACTACGAGACCTACTCCTCAAGCCGTGGTTGCGACTTGGCGATGGTGCGCAGAGGCATAACACCCGAGCAGAAGTCGATCATTTTCATGGATCCGCCGGAGCACCGGCACATGCGTAGCCTGCTCAACAAGGCGTTCACCCCGCGAGCCGTTCAATCGCAGCACGACACGGTCGTCGACGTCGTCGACAAATACCTGAGCGGCGCCGATCCCAACCAGTTCGACGTCGTGCAAGACTTCTCCGGGCCGTTCCCCGTCGAAGTCATCACCACGATGGCCGGAGTGCCGGAGGAATACCGCCAACAGGTGCGGCACTGGATCGACACCAGCCTGCACCGCGAACCGGGACAGATCGAAATCAGCGAAGCCGGCATCCAGGCCAACATCGACACCGCGATGTATTACTTCGGGCTGGTGCAGGAACGGCGGGAAAACCCGCAGGACGACATGATCAGCAAGCTGATCGCCGCCGAAATCCCCGGCGAGGATGGTCAGACTCGCAAGCTGGACGATATTGAAATATGTGGGTTTGCCACGCTTCTAGGCGGGGCCGGCGCCGAGACCGTCACCAAGTTGATCGGCAGCGCGGCCGTGCTCTTCGCCCGCAACCCAGACCAGTGGGACAAGCTGAAAGAAGACCGGAGCAAGCTCCCGGGCGCCGTCGAAGAATTGTTGCGCTACGAGGGACCAGTTCAGTACAACGTCCGCTGGACCTTGAAAGAGGCACACACCAGCGGTGGCACGATCCCCGCCGGCAAGCCGGTGTTCTTGATGAAGGCCGCGGCGAACCGAGACCCCGACGCCTTCACCGACGCGGACACGTTCGACATCGAGCGCGACCAGACCGAGGCACAGCACCTCGGTCTGGGGTACGGGATTCACAGTTGCCTGGGCGCGGCGTTGGCCCGGATGGAAAGCCGGATCGCTCTGGAGAAGCTGCTCGACTTCATGCCCCGTTACGAGGTGGATTGGGACGGTTGCAAGCGGGTCACCATGCAGAATGTTGCGGGCTGGCTGAACGTACCGGTCAAGGTATTGCGGTGAGAGGGCTTGAATGACCAAGAAGATCGAGGTCGACTGGGAGCTGTGCGAAAGCAACGGGGTGTGCATGGGCATCATCCCGGAGGTGTTCCGGCTCGAGGATGACGACACACTGACCGTGCTGCAAGAGGACGTCACGCCGGAGAACGAAGAGCAGGTGCGCGAAGCAGTCCGACAATGCCCACGGCAGGCGATTTCAATCGTCGAATAACGGTTGCGCCGTGAGCTCGTCAGCGCGATAAGCCCACCAAGCCGACGCCCTACCGGGTCCGATGAAGGCGTTTGGGTGCCCCGTGTTCGTCGGTACATTTTTGGCGTACCCGCGTTGTTGGAACAGCTAATGACCGCAAGCGGCGCCGTCACAACGATGAGGTGATCACTTCCCACAAGACGAAGGGAGTTTGTGATGGGCACGACTGTTCTACAGGTAGGTGAAGTTCCGCCCCCGCTCGCCGAGGCGCTGACCGCGAAATACCACGCTCTGGTGCTGCCGATCAGTGCGGGGCGTGAGGATTTCCTCGCCGAGCATGGTGCTTCGGTCAAAGCGATTGTCGATGCCGGCCAAGCCCCGGTCGACGCCGAACTGATGGACGCATTGCCCAACCTGGGCGCGATCATCCATTGCATGGACGGCTACGACACGATTGACATCGATGCCGCGCGTCGGCTGGGGATCGGCGTCAGCAACACAGCCGACGCGGTGAGCGACAGCGTGGCCGATACCGCAGTCGGGTTGATGCTCATGACAGTGCGCGGCTTCGGCGCCGCGGAGCGCTACGCGCGCGCCGGCCGCTGGTCCGTTGACGGGCCATACCCATTGACTCAGGAAGTGACCGGATCGCGGGTGGGGATCCTGGGTCTCGGCCACATCGGTTCGGCGATAGCCCACCGACTCACCGGATTCAATTGTGTCATCGCCTATCACAACCGCCACGAACTGCCCGGTTCGGACTACCGCTATGCGCCGTCAGCGGTGGACCTGGCGAAATCCGTCGAGGTGCTGGTGGTGGCGACCACAGGCGGGAAGGACGCCCCGCCCCTGGTGAGCCGCGACGTGTTGGAAGCCCTTGGCCCCGACGGTTATCTGATTAACATCGCCCGAGGCAGCGTCGTAGACGAGCAGGCTCTGGTGGACCTGTTGGCCCAGGGACGGCTCGCCGGTGCGGGCCTCGACGTGGTCGCCCACGAACCGGATGTGCCACAACAACTCCGCGAAATGGACAACGTCGTCGTGCTGCCGCACGTCGGCACCGCGACGGCACACGCGCGCGCGGCGATGTCCGCGCTGACCCTGCGCAATCTGGATGAATACCTGACACACGGCACCCTCACCACCCCCGTCATTGCGCCGACGCGTTAAGCCCATCGCCGGCTACGGGCCGCCACCGTATGTCGACCCGCCTGGCTGCTTCTAGGAAAGCTGCTGCCACTCAGCCAAATCCGGATAGGATCACGACGTTACAGTCGGAGGCGCCTTGGCGCAGTTTCGCTGCCTTCTGATAGGCCTCCGACTCGTACCACGCGCGAGCCGCGTCAACCGATTCGAATTCCAGCACGACAGTCTGGTTGCCGTGCCAGCTGCCTTCGACGACTTTGGGCGCGGTATCCACCGCGAGAATGTTGACCCCGCCCATCGCTGCTCCGGCGGCTTGGCCATAGGCCTTCATGCCCGCCGGATCCTTAACGGCCTCGGTGAGGATGACGTATCCCTTTGGCATGGTGCGACGAATCTCCTTATCCGAGTGCGCTTCTGGTCATCGCTCAGCGATGGCCTGTTCGGGGCAGCAATCGATAGCCTCCCGGGTGGCCGCCTCGAATTCCGTTGGCACATCGGACCCTATCGCCTCGGAGTAGCCATCGTCGGTCAGGCCGAATACATCCGGACAAAGCGTGACGCACACGCCATGACCGCGGCAGCGCTGATCGTCGACCCAGACCTTCATGTTGGCGTGAACTCCAGGTGCAGTTCGGTCAGGCCGCGCAGGATGTAGGTCGGAACGTATTGGTAGCGGCGATCATTCGCCGGTCCGTGATATCGCTCGTTGATCCGGATGTCCGATGTGCGGTCCAGCAGCCGCTCGATGGCCACCCGCGTTTCGGCGCGGGCCAGAGGCGCACCAGGGCAGCTGTGGATGCCTCGCCCGAACGAGATGTGCTGGCGAGCATTCTTTCTCGCCGGATCGAAGGTGGTGGGGTCTTCGAACCGGCGCGGATCGCGGTTGGCGGCGGCCTGCACTAGCATCACCGTGGTGCCCGCAGGTAAGTCGACTCCACCGACATTGACGGGCACCCGGTTCATTCGGAAGTCGCCCTTGACCGGACTTTCGATGCGCAGCGCCTCTTCGATGAAGTTGGGGATCACACTGCGATCTTTGCGCAGCTGCGCCTGGATGTCGGGGCGCTCACCCAAGGTCTGTAACGATGCGCCCAGCAGTCGCACGGTGGTTTCCTGACCCGCCGAGAATACGTTGGCAGCAACGCGGGCCACGTCTTCGACCTCGGGAGTCGAGCCGTCGGGGTAGGTGGCGGTCGCCAGGCCGGTCAGCACGTCGTCGCGGGGCTCGCGACGACGGTCGGTGACATAGTCGGAGAAGAGGCCGTAGAGGAATTCCAGCGGACTGTGCGCCAGTGATTCCTTGCCGGTGCCGCCGATGCCGCCCCCTGAGTGCTCACGGATGCCTTTGACGAACTTGTCCCGGTCTTCCATGGGCACTCCCAGCAGGTCGGCGATGACCAGCAGCGTGAAGGGACCCGAAAAGCCCTTGATCCATTCGCCTTCGCCAGGTGCCAGGAATCCGTCCAGCATTTGGTCGGCAAGCACCCACATGGCGTCCTCGTTCTCCTTGAGGCGCTTCGGGGTGATCAGCCGCATCAGCAGCGAGCGGTGGTTGGTGTGGGTGGGCGGATCAAGCGTGGGCAGCTGGTCGCTGAACGGCAGCTCGTCACGGTGTTGCTCGATCAGTTCGGTGATGTCGTCTCCCTCGAGCGGTACCGGAAAGCCGGGGAACGGGCCGGTCACCGAGATGCACGAGGACCACGTCTCGGCGTCGTTGAGGACCGCGCAGGCTTCCTCCCAGCCGGTCACCATCGTGACGTCGTGGTGCTTCTCCCGGGTGACCGGGCACTGCTGCCGCAGCGCCTCGTAGTAGGGGTAGGGGTCCGCGATGAGCTCGCTGCCGCGGAAGAAATCCATTTCGGTGAAGTCGTTCACCATCTGCTCCTCCGTTCGGCAATCTGCGCTATGAGAACGTCCCTCTCAGCTTTGAGTATTAGATTTCCATAGAGCATGCCGCGACGTCAACGCAGCATGAACGTGCGGGGGTTCGAGCCCGCCGTGTGCGAGTTAGCTGGCCGGAATGAGATCAGCCTCGACCGACGGGAAGGCCATCACCCTGCTGCGGAAAATCTCGACCAGCCCAATCGAAGCCTGCGGCATCGCCGCGGCCGCCAGGGCCTGGGCTTTGAACGCCTGGGCTGCGGCGCTCAGCCGGTGCTCGACCAAGCCGACGCTGTCGTCCAGCTCGGCCGGCCACGTCTCACCCCACAACGTGACTTCGGTGGCGCCCTGGTCGAGGGCCTGCACGACACCCTGCCGGACGCGGGAATCGCAGCCAAAAAGGTCCGCCGCAGCCGCCAGCGTCTGGGGAGGCGGCCGGTGCCCCGCCGTCGCGAGTGCGTACTCGAGGTCGACGATCTGGACGCCGAGGATCTGCAGCGGTCGCTCGTCAGGATGGTCGGCGATCAGCACGGTGACATCCCATCCGGCCATCGCCCGGTCGAAGAGCCAACCGCCGGCGAACTTCACCACGTCGGCGACGTCCGCGGCGACCACATCCAGCCGGTATCTCACGCCGGGCTCGGCGGTGCCATGTCCCGAGCCAATGACTCCGAGTACTCCTTGAAGACCTCGGTCAGTGGTATCGAAGGATTGAGCAGCCATGTGGTCTCCATTCCGGTGATGAAGGCGAGGATTTGCACCGCCTTGACCGTGACATCCATATCCATCCGAAATTGCCCGGCCCGCTGACCGCGCCGGATGAGCTCGGTGACGATGTCGATCGCGTCCTGATATCTGGCGAACAAGCGATCGTGCAGCGGGGCGTCGGAGTCGATGTTCTCCGCGAGCAGCACGGTGAATGTGCCCACCAGTTCCGGTGACCGGTGAAACCGATCGGCGACCGCGGCGATTTCCGAGATCAGGTCACCGGCCCGGTCCGCATGCGCGTCGTCGTCGGCGTCGCGGACGTCGAGCACCGCGTGCAGCAGCTGTTCCTTGGATTCGAAGTGATGCAGCAGGCCGGCGGGGCTGACGCCGGCCTCGCCGGCGATCTGGGCAAGGGTCGTGTTGCGCCACCCGTTACGGGTCAGCAGCCGCTGCGCAACGGCCAGGATCCGTTGCTTGCGGTCTTCGCCTTTGGCCCGCAGGGAATCGTACGGCCTTGTATCCGGCACCGGACTCCTTCGTCCAACCAACCTAGTGAACACACAGTAGGTTGGTTCGGCGACTGTGACAAGGGTCGCAACTGACGATTTTTCGCCACGCCCGTCGGCGCCGTCACAAACCAAGCGACTTGGCGATGATCACCTTCAACATCATCCTGGGCGTTGGTACCCGAAAACTGTGTTGGCTATTCGATAAACCCCCTGGTCAGACTGTCGGGCGCGTTGATCGCCGGAAGATGCCCGAAATTCTGCTGCGGACGATCTGCGGACGGTCCGGCGTGGCGGCGCGACGGCGCGGACCCGGCCGCCGATACCGTCCGATGGTCATGGCCGACACCGACAACGACGCGGGCGGTTTCGCCTCAGGAAATCATCGGGGTCTTCCGCGTGGACGAAGGAGCGGCGGCCGATCTTAACGAGCGACAATTCGCCTCCCTTGACTAGCGCGTAGAACGTGGCGGGGCTGATACCGCCCAGATGCTGCCGGGCCTCGGTGACCGGCATGAGGCGCCGCATATGGTTCTTGTGGCACCAAGGGCACAGTTCGCAATCTTCCTTTGGCACCTTGGGATTTTCAGCCGCAGGTGGAGGCGGCGGTGCCGGGCGCTCCCGCTCGACGGCTGCCTGCACGGCTTCATTGATGAGGTCTCGCAGTGCCTGGGCGAGCTGGTCAGCGGCATCACTCATCGCTGCTGTCTTGGATCGTCAGTGCGTTGAAACGTGTTGCGATCTAACCATTCCAAGACGTCGGATCACCGGTAGAGCACCCTACCGCCGCGCTTGATGTACTTCGGGCTAGTCGCCCGGTAACGATCCTGGGCAAGCGAAGCGGTACTGGTGTGGAGATACTCGGCGACTTCGGCGGGCGTCGCCAGCGCTGGTAGTTGATCAGGCATGACCGACGATGATAACCAGCCCGCTTCAAGCCCCCTGTTAGGGTGGAACTCGCCTGACGGACCAGCGGAGGAGGGCGAAAGCTCTTGCTAGCAGCGGAAGTTCATCACCAAAGACAACTGGACATGTCCGCGACTGCAGCATGGATATTGTGGGTATTTCGTGGACAAGATGCTCATGAGGACCACCCTCGACCACCTATCCACAGCGGCGGCTCCTGGCCGTTGTACATGCTCTTGGGCCGCCATCGCTGTCTGCGCAACAGTCGACCGGCGTGGTGCTCGGCCACGTCCTTCAGGTACTCGACGTCGTCGCTGGTCCACGGGTGCTGGCCGGTCCCGTCCAACCACCACCTCGGTTGGCCGTCCTGCCCGTAACGGGTTATCCGGTAACGCCAGGCGACGTGCCTACCCTTGGCGTCAACCTGCCAGTCCAGCAGCCGCGGGCGGACGGCCTCGGGCGCCGGCTGGATAAATTGCCGGGGGTGGGTTATCCGGATCTCGATAAACTCGCCGCCCATGAATTAAACCTACCAGGACGCTTGCTTGTGTCAGTGGTTCTACCTGCGAAGATGGCGTTCCGAGACTGCGCCATTGACGATAATCGCGCAAAGTCACGACGGCGACTGCGAGCGCCACACCACCGCTGGTCGCGGTGGCGAGGGCCCGTGAAGTTGTGAACATGTGATGCCTAGCTTTCGGTAGTTGCTCGAGCTTCTTCCTCGATGAGCTGCGTCGACGGGACGCGCAGCGCGCTGAGGCCGCGAGCTATGCCCTGGCAAGACGTGTGTATCTGCTCACTTGGGTTAACGGCGTGTTCGCGGCTGTGGCCGCGATTGTTGCCATAGTCGCCTTGGCCCACACGTGCGGCTGACCGAAGGTCTACTCGTGTTCCTGATATAGCGCGCACCATCGAACACGCCGTGGGCGCGCGCTCGTAACCGGATGGGTTCGAGCTGGCGAACCGACACGACCTCGACCAACGTCCACGCGACTACAAGGACGACAAACTGGCGGAACTGTGGCGAGGGCCGCGCATAGCGGCGGGCGAAGGTTGGGGTTCAGAATCCATCCCGGAGGCAACTCCGAGCGCGCTAACTCCGGTAGCTGTTCAGCTCCGAACTGTCGGGGTGAAGCGGGCCATGCCGCGCAGGATCCACGGTGTCCGCCTGGCCATTACCGCCACGGCGCGGTCCGACCTGCGCATCGCGGTCCGCGGGCCGGGGGTGGGGGTTGACGCCAGTTCTGCCTCGGCCGATCCGGCCGGCGGCCCGTGGCGATCGACCGCCAGCAGTTGCCAGGTGCCGGGCACGCCGCGCAACTCGACACTGCCACGGTCCTCGAACCCCGTCCCCGAGCCGACGACCAGGGAACGTCTTCCCGTTCATGTCTAGTTTCCCGCTCACGCCACTTTCGCGGGCCGCAGCATCCGCTTGGCGACGAGCGCCGAGAGCCAACCTGGTGACAGTCGTGCGCCCATAGACATCACCCGATTACGCCACCCGCTGACGACGACGGCACGGCCCCGGTCCAGAGCGCGCAGCCCGGCGGCCACAACGGGTTCAGGCGCAGCGAGGCGCCGATAGATCGCGGTGTGCGAGACATCCGATTCCAGCGCATCGACGAAACCGGTGCGGGTCGCCCCTGGGCACAACGCCGTCACGGAGACACCCGAGCCGCGGGTTTCTGCCCACAAGGCTTGGCTCAGCGACAGCACGAATGCCTTCGACGCGCCGTAGGTGGCTTGATAGGGGCCAGGCTGAAACGCGATGGTGGAGGCGACATTCAGAATGCCGCCACGACCGCGGGCCAGCATCCCGGGAAGCACCGCATGGGTCAGACGCACCAGCGCGTCGACGTTGACCGCGAGCAGTTGGTGCTCGCGCCCGGCATCTAGCTCTGAGAACGGACCGTAGGTGCCGAACCCGGCGTTGTTGACCAGCACGTCGATGACCCGCGCGTCCAGATGGGTTACCAGGGCATCGATACCGTCGTCGGTGCCAAGGTCACCGACGACCAGTTCAACATCAACATCCGGGGCGGTCTGGCCAACCTGCTGCGCCACCGCACTGAGCCGAGCATGGTCCCGCCCAGTCAGCACCAATGAATGACCCCGCTGGGCCAGCTGGTCGGCGAAGATCGCACCCAGCCCGGAACTGGCGCCGGTAACCACGGCCCACCCCGATCCGTCGCGCTGCCGCTTCGCCATTGCTCCTCCTTCGATGCGGATGATATTGCTTGCCAACGTGTTTCAGGAGATCAAATGCCGTGGAACTGCTGACTGTACCGCCACGGCGTGGCTGATGAGGCCGATTGCTGCACCGAGGATGGGCCATATCGGCCAGAAGTTTGAGGCGCCTGCTGTTAAACAATTCCCACCCGATGCCCTGGGTTACCCAGGCGACATCTTCCGTCCCGCCAGCCTCTCCCGACAGACCAGGGATGTTTCCATGAGTTCTTCTCCCTTAAGCCGTTTGAATGACGCCTTGGAGGGGGGCCAATGGCTACCGTTCGATGGTGCCGCGAAGCAGTGCAACTGACGCGAGTAGTCCGCTACCTGTCTTGTTTCGACGTTCACCGAACTCTCGCTCGGCGCTTGAGTCACCGCACCCGCCCGACGGGAGTCCGTGCACCGTGTCCAGGGCACACCAAGCACACCTTTCTCGCCGAACTCGGTGCCGCCCGACTTAAAGCTTTCGAAGCTTCCGCAGGACCTGGGTGAATACCAGCGGGGATGTCAGGGCGGTCTTGAGGCTCCGGGCGACGGTGGTCAGGTTCGCCAGCACGACGTATCGCACTCCGCAATCGCGCCACTGGGCTACCTGATCGAGGATTTCATCGGGCGTTCCATTGAGGTAGAACTCGCGCAGCACTGACGGCGGGATGTCTTTGAGGTGAGATAGCGCTGTCTGTTCGTCCCAATCTTGGGGCAGGAGATCTTGGGCTCCCAAAAACCCTTCTCCGAGTGGGTGTTGGCCACCGTGCCGACGGTAAACCTCATCAGGGACGCCCAAGGCGAACGCCTTCACCAGTTCGGATTCCAGCGTTTCGTCGACCTCGTCGCGGCTGCGACCGGTCACGACTGAAACCCACAATGCGGGAACGATCGCTTCGGGGTCGCGGCCCGCGTCGGAGGCTGCGGTGCGGACAATCTCGAGACGCTTCGTATATTCCGTCGGATGAACACCGAATGCCGGGAAGAACCCGTCTCCGAATCGACCCGCCGCCCGCAGCATGCGGGGGCCGTGCGCGGCGATCCAGATCGGCGGCCACGTCCCGTGGTATGGCGGAAGGTCGAAGATTGCGTTGTGCAGGGGAAAGAACTCAGAGTCTCGGTTGACGAGTTGACCTTTGGAGTCCCACAGGGCTCGGATGGTGGCCATCGCCTCCTCGAAGCGGGCCACCGGTCTGGTCCAGTCGACGCCGTAGGGTTCGTTGCCTTCGCGTTCTCCGGTGCCAATGCCGAGGATTGCCCGTCCGCGGCTGAGCAGGTGTAGCGTCGCGGCGGCTTGTGCGGTGACGGCGGGGTTGCGGCGGCCGGTATCGGTGACCCCGACGCCTAGGTGTAGTCGGCGCACGCGGTTGCGGGCAGACAGGTGTCCCAGCATGGTCCACGGTTCCAGGTACGCGTCGGCGGCGGGAAGGATCTTCGCTACGCCGCAGTACTGGGGTTTCCACAGCGAGCGGGGGAACAGCTGGTTGATGTGGTCGGGAACCCAGACGGAGTCGGCTCCGGCCATGACGGCGGTGATGTAGTTGCTGGTCGTGGATGTAGTGACAGTGGGTCGCGAGGCAATGAGCGGATCCACCACACCGACGCGAAGCTTTGACATGAGCACCTATCATCGCTGTTCGGCCGCGGGTTTGGTGACTATTTGATTACTCCGCTGACAGTCGAGGTGCAGCTGATCCGCCCGGGGCATCGCCGGCGCGTCCAACACTGGTGTGGATGAACGAAGACGCCCAAGCCCTACGCGATGAAGGGCTCGACCCCGACGATCCCGCGGTCATCGCGGCGAGTCGACCTTGTCCGATGGGAACTCTCGCTCGGTATTTAAGTCACCGCACCCGCCCGACAGGAGTCCTCCAGTTTCCAACCCGTCGTTGGTACAAAGGTAATTACTAGACGTCTCGCTGTGAGTTTGCCCTTTTGCGTTGCCACGGGCCAAACGCGACGTGCAACATCTGACGTGAAATTGCTGACGACCCCTCGGCTGCGCGGAAATTCGCTGCGGCCCTGGATATGTCGAGCCGTCAGTTGACTCAGAACTAGGCCGCGGTGGTGGCCCTATACGCGCGTGACCTCAGATCGGTCATGCGAGGAGAATCCCTCGGTCCAGACGGGCCGAGGGATTCACACACTGCGTACCCGTCGGGGGGCGCTGAAGAAAGGAACACTCATGGTGAACGCTCGCGGTGTCGCTCGGCTCGGCATCCTGGCGGTGGGGTTGGGTATTGGGGCGGCGGTGGCCTCCTCGCCGGTTATCGCCTCGGCTGACTCGTCAACCGACTGGTTGTCCGGGCTGGGCGATCTTCTGGGTGGTGGGGC
>Ga0153943_1000181_pt1 | contig 21393 bp, 18 predicted proteins | sample TSNJ027MetaG_FD_104721 | JGI IMG/M metagenome (GOLD analysis project Ga0153943, IMG submission 104721) | Attine ant fungus gardens microbial communities from New Jersey, USA - TSNJ027 MetaG | ecosystem: Host-associated > Fungi > Mycelium > Unclassified | place: USA: New Jersey, Brendan T. Byrne...
ATCCCGCGGACCCGGGCGTGATGATGGGCCCGCTGATCCGCGAGCAGCAACGCACCCGCGTCGAAGCGCTGATCAGCCAGGCCGTCGACGAAGGTGCCGAACTCGCTTACGGCGGTGGTCGTCCCGCCGGACTCGAGCGCGGCTTTTTCGTCGAGCCGACCCTGTTCACGGGCGTCAGTAACGACATGCGCATCGCGCAGGAGGAAGTCTTCGGTCCGGTCAACGTCATCATCCCGTTCAGCGACGACGACGAGGCGGTGCGCATCGCCAACGACAGCGACTACGGCCTTGGCGGCGGCGTCTGGTCGGCGGACTCCGTGCGCGCCCTGGGGATCGCACGTCGACTGCACACCGGAGGGGTCCAGATCAACGGCGGCGGCGTGGGTCTGTCCCAACATGGGCCGTTCGGCGGGTACAAGAAGAGCGGACTGGGGCGGGAGTTCGGCGTCTGGGGCATGGAGGAGTACCTGCAGCACAAGACAATTGAATGGACCGTACGGTAGGGGCACTATTGGTCGAGGCTGCCTTCAACGGAACTCTTCCGACGCTCAGATGATGGCGCCGCTGATCTTGAGCTCCAGTAGCCGCTCGTCGCTCATACCGTGTGCGCGCAACAATTCATCGGTGTGCTCGCCGTGACCCGGTGCCGGGGCCAGCTCCGAGGCGGTGCCATCGAACTGGATCGGGGCCGGAACCAGCGGCAGCCGTGCGCCATTGTCGTACTCCACCTCGGTGAAAAAGCCGTTGTCCCAGGCCTGTTGGTCATCCAGGGCCTCGCGCGGTGATTGCACGACACTCCACTGACCATCTTGCTTGGACAGCGCCGGCATCCAATGAGTCAGCGGATGTTCAGCGAACAGCTCATCGAGCAATTGCACGGTCTTCTCGACGTTGGCCAAGCGGACCTCGGCTGTGGCCAGGCTGGGATCCGCCACCCACTCGGGACGCCCGACCGCCTCGCAAAAGCCTGGCCAATACCGGTCGGCCTCGAGCATGGAAAGGAAGATGAACCGCCCGCCTGCGGTGCGGTAGACGTTGGCCAGCGGGTTGCCCGGCCGGCGCCTGTCCGACTTGGGAAGATGGTCGTGGTCGATCACGTAGCTGCCGGCGATGGTCGCCTGCATGGCCCACAATCCAGCGGCCAGCAGCGATGCGTCCACCACCGATCCCTTGCCGGTGCGCTCCCGGTGAAACAGGGCAGCGGCGATCCCGCCGGCGAGGTTAAGACCGGCCTGAATGTCGCCGACGGCGGGCCCGGGCAAGCTGATGGGGTAGTCGTAGTCCATCGGCATGGCCGCGATGGCCAGCCCCGTGCGCGCCCAGTAGGAGATTCCGTCGAAGCCGCCGCGGTCCGCGTCGGCGCCGCGCACTCCATGGCCGGTCCCGCGGGCATAGATGATGTTGGGGTTGCGGGCGCGGATGTGTTCGGCGTCGATGCGCAGCCGGCTGCGGGCCGCCCCAAGGAAATTGGTCACGAAGACGTCGGCCTCATCGACAAGTGACATCAGCACCTCGTAACCTTCTGGGTGCGCGATATCAATTCCGGCGCAGCGCTTTCCGCGATTAAGAACCTCCCACAGCATGGTCACTCCGCCGTCGCCGGGTTTGACACCGAATGCCTTCAACCCCCGGATCGGATCGCCGGTCTCGGGGTGCTCGATTTTGACCACGTCGGCACCCCAGTCGGCCAGGACGCTGGCCGCTGCCGGCACGAAGCCGTACAGGGCCACCTCCAAAACCCGGACTCCCTCTAGCACTTTGGTCATTGCTTCTCTCCTTTGTGGTGGGGTAGGGGTTCCCATTGCGGCAGTGCGATCCCGGTTGCGGTGTGGTCGAACCGAATTCGCATCCGCTGGCCCTCGACGAGGTCGGGATCACCGTCGAGGCGTCCCAGCAGCCGCACCTGGGGATACTGGCGCAGCTCGACGAGCACCAAGGTGTAGGGCACCGGGAATGCCGGATGCACTCCGTGGCGCACGACGGCCCATGAGTACACGGTGGCCGCAGGCTCGACCTCGCGCCAGGAGGTATCGGTCGAACCGCAGCGGGGGCACTGCGGGCGGGGCAGGTGAATGGGTTGGTGGCATTTGGAACACAATTGGATCGCCAGCGCGCCACCCTGGGCAGCTTGCCAGTAGCCACCGGTGTCGGGGTCGTCGACGACGGGCGTCAGCTCAGCAGTCATGACAACCGCTATCTGGCTGCCGTCAATAGCAGCGCCCCGGTCGCCGTCGGCAGACCGGAGGTCACGAGGCACACCTCGGCGTCGCTGACCTGGTTGGTCGAGGTTCCGCGGATCTGTCGGACTCCCTCGACGATGTGGTTGAGGCCGTGGATGTAGCCCTCCGAGAGGTTCCCTCCCGCAGTGTTGATCGGCAATGCACCGTCGAGGCCAAGGGCACCGCTGGCGGCGAAGGCTCCTCCTTGTCCCTTGCCGCAGAACCCATAGTCCTCGAGTTGCAGCAACACCGTGATGGTGAAGCAGTCGTAGAACTGGGCGACGTCGACGTCGGCGGGGCCCATACCGGCGCGGCTGTACAACGTCTGAGCCACCCGAGCCGACGGCTGGGCTGTCAGGCTGTCGCGCATCAGCGCTGGAAAGACCAGTCCCGGCTGCTGTCCGGCGTCACCCCCTTGTGCGGCGGCGCGGATGAGCACCGCCGTTGCGGCCGCGTCAGGGGCCCTGTCGGCTGAGGTCACCACCACCGCACAGGCACCGTCGGTCTCCAGGCAATAGTCGAACAGCCGCAGCGGGTCGGTGACGGACCGCGACGACAGGTAGTCGTCGAGGCTCATCGGCCGGCCATACATTTGCGCAGCTGGGTTGTTGTTGGCGCGTTCCCGGCACGCCATCGCGATGGCGCCCAACTGCTCGGGCTGTGTACCGAACTCCAGCATGTGCCGGCGTGCTATCAGCGCGAACATCTGCCCGGGTGCCAACAGACCGTACGGGAGGAAGTACTCGTCATACGATCCGTTTCCTCCCACCGGCAGGGCCGCGTGACGGCCCTGCCCGTAGCGTGCTCCGGAGCGCCCGTTTAGCGAGCGGAACACCAGCACGCGGGTGGCCAGGCCGGCGATGATGGCCGCGCATGCCTGAGCGATCATTCCGGCCGGCGCTGATCCCCCGGTACCGGTGGATCCCCAGTAGTTCAATGCGCGTAGGCCCAAGACGTCGGCGAGGTCGTTGTGGCGGACGTTGTCCTGCTCACACCGCACGATGCCGTCTATGTCAGCCGGGGCCAGCCCCGCATCGGCGATCGCTGCGGATGCGGCTTGCGTCGCCAACGCCACCTCAGTGCGCCCAGACCTGCGGGTGAAGTCGGTGGCGCCGATACCAACGATGGCGCAACGGTCGCGCAAGGGGTGCTCGCGCGGGAGACAGGCAGGGCTCACCGGGACAGCGTAGCGTCAAATGGACCTAATATGCCAGTATTTGGGGCGAGCGAGCGATAGGAGGCAGCGTGCAAAGAGCAGTAGCCACCCGGGTGGCGAACGGGCCGGTGGCTGACGTCATCGAGGTCATCACCGAGGATGATCCGGCGCCCCGGCCCGGATGGACCGTCGTCGAGGTCAAGGCGGCAGCGTTGAATCGCCACGACTTGTGGGCGATTCGTGATGGGGGCGTGAGTCCCGACCGGTTCCCATTGGGCTTGGGCTCGGACGTGGCCGGGGTCACCGCCGAGGGTCGCGAGGTGCTGGTGCACGCACTCGTCGCTCCCAACGCCTCAGGCGCCGCGGGTGAACTCCTCGATCCCGGTCGGGTCATGCTGGCCGAGGCCACCACCGGAGCATGCGCGACACGTGTGGCGGTGCCGGACCGCAACCTGGTGGACAAGCCGGCCGAACTCAGCTTCACTGCGGCGGCGTGTCTGCCGACTGCTTGGTTGACCGCCTACTCGATGTTGTACCGGAAAGCGCAGATCAAGCCTGGTCAAACCGTACTCGTGCAGGGCGCGGCAGGTGGCGTTTCCACGGCGGCGATCGCCTTGGCGCGCGCCGGCGGGGCCCGCGTGTGGGTCGCGGGGCGCTCGCGCGCGCGCCTCGCGGCGGCAGTGCACATCGGTGCCGACGACATCTTCGATGCGGGCGCCCGCCTGCCCGAGCGCGTCGATGTCGTTATCGAGACCGTGGGTTCGGCGACTTGGGCGCATTCGGTGCGCGCGGTGCGTCCGGGCGGCGTCGTCGTGGTCGCCGGCGCGACCACGGGCGCGACCGTCGAACTCGACCTAGGCCGTATCTTCTTGCAGCACGTATCGATCCTCGGTTCGACGATGGGCACCCTCGACGATCTGCGGTTGGTGGCCCGGTTCTGCGCCCTCCACGGCGTGACCCCGCCGGTCGACGCCGTCTACCCGCTCGCGGCAGCACGGGACGCGGTAGCCCGACTGGAATCGGGTGACGCCATCGGCAAGGTCCTTGTTGAACCGTCCGCAGGCAGCGTCAAATGGCCGAAATGATGGTATGTTTGAGATCCATGTTTGGGGCCCTAGCGCGCCAGTCAACGCAGACAGCGTCCGCACTCGGAGGAAACGGCATGACCAGTACACTCGACACGGAAGCGCCCGACATCGAGATCGACTTGTACTCCGCGGCGTCGTTCAGCAACGGGCACCCGTTCGAGCAGTATCGCTGGTTACGCGCTAACGCGCCGGTGTATCGCCACCCGGCCCCGGACGGAGGGTTCTTCTGGGCGGTCACCCGCAACGCCGACATCCGCTACGTCGAACACCACCCCGAGCTGTTCCGGTCAGCGCCAGGGGTGACCATTCTCGACATGAACGTCGAGACCGGCTTCCTGGCAATGGACGCCCCGCGACACCCGCAATTCCGTAAAGTGGTGGCGCCCATGCTGATTCCCCCGAAGGTCAAGCTGATGCTGCCCGATTTGCAGCAAATCGCGGCCTCGATCGTCGACGAGATCGCCCCCCTGGGTGAGTGTGATCTCGTCGACGCGGTTGCCGGGCGCATGGCCGGCTTCACCGCCGCGGCGTTTCTTGGCATCCCGCGATCCAGCGGACAGCGGCTACACGAGCTGTTCATGCTCAGCCACAGCTCCCCGGACGTGGTCGGCGAAGAGGCCATGAACGCCGCGACGATGGAGATCGTCGCCATGGGATTTGAGACGTTCGCCGAGAAGCGAGCCCATCCCAGCGACGACGTGTTCAGCGCGTACGCCAACATGGAGGTCGACGGACGTCCCATCACCGACTTGGAATTCGTGGGCAATTTCGTCCTGCTGACCGACGGCGGCCTCGACACTTCACGCAACTTGATCTCGGGCGGCATGAAGCTGCTGTTCGACCACCCGCAGGTACGCCAACAGCTTGTCGACGACATCGACGCTTTGCTCCCGGGAGCCATCGAAGAGATGTTGCGGCTACTTTCACCCGTCGTCTACATCCGCCGGGTGGCTATCCAGGACACCGAATTGGGTGGGCAAAAGATCGCCGAAGGCGACCGCGTCGCTATCTACTACGGCTCCGGCAACCGCGACGAGGCGGTTTACGCCGATCCCGAGGCGTTCGAGATCACCCGCAAGCGCAGTGAGCACATCGCCTTCGGCGGTGGGGGTCCACATTTCTGCGTGGGCTCGCACCTCGGCCGCGCCGAAGGCGCAATCATGATCCGTGAACTTCTCACCAGGCTGTCCGACATCGAGCAAGCGGGACCGGAATCCTGGGCCGCCACCAGTCTGACGTCAGGGCTGTCGCGCCTGCCGGTCAGGTTCACCCCACGGTAAGCAAGCCCGGATCCCTCATCGTTCTATGCGTTTGGTGCCGACCAGGCTTGAGGGGCAACCGTTCCGACAACTGGCGCGTCAACGCGGAGCCTTGACCATAAGTCCACTTATGGTAATCTCCCGTGACAGGGGTTGTGTGACAGAGGTCATAAGATGTGGGTCGGAGGACCATCCAAAGCGGAGCGCTGTCCGGGGATGGGAATTAAATCGAAAGTAGATTAAGGAGAACAATGGGGTTCAAGGACTCGGCGGAGGTCACGAAATACATTGGCGGCATCTTCGAGACCGCCTTCGGCGATGCGGAGATCGGTCCCAAGCTGGTTGACACCGGACTCGTGGTGGCGTTCGACTTCACCGACCCCGAGGCTATCGTCGTCATCGACATGGCGAACAAATCCGTGCGCGAAGGCCTAGAGGGCGGACCGGCGCCGACAGCGACGATGAGCATGACGGCCGATACCGGAAACGGGTACTGGCAGGGCAAGGTCAATCTGCCGCTGGCCATGGCCAAGAAGAAGATCAAGGTCGAAGGTAATGTGGCGAGCCTGCTCAAGCTGGCTCCGCTAGGCAAGAAGCTCTACCCCAGCTATATCGAGCGACTCAAGAACGACGGTCGCGACGACCTGCTCGTCTAAAAGTATGTTTCCGGGCACCCACGCGGCGTCTGCGCCCGACCGACCGGCCGTGATCATGGCCGAGTCGGGCCGGGCACTAACCTACGGAGAACTTGACGACAATTCGGCTCGGCTGGCCTCGGCGCTGTACAAAATGGGCTTGCGCAAGGGCGACGTCATCGCCATGCTCTCCGACAACGCCGCCGAAGCATTCGAGATTTACTGGGCTGCACTACGTTCCGGCCTGTACATCACCGCTGTGAACTGGCATCTGGCGGTAGAGGAAGCGGCCTACATCCTGCGCGACAGCGGGGCCCGGGTAGTCATAGCCTCTTATGGTGTGCGAAAACTCGCCCAGCCACTGCTCGACCTGGTTCCTGAGGTGCAGTGGTGGTATTCCTTCGGTGGCGCTATCACCGGGTACCTGCCATATGGCGAGCTGCTGGCCGCAACAGAACCACGACTGACCGATCAACCGCGCGGTTCGGAAATGTTGTACTCCTCGGGCACCACTGGACGGCCCAAGGGCATCAAGCCGCACCTGCTGCCGATCCAGGTCGACCAACCCGGGGACCCGCTTGTCGGGCTGTTGGCGCACGCCTTCAAGATCTCCAGCGATGACATATACCTGTCGCCGGCGCCGATTTACCACACCGCCCCGCTGAAGTGGTGCGCCAGCGTTCAGGCGCTGGGCGGCACGGTGGTTCTCATGGAGCGCTTCGACGCAGAGAAGGCGCTGGCGGCAATCCAGGAGTATCGGGTGACCGTCACCCAAATGGTCCCGACGATGTTCGTCCGGATGCTGCAATTGCCAGACGCAATCCGCAAAGCCTACGACGTTTCGTCGCTGCGAATGGCGGTGCACGCCGCCGCGCCCTGCCCGCCGGACGTTAAGGACGCGATGATCGACTGGTGGGGCCCGCTTCTCGTCGAATACTACGGTGCGACAGAGGGGCATGGCATCACGGTGATTGCCACTGCGGAGTGGAAAAACAAGCGCGGATCGGTTGGCAAAGCCGCGCTCGGTGTCCTGCACATCTGCGACGACGAGGGCAACGAGCAGCCCACGGGCACGATTGGCACCATCTACTTCGAACGCGACATCGTGCCCTTCGAGTATCACAACGATCCCGAAAAGACGGCTTCCTCAAGGCATCCGGAACACCAGAATTGGTCTACCGTCGGTGATATCGGTTATGTCGACGAAGATGGCTATCTATTCCTGACCGATCGCAAGGCATTCGTGATCATCTCCGGTGGGGTGAACATCTACCCACAGGAAGTCGAGAATGTCCTGGCACTGCACCCATTGGTCTTCGATGTCGCGGTGATCGGCGTGCCCGATCCGGAAATGGGCGAACAGGTCAAAGCGGTCGTTCAGTTGCGGCCCGGGACAACACCATCCGCCGAACTGGCCGACGAGATCGTCAACTACGTCCGGGACCGTATCGCGCATTACAAAGCACCCCGCACCGTCGACTTCGTTGACGAGCTACCCCGGACAGCCACCGGGAAGCTCGTGAAGAGAACTCTCAGAGCCCGCTATATGGAGGCAACCGCATGACTACTGAGACAACGCCAAAGATCGATCGCCCGCCCTTCGATCCGGTGAGTATCTCGTCACTCGAATTTTGGGCACAGAGCTTCGACGAGCGCGAGAAGGCGTTCAAGATCCTGCGCGACGAACGCCCGGTCAGCTGGCACCGCCCGATTGAGGGCTCCATGATGGAGCCCGAGATCGACGGTGTCTGGGTGGTCACGCGCAACGAGGACGTGTCTTACGTCAGCAAGAACCCGGAGATCTTCTGCTCCGGGCAGGGCATCACGTTCGAGGCCGTTCCGGAAGAGATGCTCGAGGCCGCCCAGTCCTTCCTGGGCATGGACGGTGCGAAGCACTCGAGCCTGCGAAGGCTGGTCAGCTCGGTCTTCACCCCGCGGCAGGTCGCCAAGATCAAGGACCAGATCGACCACCAGGCGAAGTCGATCGTCGATGATCTGCTCACGACTAAGGAGGGTGACTTCGTCGAGCAGGTGGCCAAACGCCTGCCGATGTGGACCATCTACGAGATGCTCGGCCTGCCCGAGGACGAGCGCGATGAGGCTGCGCACCTGGCCGACGGCATGGTGGCCTGGGCCGACCCCGATGTCGCGGCCGGTCGTGAACCCGCCGAAGTACTGACCGATTCGCTCGTCGGACTGCTCAATATCGGAATCGGTCTGGCCGAGAGGCGGCGTGCACATCCACAGAACGACCTGATGACCTCACTGGTGCAGGCCGAAGTCGACGGGCGGCAACTCACCGACGACGAGCTGGGCCCGTACTTCGTCCTGCTATCCGTGGCTGGCAATGACACCACCCGCACCACGACGACCTTCACCACGATTGCGTTGCAGCAGTTCCCCGAGCAGAAGGCGTTGCTGGAGCAGGATTTCGACGGGCGCATCAAGGTCGCCATCGAGGAATTCATACGCTGGACGACCCCGGTGATGACGTTCCGGCGCACCGCCACCCAAGACACCGACCTGCACGGCCGGCACATCCGCGAGGGCGACTGGGTGACGATGGTCTACTCCTCGGCCAACCGCGACGAGCGGGTGTTCACCAACCCCTACGAATTCGACATCACCCGATCGCCTAACCCCCACGTTGCATTCGGGGGCGGCGGCCCGCACTTCTGCATGGGTGCTTTCATGGCGAAGATGCAGCTGGAATCGATCTTCCGTGAGCTGATCTTCCGGGCGCCGAACCTGCGGGTCGGTGAACCCGAGTATCTGACCGGAAACTTCATCACCGCAGTCAAATCCCTGCCCTACACCCTCGACTAGGAGAGCCATGGCTGACTTTAAGGGCAAACGGTACGTCGTCACCGGCGCGGCATCAGGCATCGGCCATGCGGTGGCCGAGCGGTTGCTGGCCGCGGGCGCGGAAGTCTACTGCCTGGACCGAAACCAACCGACCGCCAAGGTAACCCAACACATCGAGGTCGACCTGGCGAACCCGCACAGCATCGACACCGCCGTGGAGCAACTCGGCGGCGAGTTCGACGGCCTGATGAACGTTGCCGGTATTCCCGGCACCGCGCCCGCCGACTTGGTGTTGGCCGTCAACAGCCTGGCGGTGCGTCACTTGACCGAGTCCTTCTTCGAACGCCTGAAGCCGAGCGGTTCGGTCACCATCGTGTCGTCGACCGCCGGCTTCGGCTGGCCGCAGCGTCTTGACGCGATCCGTGACTTGCTGGCCACCGATACCTTCGAGGAGGGCGCGGCCTGGCTCAAGGCCAACCCGCAGCAGGGTAATGCGTACAACTTCTCCAAAGAAGTCACCACCGTCTACGCCATGTCGATGGGTTTGGCGTTGGCCGAGATGGGGTTTCGGATCAACGCGGTGCTGCCCGGGCCGGTAGAGACGCCGATCCTGGTCGACTTCGAGGAGTCGATGGGCAAGGACACCCTCGACGGATTGAAGAACCTGCTTGGCCGGCACGCCGACCCGGACGATATCGCCGACGTGGTGCTGTTTTTGGCCTCCGATGATGCCCGCTGGGTCAACGGCCAGGCGCTTGCCGTCGACGGCGGCATCACCGGGGCGGTGGCAAGTGGCGTGGTGCCGGCCCCCGAAATCTAAGGTTGCCGAGGAGAATCTGTGACTGTTCATGCACCGGAGACGACCGATAGCGCCGACGTGCTTGCAGACCTGCGGCGGGTCTTCGCCGCCGGCCGCACCCGCGTCCTGAAATGGCGGTTGGAACAGCTGCGCGCGATCGAGCGCTTCCTCGACGAGCGGGAGCCTGAGATCGCGGCGGCGCTGGCCGAAGACCTCGGCCGCTCGCCAGCGGAGGCGTGGCTGGGCGATGTCGCTTCGAGCAAAGGTGAAGCTGCTTATGCACGCAAGCATGTGCGGAAGTGGATGCGCAGGCGGCGGGAGTCATTGCCCTTGGCGCAGTTGCCTGGTCGCGCGTGGGTGCAGTACGACCCGCTGGGTGTGGTGCTGGTCATCGGGCCGTGGAATTATCCGCTGTATCTGAGCCTGGCGCCGCTGGTTGCCGCGGTGGCCGCCGGCAACTGTGCGGTCATCAAGCCCTCCGAGCTGGCTCCCGCCACCTCGGGGCTGTTGGCGCGGTTGCTTCCGCAATATGTCGATGCAGAGGCCGTGCGGGTCATTGAGGGCGATGCCGCCACCACTCAGGAGTTGCTGGCGGCGGGATTCGATCATGTTTTGTTTACCGGCGGCACGGAGGTCGGTAAGAAGATCATGGCCGCGGCGGCGCCGACCCTGACCCCGGTCACGCTGGAACTGGGCGGCAAAAGTCCGGTAATCGTTACGGCTGACGCCGACATCGATGTTGCGGCGCGACGCATCGCCTGGGTGAAGCTGTTGAATTCGGGCCAGACCTGCATCGCGCCGGACTATGTGCTGGCCGATCACAGGATCGTTGCCGATTTGGTCGACAAGATTGTCGCTAATGTCCGCGATTTCCGGGCGGACGAGGTGGATCCGGGGTTGCGGATCGTCAACCAACGTCAGTTCGACCGATTGGTTTCGCTGATCAGCACCACCGACGGCAAGGTGGTCACCGGAGGCCGCTCGGACGGCGCCACGCTGCGGATCGAACCGACATTGATCGTCGACCCGTCACCGACTGATCCGGTGATGGCCGATGAAATCTTCGGCCCGCTACTGCCTGTCCTCACCGTCGAATCCCTCGACCAAGCAGTGCAGTTCGTCAATAGCCGTCCAAAGCCCTTGGCGCTATACGTCTTCGCCTCTGGGCAGCTTGGCCGCGACCTGATTGACCGCATCCCCTCCGGCGGCGCGGTAATCAACCATGTCGCCATGCATTGTCTGGTGCCCGCACTGCCGTTTGGTGGTGTCGGCGCCAGCGGCATGGGCGCCTATCACGGCAAGTGGGGTTTCGACACACTCAGCCACCGCCGCGCAGTGTTGTCCAAACCGGCAAGACCCGATCCACGTCTGGTCTATCCGCCCTACAGCCAACGGGCCCTCACCATCATGCGAAGGCTGTTCTGATGAAAGTCAAAGTCGACACCGCCAAGTGTTCGGGAATCGGATTGTGCGAAGTCACCGCACCGACGGTGTTCCAGGTGGGTGACGATGGCCAGTCGCACGCAATCAATCCCGAACCGCCAGAAGACGACAGAGCAGCAGTCGAAGAGGCTGTGAACAACTGTCCGACCGGCGCGCTGTCAATCGAGGACTAAGACGCCAACTAACCTCATGTCAAAAACAACCGCTGAACCGCACCCCTTAGTCGTAAAGCTAGACGGCCGCGCCGGCCTTCCCCGCGAGGCGCTCGGCAACAAGGGCTACGGCATTAATTCGATGCGGCAAAACGGGTTGCCGGTGCCGCCGGCGTTCTGCATCATCACCGAGGTCTGTCCGAGGTTCTTCGCCAACCCTCGACGCTGCCTTGACGATATCTGGGACGAGGTGCGCCAGAAGGTGCAATGGCTCGAGGCCGAGACGTCACGCACGTTCGGACGCGGCCCCCGGCCGCTGTTGGTCAGTGTGCGCAGCGGGGCGGCACAGTCGATGCCCGGCATGATGGACACGGTGCTCGACCTCGGCATCGACGACGGGGTCGAAGACGCGCTCGCGGCGGTCGCGGGCGCGGACTTCGCAGGCGACACTCGCAACCGATTTACCGGCATGTACCGGCGCATCGTGTTGGGTGGTGACGAACACACTGAGGTACCCGCCGATCCCTGGGCGCAGCTGCGGGGAGCGATCGAGGCGGTTTTCGCGTCATGGAACAGTCCGCGGGCGATCGCCTACCGCGCACATCACGGCCTGAACGATGCGGCCGGCACCGCGGTTGTCGTGCAGGCCATGGTGTTTGGCAACTTGGCGCATAACTCGGGTACCGGGGTTCTGTTCTCCCGTAACCCGATGACCGGTGCCAACGAGCCGTTCGGTGAATGGCTGGCAGGAGGCCAGGGCGAAGATGTCGTCTCGGGCAACGTCGACGTCGAACCCGTCGCCGCGCTGCGTGACGAGCAACCGGTCGTCTATGAGGAGCTGATGGCCGCGGCGCAAACACTGGAGCGGCTTGTCGCCGAGGTGCAGGACATCGAATTCACGGTCGAAGACGGCAAACTGTGGCTGCTGCAGACTCGGGTAGCCAAACGGTCAGCTCAGGCCGCCGTGCGCCTGGCATTACAGTTGTGCCGCGAAGGATTGATCAACGACGCGGAGGCACTGCGCCGGGTCACCCCCGCCCAGGTCGAGACTTTGCTCATGCCCTCCCTGCAACCCGAAACCCGGTTGGCAGCAACACTGTTAGCGAAGGGCCTGCCAGCGTGTCCGGGCGTGGTGTCAGGCAAGGCCTACACCGACGTCGATGAAGCGCTCGATGCCGCCGACGAAGGGCAAGATGTCATCTTGGTCCGCACCGCGACAAGTCCCGACGACGTGCAGGGCATGCTGGCTGCCCGAGGCATCGTCACTGAGATCGGTGGAGCAACATCGCATGCCGCAGTGGTCAGCCGGGAGATCGGCCGACCGGCCGTGGTGGGGTGCGGCACCGGAGTGGTCGCAGCCCTTGCCGGCAAGCTGATCACCGTCGACGGTTCTGAAGGCGAAGTGCGCGAGGGGATTCTGGAACGCACTGCCTGGTCCGAGAGCGACTCGCCTGACCTGGCTGAGCTCGCCGAGATCGCCCGCCGCATCAGCCCGATCCGCGCCCACGCAAGCGGCAACTACGAGGTGCTTGACGACATCTCCCCGGCGGCGGTTGCAGGTGCGCTTGCGGCCGGCCATACCGACGTCATCTCACCGCATCCGCTGATCACTATGCTCGTTGCACTACGACTGAATGAAGGTACGAAAGGACTGGCCAATGTCTGAGTTGACTGTCTTGCAGGCCGTCAGGCTCAAAGGCCGTGTTACCGAGGCTGATCTGGTTGCCACCCTGGGTGAAGACGCCGCTGATGTCGCGGCGACGTCAGCGCAACTGACCGCCGCCGGGCTGCTGGTCGAAGGGAAGACGCTCCGGATCAGCCCTGAGGGACGCGAGCGGCTCAACGTCCTTCTGGCAAAGGAGCGTTCGGGTGTCGACCAGAACGCTCTGGCCAAAACGTACGGCGATTTCCGGGTCGTCAACAACGAATTCAAGGCGCTGGTATCGGACTGGCAGATCAAGCACGGTCAACCTAACTCACACGACGACGCCGAGTATGACGCCGCGATACTGAACCGCCTTGACAACCTGCATCAGCAGGTGTTGCCGATCGCCGCCACGATCACCACACTATTGCCCCGGCTAAGTGCATATGCTGCGAAACTGAACTCAGCCCTAGACAAGGTCAAGGCCGGCGACACAACGTGGTTCACTCGGCCGATCATTGACTCCTACCACACCGTGTGGTTCGAACTGCACGAGGAGCTCATTGGCGCCTCGGGCCTCAGTCGCGAAGAGGAAGCCAGGGCCGGGCACGCGGATTAGCCAGCACCCGAGGGCATTCCTTGCCGGCTGCTCGGGGGATTTGATCCGCGCTGCCGGTCTGCTCCGTCGGGCGATACCGATCTGGCGCACTGTGTCGGCAACGATGGCAACGTCATATGCGCGGTGCCGCCGACACTGTGCGGTCGGCCATTGTCCTGCCGGCAGGACTGCCCAAACCCCGGAGGCCGGGTATCCCGGCCAGGATCGTTTAATCTAAAATAAAATCTGGCTGAGAGGAGGTGATGGTGTGAGCTCAGCGTTGACCGAGGAAGAACGCCTACTGGTCCAGACAGTTCGGGCGTTCATCGACCGTGACGTCAAACCGACGGTCCGTGACGTCGAACACGCCAACGAGTATCCCGAAAAGTGGATCGAACAAATGAAGCAGATCGGGATCTATGGATTGGCGATTCCTGAAGAGTATGGCGGTTCGCCGGTGTCCATGCCTTGCTATGTGTTGGTGACCCAGGAGTTGTCGCGTGGCTGGATGAGCCTGGCCGGCGCGATGGGCGGACACACCGTGGTGGCCAAACTACTCACGTTGTTCGGCACCGAGGAGCAGAAAAAGACCTATCTCCCCGCGATGGCCACCGGCGAGGTCCGCGCGACGATGGCGCTCACCGAACCTGGCGGCGGTTCCGACCTGCAGAACATGACGACCACCGCGCTTCCCGACGGCCAGGACCTGGTGATCACCGGCACAAAAACCTGGATTTCCAACGCACGCCGCTCAGGCGTCATTGCCTTACTCTGCAAAACCAATCCGAAGGCAACGCCAAGGCACACCGGCATCTCCATCGTGCTCGCAGAGCACGGGCCGGGCCTGACGGTGTCGCGGGATCTGCCCAAGCTGGGCTACAAGGGCGTGGAGAGCTGCGAGCTGTCCTTCGACGGCTACCGCGTCGCCGGATCGGCGATCCTTGGCGGCGTGCCCGGCAAGGGGTTTGCGCAGATGATGAAAGGCCTGGAGACCGGCCGCATCCAGGTCGCCTCCCGCGCGCTCGGCGTGGCGACCGCCGCCCTCGAGGATGCGCTTGCCTACGCGCAGCAGCGGGAGAGTTTCGGCCAGCCGATCTGGAAACACCAGGCGGTCGGAAACTATTTGGCCGACATGGCAACAAAACTCACTGCTGCCCGACAGCTCACCCTCTATGCAGCCGAGCGCTATGACAGCGGTGAGCGCTGCGATATGGAGGCCGGCATGGCCAAGTTGTTCGCGTCGGAGGTGGCGATGGAGATCGCACTGAATGCCGTGCGGATCCACGGCGGTTACGGCTATTCCACAGAGTTCGATGCCGAACGCTACTTCCGCGACGCGCCATTGATGATCGTCGGCGAAGGCACCAATGAGATCCAGCGCAATGTAATCGCTGCCCAACTCGTCAGCCGGGGCGGCATCTGAATGGCTCTACACCGCGCGCTTTTGGGTCTGCGTGAGCATGGTTAGGGCGGGCACCCTCTCACGGGCCGACGAGTCGACGCAGGTGCTCAAAGCCACCTGGTCGCACGGCTATTCGCTGACTTACCTGCAGCCCAACGAGAACATCAACGGGGTCGACCTGGTGTCGCAGCCCGACGCTGTCGTCGTCACCCAGAGCACGGTGCGTGTGGTGGCCGCCGACGGCGAGGTCGGTTACGGGGTCATCGAGCGTGACTACCGGCCGTTCATGCTCCCCTGGACAGAGGAACGCTAGAGTGCCGTCGAATCAGCCGCGACGCGCCACTGACCTCACTCCCGCCGAGCTGGCCGCCAGCCCGGTCCACTGGCCCGGGGCCAGGCTGCGCTGGACGACGGCCAATGTCGATGAGGGTCTGCCCGGAACAGTCACGCCGCTGACCTGGTCGATGTACTTCCCGCCGACCGAGTCCACGATGCGCGGTTGTTGGGTGGATCTTGGTGTGCTGCCGAAATCGCGGCGGCCGATTCCCGACGACGTCGATGGTCGATTCTTTTCCGTTGCCTACGGTCACGCCATTGGCAACCTCGACCTGATGGGCCGAATGGCAGCGGGGGTGCCGGGCGGCTCGGCCGCGCTGATGGAGGCGCAGGTGTTCGGCTCGGTGCAGCGTGGGGGTGAACCAGAGCTCACCGGCCTGCGCAAGATGCGTCGTTATCCGTTCGTGGTGGCGAAGTTTCCCCGCGCACTGCGGCGCGCGATGCGCGACCTTGAGCCATGCGCTGAAGAGACCGCACGGTGGTGGCAGGCCACGGTCTTCGAACCCGAACGGCTAACCGGCGATTCGGCCGTGGGTGCACTCATCGAGGCGCGTCGCCGGTTCGATGGGATCCTGGTCATTCACATGGTGTTGTCCATGGCGTGCCAGGGGGTGATGGGTCGAGTCGAGACCATGGCGATCAAGGCTGGTCTGGAGGGTCTGCAGCACGAGCTCATCAAGAGCGACGAGGGGACCGCCGAGTTCGACCTGGTCCGGGATCTGTGGCAGTTGTCGGCCGACAGGATCACCGTTGACGATTTCCTGCGCCGGCATGGCTACCACGGGCCGCGCGAGGGCTTGGTGGAATCGAGGGTATGGCGGGAGGATTCGCAGCCCGTTGTCGAGCTGGCCGCCACCTACCGGTCGCGCCAGGGCACCGAGGATGTGGATCAACTGGTGCGGCGGCGGCGCCGCGAACACGCCGTCGCCGTCCAGCGCCTGGAGCAGGTTCTCGGTCCGATCCGGTCGGTTCCGGCGCGGGCGCTCATCCGCTTTGCTGCGCACGCACCGACGTGGCGCGAGACCGGCCGTGCCAGCATGTTGCGGGCCATCGACGTCGCGCGCGCGGCGTCCCGCGTTGTCGGCCGTGACCTCGCCGACGCCGGAGTGCTCGACGACCCCACAGACGTGCGATTCCTGACCATCGACGAGCTCGCCCGCGGTAATCGTGGCGGCTGGACCGACCTGGTCAGCCAGCGCCGGTCTCATCATGCGATATTCGACCGGATGGTGCTTCCGCACGTATGGCGTGGCGAGCCTGACTTTGAGATCGGCGCCCCGGTCGCTGACGTGATGGCTGACCGCCGGCCTGACACGGTGGAGGGCTTAGGGGTGAGCGCCGGCATAGCCGAGGGAATCGTGCGCGTCGTTCGCGATCTCGACGAAGCGGACATCGATGAGGGGACCGTCTTAGTGTGCCGGGCGACCGATCCCAGCTGGGCTTCGTTGTTCCCGCTGGCCGAAGCGGTGGTCACCGACGCGGGTAGCGCAATGAGCCACGCCGCCATCGTGTGCCGCGAATTGGGACTCCCTTGCGTCGCCGGCACCCGCAACGGGACCACCACGCTGCGCGACGGCATGCGAGTTCGGGTCGACGGCACGACCGGCCGGGTAGAGATCCTCCAGAGCGCGCCAACGCCGTAGCGCTTCGCAAAGCGTCAGTACACCTGCCGGATTTGGCCGTATTCGCAGAACGCCGAATGTGGTGGTCCTTCGCTCAGAGATCGGCTGGGAAGGGGTCGTTCTGGCCGCTGGAGTACGGGTCCGCGACGGCCTTCCGGCGTTGCGTCACCAGCTCCTTGAGCACACCCAGTCGGCCACCTTTGTCCTCGAGGCGGAAGTGTTTGAGCATGATGCGCGCCGCGTTCTGGCCGGGCATACCGCTGATGCCGGCAACCGGGTGAGTGCCCGACCCCGTCAGGTAGAGGCCCTCGACCGGGGTCTTGTACCCCGCGAAGCCCGCGACCGGCTTGTTCGGGCCGAAGCGGGTAATGGTCGGGTCGACATGGTAGACCGAGCCGTCGATCGCCCAGAACCGCTCCTCGATATCGGGCAGCACCAGCGGGCGCACGGCCACCTGCATGTCCTCGACGCCCTTGTAGTACAGCTCCGCGTCCTTGATGACGCTGTCGGTAATTGTTTTGCGTGCTACGTCCCAGCCGTCCTCGGGGTAGGACGGGGTCAGGCCGGTCCAGAACCACCACAGATCCTTACCCGGGGGCGACATCGACGGGTCGAACGAGTTAGTCACCTGAGCCAGGCCGGGAATGGCGTCGGGCACCTTGCCGCGCACACAGGAGCGCGCGGCCTCCAGGGCCTGTTCGTAGGTGTGGTAGCAGTTGCACGCCTGGCGCAGGTCAATGCCATCACCGCGCCACTTCTCATGCCTGGACATGTCGACCCGGCCCGACAGCGCGACGTTGACCTTAGCGTCGGCGATACCGCGCTTGCGGGTGGGAATGTGATCGGCGGCGTTTTGCTTCTTGGGCTCCAAGACACCGCGCGGCAGCAGCCGGGTCAGCGTGGTCTTCGGGCTGCACGCGGTGAGAACCGCACGGCGGGCGCGGATTTCGGCGCCACCCTTTATCCGCACGCCAGTGCAGCGGTTGTTGGTGACGATCAGCTCCTCGACGGGCGAGCTGGTGATCACGTCCCCGTGGTTGTCCTTGATGACACTAATCAGCGCCTTAGGCAGCGATCCGGTGCCGCCGTGAAACATCGCCACGCCATACTTGCTCAGCACACCCAGGTAGATCAGCGACCACCCAGACATATCGGCGTCGAACGGCATGAACGGCAGACTGGTCAGCAACGGTGCCCGGATCATGTCGTGCTCGAAGCTCTCCTCGACGGCCTCGGCCTGCGAGCTCGACATCCAACGACCGAGGGCGACCAATTGCTTACGGTTCTTCACCACCGCGCGCGCCGACTTCAGGATGTTCTTGATCTCCGGCTCGGTGACACTGGTCTGCATCATCGGCAGGCCGATCTCGACCGCGGCGTCGATTACCTCGTAGAGCTCCAGCAACGCGCGGGCGTCCTTCTTCGAGAAGTACTCCAGCTCGGCCGCGGTCTTGCGAGGGTCGCGCCACAAGCCCAGCGACGCGCCGTCGGCGGAGAGTTGGAAGTGCGCGGGATCGATGACCGTCTGGCGCAGCCCATAATTGCGTGACAGTCCGAGGTCGAGGTCGATGGTGGTGGTCCGGAACAGTGACGCCTGGATCGAGGCCTCGTTGATCGTGTACTCCGGCGCCTCGGGTGCAAAGGGATTCGTCGACGTCATACCGCCGGCGGTGGGGGACGCCTCGACGACGAGTACGTCGAGCCCGGCCTTGGCCAGATATGCGGCCGCAACCAGGCCGTTGTGTCCGGATCCGACCACGACGACGTCGGCGTCGCGCGGCGGGGGAGTGTGTTTCATGACCAGTCCTTCGATTGCCGGCGAGCGGGCGCCGCCCGCTCTGACGTGAATCTAACTGTGATTAAAATTATATCGGACGGGATTCGCCGTGTCGACGAAGCCTTCCCTCGCGATTGCCGCCCGCGACCGGGCGTCGGGTCCCGCCGCTCGATCAGGCCCGCGTATGCGATGAAGCCGCGAACGAATGTTCTTGACCCAGTGTCTGCGGGCACTATTCTCGTTGCAGCGAAGAGCAAACCGCCTATGCGGGTGTCAAGGTATGAGTAAGTACTCGTTAACGCTGTTGAAGGGAGCTTTGTCGCCATGGTCGAAATTCGCGACTTTCGTGTTGAAATTTCAGAGGCCGACATCGCCGATCTGCGCACTCGCCTGGAGCGGACACGATGGCCAGATGGCGAAACCGTGTCCGACTGGTCCCAGGGCATCCCGCGGGATTATGTTCGCGAGCTGGCCCGCTACTGGGCGAGCGACTACGACATGCACCGGGTCGCCAACCGGCTCAACGCTTATCCGCAGTTCCGCGCGACCATCGGTGATTTGGGTATCCATTTTCTGCATGTACGCTCCCCGCATCGCGAGGCGCGGCCGCTGATCTTGACCCATGGCTGGCCTGGCTCGGTGGTCGAATTTCTTGACGTGGTCGGTGCGCTGACTGATCCGGAACGGTTCGGTGGGCACGCCGACGACGCCTTCCACCTGGTCATCCCATCCTTGCCCGGATACGGGTTCAGTGACAAGCCAACAACTCCGGGGGTGGGCATCGAGCGAATCGCCGAGGCTTGGAACCAACTTATGGTCGCCCTGGACTACCGCCACTACTACGCGCAGGGGGGCGACTGGGGCGCGTTCGTGACCGCGGCGATGGGTGTCAAACCCCCCGCCGGCCTGCGCGGCATCCACGTCAACCTTGCGCTGGCCTCGCCGGATGCGCTGGCCGGGCTTGGTGAACTGACGCCCGACGAGCAGGCGGCCGGGGGGTTGCCGGCGTACATGCAGCAAGAGGGCGCCTACGCCGTGCAGCAGGCAACCCGGCCACAGACGTTGGGCTACGGGCTGGCCGACTCGCCGGTCGGTCAACTTGCCTGGATCACCGAGAAGTTCTACGCCTGGACCGACTGTGACGGGCACCCGGAAAATGCGGTGTCGCGGGACGTCATCCTGGACAACGTGATGGTGTACTGGTTGACCAACACCGCTGCTTCCTCGGCGCGCTTGTACTGGGAAAGCTTCTCGATGATCAGCTCATTTGACCAGGTCGCGGTGCCCTCGGCGTACACCCGGTTCCCGAAGGAAATCGTCAACGTCAGCGAACGATGGCTTCGCACCAGGTTCACCGACCTTCGCTACTACCACGCCGTCGCCAAAGGCGGCCACTTCGCCGCCTTGGAACAGCCGCAGATTTTCGTCGACGAGATGCGCGCCAGTATCCGGGCGCTCACCTGATGGCGGCGGCGCGCGCTGGAAGAAGGCCTGGCGGCGTCGCTACTAGTTGCCGCTAGTGGCGCAGGATCCCGGTTGCCAGCAGCCTGTCGGCTGCTCGCAGCCCGGTGGTGGTCGCCGCTTCGATGTTCTGCATGCTCTGCGAGTCACCGGCGAGCTGGATACGCGTGTCTTCCTCGCAGAGCCTGCGGAACTTGCCCAGGTCGCGGTAGAAGCCGATCGGATTGACCTCGAGATACCACCGACGGACCTCGGCGAACTCCACCGTGGGAACGATTCGGGGCAGGATCGTGCCGACTCCCTCCAGTACGGCGCGGCGGATGTCATCGTCGTCGTCATCCCAGTGGTCACGACACCAGGTGTCAAGCAACGCCACCGACATCAAGCCCTTGCCGTCGGGCGCGCGCCCGGGTGCCTTGTAATGATCGAACATCAAACCAGTCACGAACGGATGTGTGGATTCGGGCACAAGTATGTAGGTGGTGTCCAGCGGTGGGCGTTGGGACAGACCAACATTGACGACCAGCAGGCGGTTGTTGTTGACCCGCCGCAGAAAGCCCTTCCGCCAGTCGTCAAGCTGGGGAACCATCTCCGCAGTAACCCTTCCCGGGGTGGCGACGATGCACGCGGCGGCCCGTTCAATCCGCGGTGTCCCGCTAGCGTCGGTCCACTTGACGGTGACACCGCCACCAATGTCCTCGATATTGTTGACATTGGCACCCAGATCGACCTTCTTGTCCTGTGCGATGCGTTCGGCGTAGGAGTTCATGCCGTCCTTGAACGCCAACAGCTTCGCCCCACCGAGCAGCGTGAGCAGCGCGAGAAAGTCCACTCGCGACGTGTCGGCGCCGTTGGTGGCCGAGATGCCGCGCATCAGCGCGCCGATCAGAAATTCCTGCAGCTCCAGGCTTAGGTGCGACTCCGCCCAGTCGCGCACGGACTCGGTGTCGTAGCGGCCCGCGCCCGGAATCCGGTCGTAGAGAGCCTTTCTCGAGC
>Ga0153943_1000183_pt1 | contig 21306 bp, 19 predicted proteins | sample TSNJ027MetaG_FD_104721 | JGI IMG/M metagenome (GOLD analysis project Ga0153943, IMG submission 104721) | Attine ant fungus gardens microbial communities from New Jersey, USA - TSNJ027 MetaG | ecosystem: Host-associated > Fungi > Mycelium > Unclassified | place: USA: New Jersey, Brendan T. Byrne...
CATTGGTTCTGTTAATCATGTCCTCCAGGGTGGACCCGCGAAGACCTCTCGAATTCCAGGTTGCCATCTGCTTTATAATCCTTTCCCTTTGATGATCTGCTCCATGCGTTTCGGTATGGGAGCAGTGATTTTCCTGCCGCTTAGTCCGGCCAGAACCCCGTTAAGCTGTGGAAACTCCAGACGGTATGCATGTAAAAGCTGGTAAAGCAGATGATAATGCCGTTTCCATACAAGATTACAGGAGGGATCTCCATACTTGGTATCTCCTATGATGGGATGGTTGATACTTGCCAGATGGGCGCGGATTTGATGGGTTTTTCCCGTAATCAGTTCCACCTCCAGCAGCGTAAGCTGATTTCCCACAGAAACAGGAGTATATATGGTTGTAATCTGTGCAGCTTCCCCGGAAGCCGGTCCCGGTTGGACGGACACCTTGTTGGTTATATGATTTTTGATCAGGCTGCCATTTAACACCATGCCTTCCCTGATCTCTCCGGTAACAACCGTCCTGTAAAATTTACGGATTACCCTGTCATGAATCAGGCGGCTCAGCTCCTGACTTCCAGCCAGGGATTTTCCACAAATTACCAGTCCGCTTGTATTTCTGTCCAGCCTGTTTAAAACGGATGGTCGGAAGGTATGCAGAGCTTCCTCGTTCAATATGTTATTTTCAAGCAGATAACCAATCATCCATTCATTTAATGATAAATCATCTGCCTTTGCCTTCTGGGTTAAGATACCTGCCGGTTTATTCAGGATCAATACATGTGGATCTTCATATATTACAGTTATCCCCTTCAGCCGGCAATACGCCTCCCCGCAGCTTTTGGATAAGCCGGTTATGGAAGATGACCACAAAGACTGTGGTTCATTCTCACCGGAAAGAGAGTCTGACAGGGATAATCCTCTGAACTTATTTAATGTTTCATCAGCAAAAAAAAGTTTTACAGCATCTCCTTCTTTCAACAATTCCCCGCCTGCAGCTTTTTTACCGTTCAGCAGGATATTTTTCTTCCGGAGCATCTTATAAAGAAAGCTGCCGCCGGCTTCTGGCAGGTATTTATGTAAAAATTTATCCAGACGCTGCCCAGCCTGGTTGGAACCTATAATGATTTCCTGCATGAAACACCTCACCGCGGTACTATAGTTGTATGGTTACTTATAGTGTAACACTCTTCAAGGTATTTACAATACCCTGTGTGACAGTTTCATCTGCCTCAAGATTTTTCATCTGCTCCAGCCGCTCCGTATATTTTTTCAGATCCGTGAAAATTTTTATGGTGGTGTTTTTATGGTGGTCCGCCATCAGAATACCGCTTAAATGAGTCTGGAATTTATGCTCATCATGCTTATCATCCTCCGTATATCCGCATACGGTATTACCTTGTATACAAATATGGGAAATGAAATAATTGGTGTTATAAGAAGTAAATACCATATCATAAAGGACTGTCAGCCCCTCGCTGTGTGCTTCAATGTCATTTGCAGCCTCAGTGCTTAAACTTTTGAAACGAAAATACATTACAGCGGCCACCGCACTTTTACTGGCAGGCAGACATCCCAGTATGGCTGCGATTGTCAACACATTATTCCGGTTTTCCGTGGCTATGATACCGGCTGCCAGAAGGCTTAAAGATACGCCAAAATAAAGAATCGTACGCAGTAACTCGTATTTCTTTTGTGTATTAAGATAATTTTTCGTACCTTTATATTTTTCTGATGAAAACATCCTGCTCAGCTGCATTTATTTTATGTATCCTTTCTTTTTTTCACAATGTCAATGGTTTTCAGCAAAATTTTGTGAGGCACACATTTGGTAAGAACTCTAAATGCCTGGATCGGCAGACTGCTCACGGACATTGTTTTCCTGTAATAAGAATCCTTTAATGCTTTCTGTACTGCCTGCTGTGGTTCGATCATGGTCATTTTCTTAATGGCAAGTGTGGAATCATACGCTTCAGCTATATCAAAAAATGGTGTATTCACGGGACCCGGGCAGATGCTGGTGACATAAATCTCTTTTTCTTTTAATTCTTCTGCCAATGCCCTGGAAAAGCTTAAGACATAGGCTTTCGTCGCGGCATAGACCGCAAATCCCGGCTGGGGCAGGAAGGCTGCACTGGAGGCAAGCTCAATAATCCTGCTGTTCCTGCGCATGAATGGAATACAGCAATAAGTTATATGGGTCAGAGCCTCACAATTCAGACGGACCATTCCCAGGACTCTTGAAACAGGCTGATCTGCAAAATCTCCCATTAAACCGTAGCCGGCACAGTGAACCAGCATACGGACCACAGCATCATTTTCCTCCAGTGTATCGCGCAGACGCTCAATTTGTGCCTCACGGGTAATGTCCATGGATAAAATACGGGTTTTATGCATGGTGTCTCCTGCAGCCTCCTGTAATCTGGAGCGGTTACGGGCAATCAGCCAGATTTCGTCAATATTGGAAAAATGCGAATCGATCTGACGTACAAATTCCCTGCCGATTCCGGAGGATGCACCGGTTACAATGATTATATTTCGTGCCATACAAAGCTTCCTGCCTTTCTTCATTATTTTTACTTTTATCTTATATCTTTTTTCTTATGTACATTACGGATGGTATGCTTTTTTCGATTTTTTTCTTTTCCTGATTTCATGGTATCTTTACCTGATTTTATTATATTCTTATCTGATTTTATTGTATTCTTACCTGATTTTATTATTTCCTTACTTGATTTTATTGTACCCTTACCTGATTTTATTGTATCCTTACCTGATTTTATTGTATCCTTACTTGATTTTATTGTATCCTTACCTGATTTTATTGTATCCTTACCTGATCTCATTGTGTCCTTACCTGATCTCATTGTATCCTTACCTGATCTCATTGTATCTTTATCTGATCTCATGGAATCCTTATCTGATCTCAAGGTATCCTTACTTGATCTCATGGTATCCTTACTTGATTTCATAGATTTCCTGCCAGTAGTTTTATGATTCTCCTGCACTTGCTGTTTTTCCCTGTCATTATTTTTTCCCGGCCGTATCAGACAATGCTTTTCAAATCCGATTAAATCCTTTCGCCCGGCAATGTTTAATGCTTCATATACCAAATCATAATTCTTTGGATTACGGTATTGAATCAGTGCTCTCTGCATTGCTTTCTCATGAGGATTGCGGCAGACATAAACCTTATTCCCATTTCTGGGATCCAGCCCGGTATAATACATAACCGTAGATATCGTGGAAGGGGTGGGATAAAAATCCTGTACCTGTTCCGGCATATATCCAATACTCTTCAGATATTCCGCAAGGGCAATGGCTTCCTTCAGCGTCGAGCCGGGATGGGACGACATCAGATAAGGTACCAGAAACTGATTCTTCCCTGCTTTTTGATTGAGCTGTCTGTATTTAACCTGGAATTGTTCATAAACCGAATGCTCTGGTTTTCCCATCAGACTAAGCACCTCATCTGCAATATGCTCAGGTGCCACTTTCAGCTGCCCGCTGATATGATGCTCCACCAGTTCCCTGAAAAAAGTATCGTCAGGATCAGCCAGCAAATAATCAAATCGGATTCCGGATCGGATAAATACTTTCTTTACACCCGGGAGTAAGCGAAGCTTTTTTAACAGTGCAAGGTAATCAGAGTGGTCTGCTTTCAGGTTTCTGCAAGGCTTGGGAAACAGGCACTGTTTGTCTTTGCATACACCGTGAGTCATTTGCTTTTCACAGGAAGGATGCCTGAAATTGGCCGTAGGACCGCCCACATCATGAATATATCCTTTAAAATCAGGATCCCCAATCAGCAGGTTAGCTTCCTCCAGTATGGATTCATGGCTCCTTGTCTGAACGGTACGTCCCTGGTGGAATGTCAGGGCACAAAAGCTGCAGCCGCCGAAACATCCCCTGTTGCTGATCAGGGAGAATTTGATTTCACTAATTGCCGGGACACCGCCCCTTTCTTCATAAGAAGGATGATATGTCCTCCTATACGGTAAAGCATATATCCTGTCCATTTCCTCTGTGTTAAGCGGCGGCTGGGGAGGATTCTGTATTACATATATATGATTGGGATAAGGTTCAATCAAAGGGCGGGCGGTGATAAAATCCGTATTTTCATACTGGATTCCGAAACTTTCGGCATATCTTACCTTATCCTCCTTCATTTGGGTATAAGAAGGAAGCATGACGCCTTCATAGATACCGGAAATATCCTTTGTCTTGTACACGGTGCCCTGAATGAAGGAAATATCCCTTACCGCGATTCCGCTTTCCAGGGCATCGGCAATCTCAATAATGGACTTCTCTCCCATTCCATAAGAAATCAAATCAGCCTGGCTGTCCAGTAAAACAGAACGCTTAAAGCTGTCGGACCAATAATCATAATGTGCCATGCGGCGAAGACTGGCTTCTATTCCGCCGATAATAATGGGAACGTCACGGTATGTTCTTCGGATCAGGTTCCCGTAGACCACAGTGGCATAATCCGGCCGCCGTCCCATTTCACCGCCGGGGGTATAGGCATCTGTCTGGCGGCGCTTTTTAGAGACAGAATAATGATTGACACAGCTGTCCATGTTGCCGGCAGCAATTAAAAAAGCCAGCCGCGGGCGTCCCAGTATGGAGATGCTGTCATCCTTCTTCCAGTCAGGCTGGGATATGATACCCACACTGTAACCATGTGATTCCAGAAGCCTGCTGATGACAGCATGTCCAAAAGAAGGATGGTCCACATAGGCATCCCCGATAACATATACAAAATCCAGCTGCTCTATGCCGCGTTCTGTTAAATCCTGTGGGCATACAGGCATAAAATATTTTTCCTGGCGCATTTTCCTGTCCTCTCTCTGTAATACGTAACTATGGTTACACATATATTGGTATAACAGTTGGCTGTTAATTATCAGTCGTATCTCTTTCATATACTGAACAGTAACGGCTGAACATTTGCCTTATATAATAATCTGTCATAAGAAATGAGGAATATCATGCGGTCTTTTAAGAAAACATTATCCGGATTTCTATATATGTCCGTGGCCAATGTCCCTGTGGCCATCTTCCTGGTACTGATATTTCTAATACTGACACATTCTTCCACAAGTCTCTACTATGCACTTACCGGATTGAATCTCTGGTTTACCAAAATGATTCCGTCTCTGTTTCCCTTTATGATCCTTTCCGGCATTATGGTAAGGCTTAATCTGACGGAATCTTTTTCCGCACTGTTGTATCCTGTGCTCAGGCCTGTTCTTAAGGTATCGAAAAATGTGTGTTACGGAATCATTATGGGATTCCTGTGCGGTTTTCCCATGGGAGCCAGGGTCACCAGAGATCTGCTTGACCGTAATATGATCACTGATGAGGAGGGAGATTTTCTCTTAGCGTTCTGTAATAATATCGGGCCGGTTTATTTTTGCAGTTTTGTACTGCCGCTCCTGAAGCGGAGCCTGGTCTGGCCGTATGTATTCGGTATGTATGGCATCCCCTTTTTGTACGGCATCCTATTGCGCCATACTCTCTGCCGTAATATGTACAGCGCTGGGAGTAAAGCATCCCTTAACAGAAGGGAACTGACAGCCTGTAAGAAAGGAAGGTTCACAATCTCTCTTTTAGAGCAGATTGACAGCTCTATTATATCCGCCACACAAAGTATCTTAAATCTGGGGGGCTATATGATATTATTCAATCTGTTGAATCTGATTCCCCATGTATTGATTTCATATCAGGGAATGCCTATGGTCATTCGGAATCTGATTGCGCCTTTACTGGAGATTACCGGGGGACTCAGTATGCTTGGAACTTCCCTGCCTTTATTTTCCCTTCTGATCCTGCCTTTTGGAGGCCTCTCCTGTATTGCCCAGACATACAGCATGATAAAACATTCCAGTCTGTCCATCACCCGTTATATTGGTCATAAACTGGTATTAACAGGTCTGACGGCCTGTTATTATCTGGTGTGGTTCCTTGTGGATTCCGGTTCCTTCCTGTTATAACGCCGTTTTTTCCTTCGGGAACGATAACGGGCAAATTGCATGGTAAGCACCGTCAGGAAAAGCAGAATGACACAGATCAGACAAACCATGAGAAAATCCAATATACGCACATTTTCTTCCGTATCTCCGGTTCTGGAAGGTGCCCAGGTAAGTGTGGCTGTCTGATCGTCAGGAGATTCAATTTTCACAGGATCTTCGATCTGCTCCTCTTCCGCTGCCGGTTCAGGATACTGGAAAACATGTGAAAAAGCAAGTCTGTTACTTTCTTCGAATCCCTGGAACAGGTTATAGGCTCTGAAAAGAACAGCAGGCGTTTCACCTGAGGGTATGTCAAGTGTTATGGTAAAGGTGTCTGTATAGGTTCCGGTCAGGGCATTGCTGTCCGGCCATTCATACAAACAGCTGTAGCTGATCCCTCCATCAATACTGTAATCGTAATAAAGAAGCATGGAATCATAATCAACGGCACTGACTGACAATGTCAAGGTACAGTTATCATAATCAGCGGAAAGAAGCGTGATCTGACAGACATCAGGTATCGTTTCATCTTTTCTGACCATATCAAGAAGCTTCCCTGCATATGGCTGGGATTCTGGCATATAACCACTGTAATCCACACCTGCTGTCTCACTCTTTAACCCGAAATATTTGGCTATGGCTTCTGCATCCGCCATACCAAAAGCTTCCAGTTCTTCCTCCGAGTCACAGAATACAGAATCCCGGTATTCATCCACATGACAATGCTCAATGATAACTGCCGGAATATCAAGTGCCGCAGCTTCCCTGAGTATGCCGTAATAATCATTTCCCTTGTCATTCTCCCGTGTCTTGATACCGCGGATAAAAAGTCCCATCTCCTGCATTTGTTCCAGTTGAATCATGCCAAACCGGAGGCTGCTGCTTTGATATGACTCCTGAACGGATATCCATACCTCTGAGCCAAATAAATCATGGGCTACTGATGCATTATAATGGATACTGAAAAGGAAATCCGCATCCACTTCCCTGGCGAATTCCGCGCGTTCCTTCAGGCTGAGGTCTCTGTCATCCGTTCTGGTCATATATACTTCAATACCGTCATATAATGAGAGCTCTTCATATATTTTCAAAGCGGTTTTCAGGGTCATGGCTTTTTCCTGAAAGCCATTTTCTATGGTGCCTTCATTTTCACCGCCATGCCCGGGGTCAATCACTATACGGATTGTTTCATTATTGTCTTTCATCAAACCTGCTCCCGTTAAAAAAAAGAACATACACAATAAAGCCGCATAAGCGATTTCATTGCGACAGCTCCCTGAATAAGCGTTTCTCCTCCCGTCAGGAAATGACGCTGCTATGACATGTCATGTTATGACACTGATTTCGTCAGAATCCGTTTCTTCCTCCAGGTCCATATCTTCATCATAATAAAGATCATCCGCAGCCGGATGCAGCTCATTTCTGTTAGACCGGATAATATCACGGTATTGATTCAGGGAGCCAATCAGGTTATCATAATTGGTTATGGCTGACTGTGTGGATGAGGTAATGATATTCTCAAGGTAAGCCAGAATATCATCCATATACTGCATTGCAGCCATCCGGACATTATTAGCCTCTATCGTGGCATTGTCCAATATCTCCTGGGCCTGATGGGTGGCCATGGTAACCACTTCATTGGCCTGGGCATATGCCTGCTGCATGATTTCATGTTCATTGATCAGCTCATTGGTATGCAGGGTTGCTTCGTTGATCAGAGATTCCGCCTTGATACGTGCATCATTCAAAATCGCCTCTTTATTGCTGATGATCTTCTGATAACGTTTGATTTCGTCAGGTGTCTTCATACGAAGCTCACGAAGCAGCTCATCAATCGTCTCTTTATTCACAACAATCTTGGTACTGGATAATGGCTGATACTTACAACTGTCAATATATCCTTCTATCTCGTCAATTAACTGTTCTATTCTGCTGCTCATAAGTTCTCCTCACAAAGCTGAACAAACGTGTTCAATGTCTTGTTGAACATATTCAATGCTTTTTAAACATATTTAATTGAACATATGCAATTGAATATATTCAGCATTATTAACGCTTGAAGCCATATTTCTTATAAATCAGATCAGCAACAAAATCCGGTACGCACTGTGTAATATCACCGTTAAAACTGGAAAATTCCCTTACAATAGAGGAACTTAAATACGCATATTCCAGATTGGTGATAAAAAAAACAGTGTCCAGGTTTCCATTGGAAAATTTGTGATTGCTCTGTGCAATCTGCAATTCATATTCAAAATCAGTAATGGCACGAAGTCCTCTGATAGCTACATGAATATCATTATCTTTTGCATAATCAATCAAAAGACCACTAAAACTGTCAACCTGTACGTTCCGATATTTTTTTGTTGCTTCTTTTAGTATATTAACACGTTCTTCCACAGAAAACAACGGTGTCTTTTCTTTATTATTCAGAACACTGACAATCAAAACATCAAATATTTCTGCGGCACGCTCAATTACATCAAGATGTCCGTAGGTTACCGGGTCAAAGCTGCCCGGATATACCGCTCTCTTCATAAAGCCTCGCAATCTGCCGTCAGGCGGCTGTTTTTTATTTTTACTGCATATGAAGGAACACATGCTTATTGTTCTTATACTTTTTCTCCCGTTCCACAATAAACCCATATTCAGATACCCAGGAATAATCGGTATTCAGGGAAGCCTCTGCCACAATCATGGTATCTGAGGATACACAATCCATTTTCTGTAATACGGAAAAAACACGTTTTTCTGCATCTGTTCCATATGGGGGATCCATGAAAATGATATCCACATGATTCTCCCTTATACTCATCAGGCCGGCGGCTGCATCCTGCTTTAACACCACAGCGTAATCCGTAAATTTGGTAAAAGCCAGATTCTCCTGTATGCATGCCGCTGCTTTCGGAGCATTTTCAATAAAATATGCTTTGCGGCATCCCCGGCTCAAGGCCTCTATTCCGATTCCGCCGCTGCCGCTGAACAGATCCACAAAGATACAATCCGGAATAACCAGCTGTAATATGTTGAACAGCGTCTCCTTGATCCGGTCCGTAGTAGGTCTGGTATCCATACCTGCCGGCGTCTTCAGGGGAAGGCTCTTTGCCGTACCTGCAATCACTCTCATAGATGCTCCTGTCCTTTCTCAGATTCTTAACTTTGTACCCTTCCCGTCTCGTTTTCCTGCTTTAAGAGTATTTAACGCAATTTTTTTGCTTTTATATTCAATGGTATGATCCACTGCATTCTGGGTAAAATACGCGTTTTCCACCACATCCTTGTCGCCAAGGCGCATACCCCTGACACCGATGGCTGCTTTCTTCTTTTCGGGAATTTCTTCTATGGCAAATTTCAAAAAGTATCCGTCTTTGGTCTGCAGGACGATATTGCGTTGTTCTTTTAAGACAGTAACACACACAACCCGGTCATCATCAGACAGCTTCGTGGCCATAACGGTACGCTTAGATACGTCAAATTCACCACCATCCACTATCTTCACCATGGCTTTGGCTGAAACGAATATAACCCGGCATAAATTCAGATCAGACTGGCTGGTAATTAAAATGAGACTTTCTTTTTCGGAGCTGAACTTACTTACATTATCAATAGGAACGCCTTTATCCCGGAACTTCCCAAAAGGCAGGTCCGATATTTTTATGGTGTGCATCTGCCCGGTATCGGTAAAGAGACACACCTTGCCGGTATTTTTACACTGGAATACATATTTGCTTTCCGTATCGGCAGCTTCTTTATTTCTTTCATAGGTGGTTGTATCAATTGTCTTGGCATAACCAAAACGATCCATCAGGAAGACAATATCCATTTCTTCCAGCTCTTTTTCTTTATATACCGCTTCTATACCGTTTTCAATCAGCGTTCTTCGTTTTCTTCCGTAGTCCCTTTTGATCTGCTCCAGATCATTGATGATAACCTGAGCCATGGAATCACGGCGGTCCAGAATATCTTCATATCTGTAAATATTAGCCATGGTTTCCTCATGCTCATTAATCAGCGCTTCCAGCTCCAGGCCGATTAGTTTATATAAGCGCATTTCCATGATGGCATTGGCCTGTTTATCGGTAAACTGCAGTTGGGTGGCCATGATTCTGGATTCTTTTGATTTGAATTTAATGCCGTCAATCTTACCTTCCACCAGACAGGTTTTGGCCATATTCCGGTCTTTGGATCCCCGGAGAATTTCTATAATCAAGTCAATGACATTACACGCCTTGATCAAGCCCTCCTGCACTTCCTTGCGTTCCATTTCCCTGGCAAGCAGATTGGTATATTTTCTGGTGGCCACTTCAAACTGGAAATTCACATTTTCCCTGATAATCCCTTTTATACCCATAATTTCCGGGCGTCCGCCTGAAATGGCCAGCATGTTCACGCCAAATGTGTCTTCCAGCCGGGTTTTCTTATAGAGCATGTTTGTGAAATTTTCCACATCCGCATCTTTTCTGAGTTCAATTACGATTCGGATGCCGTCCTTTGAAGTCTGGTTTGAAATGTCCACAATATCAAGCGTCTTTTTACTCTCGGCCAAAGCCGCCACATCTGACAGGAATTTTGAAATATTGGCGCCAATCATGGTATAAGGAATTTCTGTAATGACCAGGTTGGTCTTGCCGCCTTTTGCTTTTTCCACATTTACCTTACCCCGGATTTTGATCTTGCCGGTTCCGTTCTCATAAATGGAAAGCAGTTCATCTTTATTGATCACAACCCCGCCTGTAGGGAAGTCGGGACCCTTTACATATTTCATCAATTCTTTCGTGGTGATGTTTTCATCCTGCATATATGCCTTGACAGCATCTATTACCTCCGAAAGATTGTGAGGGGGAATGCTGGTTGTCATACCAACAGCAATTCCTTCCGAGCCATTTACCAGAAGGTTGGGGAACTTTACTGGCAGGACAGCGGGTTCCTTTTCCGTTTCATCAAAATTAGGCACAAAATCCACAATATCTTTGTCCAGATCTGAAAGAAAAGACTCCTGGGTAATCTTCTGCAGACGAGCTTCCGTATAACGCATGGCTGCAGCGCCGTCGCCTTCTATATTACCAAAATTACCATGACCGTCCACCAGGGGAAGGCCTTTTTTAAATTCCTGTGTCATAACCACCAACGCATCATAGATGGAACTGTCGCCATGAGGGTGATATTTACCCATGGTATCACCTACAATACGTGCACTCTTTCTGTATGGCCTGTCATAGCGGATGCCAAGCTCATACATATCATAGAGTGTTCTTCTTTGAACAGGTTTCAGTCCGTCTCTGATATCCGGCAGGGCACGTGCGACAATAACGCTCATTGCATAGTCTATAAAAGACTGCCTCATAACCTCAGAATATTCAGTTTTAATGATTCTATCATCCATAAGTGACTCCCATCTGAAGTTACTATTCACAGCTGGTGCTGTTCATAGCAACTGGCTGTGAATAGTAACCATCTGCACCTGTTATATATTAAATATCAAGCGCCGCTTCTCTGGCATATTCATATATAAATGCCTTTCGCGGCGGTACTTCCGTTCCCATCAGCATTTCCGTAACCTCAGAAGCCATACGGGCATCTTCGATCTCCACTAATTTAAGCAGCCTTGTCTCCGGATTCATGGTGGTATCCCATAATTGATCCGCATCCATCTCGCCAAGTCCTTTATAACGCTGCAGCGTAAAAGGTCCCTTATGTTTCTTCCGGTACTTTTCAAGCGCCTTGTCATCATACAGGTACTCTTCCTTAGCGTTCCCGCTTTTTCCGCGGGTGGGTATTGTCTTATATAAAGGCGGCATGGCAATGTATATATGGCCTTCATATATAAGCTCTGCCATAAAGCGGTAAAACAAGGTCAGGAGAAGGTTTGATATATGCGCACCATCCACATCGGCATCGGCCATTATGATAATCTTATCATAACGCAGCTTGCTGATATCAAAATCATTGCCGTATCCTTCTGAAAAACCGCAGCCGAAAGCATTGATCATAGTCTTTATTTCCGCATTGGCCAGAACCTTATCAATACTTGCCTTTTCCACATTCAGGATTTTACCGCGGATTGGCAGTATTGCCTGAAAATTACGGTTTCTGGCAGTCTTGGCACTGCCTCCTGCCGAATCTCCTTCCACAATAAATATCTCGCATTTAGAAGGGATTTTTGATTCACAGTTGGCCAGTTTCCCGTTGGTATCAAAGGAAAATTTCTGCTTGGTCAGCATATTGCTTCTTGCTTTTTCTTCTGTTTTACGGATTTTGGCAGCTTTTTCTGCACAACCGATAATGCTTTTAAGTGTTTCCAGATTACGATCAAGGTAATGGATCATTTCCTCGTTGGTAATCTTACTGACTACTTTAGCTGCGTCCTGGTTGTCCAGCTTCGTCTTGGTCTGACCTTCAAACCGGGGATCAGGATGCTTGATGGAAATGACTGCCGTCATACCGTTACGCACATCTGCACCGGTGAAATTGGCATCCTTGTCCTTTAATATGTTCAGTTCCCTGGCATAGGTATTGATAATATTGGTAAACATAGTCTTGAAGCCGGTAATATGCGTTCCGCCTTCAGAGTTATAAATATTATTACAGAAACCAAGTACATTTTCATGGAATTCGTTTACATACTGAAAGGCAACCTCCACATGGATGCCTTCGCTTTCACCGGAAAAACATATAACCTCATGGACAGTCTCCGATTTATTCATATCCTTAATGAATCCGCTGATTCCTTCCGGTTCATGAAAAGTTACTTTTTCCGGCACTTCTTTTCGTTTATCTTCAAATATTATGGTCAGCTCAGGATTCAGATAAGCTGTTTCATGAAGACGGCTCTTAACATCATCTTCTTTGAACCTGGTCTTGTCAAATATGGTATCATCAGGTAAAAAATTAATAGCGGTTCCGGTCTCTCTTGTCTTACCAACCACCGGCAGTAAGCCGTTCTTTAATTCTATTACCGGATTGCCGCGCTCATATTTGTCTTCATAAATCATCCCGCCATATTTGACCCGCACAGTCAATTGACTGGAAAGAGCGTTTACCACCGAGGACCCCACACCATGCAGGCCGCCGCTTGTCTTATATGCGGTATTATCAAATTTTCCGCCGGCATGAAGTGTTGTAAATACCAGACGTTCCGCACTTACCCCTTTCTCATGCATACCAACGGGAATACCCCGTCCATTGTCAATGATGGTTGCAGAACCGTCAGCTTCCAATATGACCCGGATCATGCTGCAGTGTCCCGCCAGATGCTCATCCACCGCATTATCTACTATTTCATAAATCAGGTGGTTCAATCCTCTTGTGGAAACACTTCCGATATACATACCAGGCCGCTTCCTAACCGCCTCAAGTCCCTCCAGGACGGTTATACTGGAGGCATCATAGGTACTTGCATTTGCCATTCTTATCTATCTCCTATACTTTATCATAGTTCATTTTTTTACAGCATGCTGTGCTCTATCCTTTTACAGCATGCTGTGGTTTATCCTTTTACAGCATGCGATCGCCAGAGAACCAGGTCCGATATGGCATGCCACACTTAAGGATAATTGGTCAACATAAATTTCATCTACCGGAAACAGTTCTAATAATTCCTCCCGAAGGACATATGCTGCTTCCTGATTCTGCGTATGAGCAATCTGAAGAGAAACGGCATTTCCATCCGCAAATCCGCCGAAACGGTTATTAATATCATTCTTAATCGCATTGATCATGATGGTCTTGCCCTGATTAGTCGTTCTGGCTTTTGCAAAGGAGTCCAGCTTCTCACCCTGTATCTGAAGAACCGGCTTGATCCGAAGCAGGGTGCCCAAAGCAGCAGCTGTGGGTGTGATACGACCGCCTTTTTTGAGATAATGAAGAGTGCCCATCATAATATAGATACTGCTGTTGTATTTATCTGCTTCCAATATGTCTTTAATTTCAGCAGCATTCTTGCCTCTTTTGGAAAGCGCAATGGCATCTAATACGGAATTACGCTGGGTTACAGATATTCGCTGGTTATTAACCACCTGTACCCTGCCGCCAAAATCCATGGACAACATAATGGCACTTTGGCAGGATCCGCTTAAACCGCTGCTCATGGGAATGTGTACAATATCATCATGGGTCTTCAGCAACTCTTTCCAAAGCTTCAGTACAGACTCCGGAGAAGGCTGGCTTGTGACAATCTCAGCCTCTTGCGCCATTCTCTCATAGAACTCCGGAACACTTAAATTAATATCTTCAAAAAAAGGTTCCTCATTAATGGAAAAAGGCATCGGTATTACATGTATGCCCAGTTCATCGGCTTGTTTTTGTGAAATACCGCTGTTACTGTCTGTTATAATTGCTGTTGCAGCCATTCTGATTTTCTCCTATTGTCAACTTGTTGACATTTGCCAGCTTGTTGACATTTGCCAGCTTGCTTACATTTACCAACTTGCTGACATTTGTCAAATTGTTGACATTTTTCAGCCTGCTGACATTATCTGTTTGCAAACAATATCTGCTTGTAAACATTTGTTATGTGTAATCCATTTACGGACATCAGTTCGATCATTCATTATTTTACTGTTATATGCTGCGAAAGTCAACACTGTTTGAAAAAGAAGATTGAAGGTGTTTACTAAGAAGCGGGTATCTGCTGATCCCGTCATCCTTCAAAATAAGATCCACCGCCTCCTGTGCTTCCTTTAGTATGGCTGCATCTGTATAGATATCACCAATCCGGAAAGCAAAATCCCCACTCTGCCGTATGCCAAAGAAATCTCCCGGTCCGCGAAGCTTTAAATCTTCAGAAGCAATATGAAATCCGTCATTGGAATGATTCAGGATACTCAGCCGTTCCATGGTTTCTTTCTTTTCATTGCTGCTGATAAAAATGCAATAGCTCTGGGCATCCCCCCTGCCCACACGCCCTCTCAGCTGATGAAGACCTGCAAGACCAAAGCGTTCCGCATTTTCCACCATCATAACCGTTGCGTTGGGTACATTGATTCCCACCTCAATTACTGTGGTGGAAACCAATACATCTATTTCATGGTTAACAAATTCCTCCATGATCCGGTTTTTATCTCCCGGACGCATTTTCCCATGCAGCATACTGACTCTGACTTCCGGCGGCAGCTGTGCTTTCAGCTTCTGTGTATATTCTGTTACATTTTCCAGGGCTTCCATTTCTCCCGGGGAAACCATGGGACAAATAATATAAATCTGATGTCCGGCAGCTGCTTCCCTGGTAATGAACTCATATGCCTTTCTGCGGTATCCTGTATTCACAACACAGTTTTTTATCGGCAGACGGTTTGCCGGGAGTTCATCTATGATGGAAATATGCAAATCACCATATAAAATAATTGCCAATGTTCTGGGAATCGGCGTTGCGCTCATTACCAGAACATGGGGATTCCTTCCCTTCCCTGCCAGATGCTCACGCTGCCTGACTCCAAAGCGATGCTGCTCATCCGTTACCACCAGAGCAAGAGATTTAAACTGCACCGGATCCTGAATAAGGGCATGGGTTCCGATTACCAGATTTGCCGTGCCGTTTTCTATTTTTTCGTAAGCCGTTCGTTTTTCTTTGGCAGTCATAGACCCTACCAACAGCACAATATGAAATGGCAGCTTATATCTGTCTGTAATCTCCTGTATGGACGTATAATGCTGTATGGCCAATACCTCGGTAGGAGCCATCAAAGCGCCCTGATAACCATTGCAGGCACATGCAAGAAGCGACAGAACGGCTACGATTGTCTTGCCGGAACCAACGTCTCCCTGAATCAGACGATTCATACAATATTCCCCTGCCATATCCCCATTAATCTCCTGCCACACCTTTTCCTGGGCAGCAGTAAGCCGGTATGGCAGCTGCATTAACAGCCTGTCGGTATCCGGAACCTCACACATTTGATATTCATTCAACAGACGACCGACAGCATCCTTATTGATTCTCATCGAAATAATAAAATCAAAAAATTCGTCAAATACCAGACGTTTTCTGGCTGCCGCAAGCGTTTTAAAATTTTCAGGAAAATGTATATTTGCTATTGCTTCCTTATATGTCATCAATCCATATAATGTGCATATATCTGAAGGATAATACTCCTCTTCTTCCAAAAGAAAGGAAAGTGCCTGCTTTACCGCTTTCTGAAAGGTCTGGTTGCTTAAGCCTTTTGTCAAAGAATAACAAGGCTGAATAAACTTTTGCTTTTCCCTGTAATCAGATTCCTGAAACATTTTCGGCTGCTCCATAAGCCTGGTTCCATTATGGTTTTGTACCAATCCCCGAAAAATGAAACAAGAACCATTTTTTAATATATTTTTCAGAAAAGGCATATTAAAAAAAGTAAGCAGCAAACTTCCCGAGCCATCCTGAACCACCACATTCATAATAGTAAGATTCCGTACCTTCTTAATATTGGGAATCCCCTTGACTTTTGCATGAATAGCACATACATCTCCCGGGAGAGCGGCATTTATGGATACTGGTTCTTTCATTTCCTCATAATTACCCGGAAACTGCCGGACCAGATCACCAACCGTATAAATATTCAATTTATGAAAAAGCTGTTCAGTTTTTTCTCCTACTCCCTTTATCCGGATAACCGGCGAATCATAATCCATAGGAACTCCCATTCTTCATCATCTCATGCCGCCTCTGGCAGCACAAACAGTCCTCACGTAAAAAGATGTCATATAAACCGGAATTCTGTTCATAATGTGACATCTTTTTCCAGGCAGGATAAGTCCAGCCGTTAGATATAATATGAAAACAGGTAATCTGTCATTCTACAGAAACAATATAGTAATATATAGGCTGTCCGCCAAACTGCAGTTCAATATCACAATGAGGATATGCTTTTTCCAGATCTTTCAAAAGTGCTTCTGCCTGGGTTTCTTCCACGTCACAGCCAAAATATATACTGATCAGTTCCGAATCCTCTGCCACCATTTCCCTGATCATGGATAGCGTCACTTCGGTCATATCTTTGCCTGCGGACAGAATACCCTTGTCTCCCAGACCCATATAATCCCCCTGTTTGATTTCCTTATCATCAATGGTGGTATCCCTTACTGCATAAGTTACCTGACCGGACTTAACGTTATCAAGCTCTGCCAGCATAAGCGCTTCATTTTCTTCTACTGACAATTCGGGTACATAATTGATCACTGCTGTTATCCCCTGAGGTACTGTTTTGGAAGAAATTACAAGCAGATTCTTTTCTGTTGTCAGCTCTGCAGCCTGATTTGCCGCCAGGATAATATTCTTGTTGTTGGGTAAAATAAAAATATTATCTGCATTTACCTTTTCAACAGCATCCAGGATATCTGCCGTACTTGGATTCATGGTCTGACCGCCTTCAATAATATAATCAACTCCCAGGCTTCTGAATATCTCATCCATTCCTTCCCCGACAGATACGGCAAGGAATCCCACTTCTTTTCGTTCTTCAGCCGTAAGAGAGGTTTTGCTTTTCTTGCCCGCTGTTTCCCTTTCGGAAAGCTTAAACAAAGTCTCCTGATGCTCCTGGCGCATATTGTCAATTTTAATACTGGATAAAGCACCATACTTAAGCGCCCTCTGGATTGCCAGTCCGGGATCATTGGTATGTACGTGTATCTTGACCATATCGTCATCTGCCACGCACACTATGGAATCACCTATTGATTCCAGAAATGCCTTGAAATCCATTTCATTCTTTATATTAAATACCTTGTTCAACATAATGATGAATTCAGTACAATATCCGAAAGTAATCTCTGCTTCTGCCCTTGCTGCAAGGGATGGAGAGCTTAAATGAACAGAATGAGGCAAGATATTACCTTCCATATCTATAGTCAGATCCAGTTCTTTGCCCCGGAAGGCATCATATGCTCCGTCTAATACCATAATCAGACCCTGACCGCCGGAATCCACCACTCCCGCCTGCTTCAGAACAGGCAGCATTTCAGGGGTCTGGCTGAGAACATGCTTTGCATGCGCAATTACCTTCCCCAGGAAAATATCCATATCCGTAACGCCTTCTTCTTTCAGTTCACGTGCCTTTGCAGCAGCACCTCTTGCCACGGTCAGAATCGTTCCTTCCTTAGGCTTCATAACCGCTTTATATGCTGTTTCCACTGCCTTATCCAGTGCATCTGTGATAATGGGAATATCAATGGAAGCATGATCCCGGATACCTCTGGTAAATCCGCGGAGCAGCTGCGACAATATTACGCCGGAATTACCTCTTGCACCTCTAAGGGAACCGCTGGAAATTGCTTTGGATAAAGATTCCATATCCGGATTCTTAAGAGCAGTTACTTCTTTTGCTGCTGTCATAATGGTCATGGTCATATTGGTACCCGTATCTCCATCAGGTACCGGAAATACATTTAATTCATTAATCCATTCTTTGTTGTTCTCCAAATTTTTCGCACCTGCCAAGAACATTCTCGAAAGTGTCTTAGCGTCGATTGTATTTAAAGCCACGGGATTATCCTCCTTAATCAATCACTTTCACACCTTCGACAAAGATGTTTATTTTTTCAATTTCGATGCCGGTAAACTCTTCCACCCTGTATTTCACGTTACTGATCAGGTTATCCGACACCGCGATAATGCTGACACCATATGCCACGATCACATGAAAATCCAATGTCAGCTTATTATGACTTAAGGATATGGTAATTCCCCTGGTAATGCTATCCATTTTCAGCAAATGAGCCAGTCCGTCCTTCATACTGATTCCGGCCATCCCTACTATGCCAAAGCATTCCACCGCCACACTTCCGGCATACTGTGCAATGACGTCGTTGTCAATATGAATGCTTCCCATATGGGTATTCATAGAAGAACCTTTCATTTTAAACCTCCTTTATAATATCAAATCATATCAGATTGAAAAAGTACATTTCATATATTAAAAAGTTCATTTCAACCTAAATGTATTTTAACAGCTTTTCCTTAAAAAGGAAACAAAAAAATTATTTTACTTGCATTTCTCCTTAATTTCTGTTAATATATCAATGTTGTGAGTCTATATAGCTATTTATATTTAAAATATACGCGTTGAGGAGGTGTTAAGATGGCTAAGTGTAGTGTTTGTGGTAAAGGTGTTCATTTTGGTAATAACGTAAGCCATTCTCATAGAAGATCAAATGCAATTTGGAAGTCTAATGTGAAGAAAGTAAAATGTAAAGTCAATGGCGCTGCAAAGAGGATCCATGTATGCACAGGCTGCTTAAAAACCGGCAGTGTTGAAAGAGCATAATGATAGTAGTCAATTAAAGTGATCATATAAAAGCCTGTTCAAATTGAACAGGTTTTTGTTTGTTGTCAAATCTTCTCTCTGCGGTGCATGAACTCTTTGTTGATCAGCTGCAGCAGCTCTTCGTCCCCGCACATATTGTCCGGATGAAAAATCTTGACCAGCTCTTTATAGCGTTTTCTAAGTGTCATGGGATTATTTGCATTACGGAATAATACTTCCACAAGTTTATTTAAAGGCACGTCATCACGGCGGCTTTTTTCTTCCAGATATAACCTGTCGCTTTTGACTTTTTGCTTTTCCCGCTCCAGTTTTTTACGGTCTTCATCAAGCATACGGAATCCATCCTGCAGGATGGCCATCTTTTTGTCAAAGAATACATTCTCTTCTTTCAGCTTTTTGCGTTCAATAAGAGAACGGCGATTAAGCGCATCCATTTCATCCCTGAAAATCACCCGCTCTTTCAGGAGCTTGTCCTGCAGCAGGTTAAGCTCCTTACGTTCGTTTTCAAGGCGCATATTCTCCCTGAAAAGCCAAACCTTAAAGCTTTTCAATTCATCAACGTTTTCCGTTTTGCTTACTTCTTCCCAGTCGATCATCAGAACCCCTTCTTTAGGATTTGCCGGATAATCAGTTGTGTATTAGCACACGCTATTATCCGGCACAACCTTAGTCTCCGCAGAAACAAATATATCCTACGAATAGTAAAAGTGCAATGATAATGAGCCCTATGAACCGGTTGTGTACAATTACCATAAGCAGCATACCAATGGCAATAAAAAATAATATCAGACCAATAATCCTTTTTATGTCCATACCGATTCCCGCGCAGCGTTTTCACTCTATTATATGCAGGCATCTGCAGAAAGTGAACCTGGTACATCGTTTTCTCCTCAGTAAAATACACAGGAATTTGTATAACGATGTATTAGGCTGTGCTTAGTTATTCCCCTCTTTTTCTTCAGGAAAAGCAATATCCACTGCATCTGTATCCGGCATCATGTCCTCTTTGGGTGAGGTGAATTTATCCACGATATCCGGTATCATGTCAAGAATCTTGGTAACAGCATCCTGATTCTTGATGTTTACCAGCTTCGTTGTTCCGTTGCTGATTACCAGCACTGCACTGGGCGTCATCTTGCCGCCAAGGCCTCCGACACCTGACGCGGTGCCTTTCTGACCATTTTTGCCGGAACCGGCTGCCACACCAAAGGAAACGTCAACCAAAGGTAATATAATCGTATCACCTATCTTTGTAGGTTCTCCTACGACGGTCTTGGTGGTCAGAACGGTATCCATACCCCTCAACAATGATTCCACCACTCCCTGAAACTGATTCTCTTTTTCTGCCATTATGCTTCCTCCCGTACAAGCTTCTTGATCAATAACCGTAATCTCCGGTCAAAAAAAAGGCTTAAGCCATTCACAAGCAATACAAATCCCGTTATATGACCTGTTATATTAAATGTGCCTGCCAATACCGCTTCTTCAAAATTTGCTGTTACTATAACATTCTTTCCCAGTAAAGAAGAAATCATACCATATATTCCATATGCATACCCGGTAGTATCAGGCGAGCCTGTCCCAAATTCCAAATCAGCCGCAATCCTGCGGGGACGGATATTTTTAAATACCTTCAGGGCCCGGGTTATGGTATGCTGATAAAGCAGCTTCGTCTCACTGTCCGTCAGTAAATCATGATAATATTGATAATTATCCAGAATTTTCTTTATTCTATCATATATTTTATGGATTGTGTACTTTATTTTAGAAAATTTTTCTAAAATATAGTTATAGATCCGCTTCCAAAAAGAATCCTCGTCAGATTCTTCCGCCTTGTTATCATTCTCACACTGCATGTTATTATTTTCGGAAATCTTGTTATTATCATCACGTATTATGCTGTCTGTGTCTTTTGATTTCGTATCTTCTGATTTTTTGTCTTCTGCTTTTGTGTCTTCTGCTTTTGTGTCTTCTGCTTTCTTATCAGCTTGTTGTGTTTCGATTGTCTTGCCTGTTTTCTTTTTTTTGGCTTTGGTTTTCTTTTGCTTTTCTTCTTTTTGTACACCGGA
>Ga0153943_1000191_pt1 | contig 20759 bp, 16 predicted proteins | sample TSNJ027MetaG_FD_104721 | JGI IMG/M metagenome (GOLD analysis project Ga0153943, IMG submission 104721) | Attine ant fungus gardens microbial communities from New Jersey, USA - TSNJ027 MetaG | ecosystem: Host-associated > Fungi > Mycelium > Unclassified | place: USA: New Jersey, Brendan T. Byrne...
AGATGTTTAGTCGGAATTTACTCAAACGTAGGACAGCACCTTTTCTATGATGGGATAACGAACGTACCTACAAAAGTCATGTTCGATTTTTTATGTGATTACATAGACGGAGAACCTGCCACTTCAAGCGAAACAAGTGAAGTAATATGGGTTCCGAAAAACAAGGTTATGTCGTATATTACTACTCCGGCCATACGGTTTAGATTTGATAAAGTAATGAATTTTCAGGGGAAAATTTGTTATGGCTCGTATATAACAAATCCGGATTTCAAAATTTTGTCTGACAGGTATGTTTAACATTAGGAAAATTCACAGAGGATTATGTTTAATGGAAATTAATAAAATACATAACACAAACAGGAATTATTGGAACACCAATGCAGATGCCTGGTTTGGCACAACGGCGCTTCCTGATTATGGCGTTAAATTCGTAACAGAGGATGATTTACAATTATTTGGTGATGTATCCGGCAAGAAAATGTTGGAAATTTGCTGTGGAAGTGGGCATTCCTTAAAATATCACGCCGACAGAAACGCTGGCGAATTGTGGGGAGTAGATATTTCACAAAAGCAAATAGAAAATGCAAAGGCATATTTAAATAAAAACGGATATTCAGCGAGGTTTATTTGTTCTCCTATGGAAGCTGATATGGATATTCCAACAGATTATTTTGATTTTGTATATTCCATATATGGTATTGGCTGGACAACGGATTTACAGGGAACATTCAAAAAGATTGCATCTTATCTGAAGAAGGACGGCATCTTTATATTCAGCTGGCACCATACATTGTATTATTGTGTTGCCCGGTCAAGCGACATGAGACATGATGTCATTGAAAACAATGAATTAATATTCAGCAAAAGTTATTTTGATGAATCCTATTTTACGATGCCTGTTGATGGCAGTGAAATAATTTTGTGCAATCGGAAAGTATCCACATATATTAACGCTTTGGCACAGGCAGGCTTTTGTGTTGAGCAAATGATTGAACAGACAGATACCGAAACAATGGAATCAATCGGTGATGAAAGTAATAAAACAAGAAAAGCCAAAATGTTACCGATTTCAGTATGTTTCAAAGCAAGAAAATTATGATATATCATTGACTGGTAGTCAATTTCAAAGGAATCGAATGATTATGGATAAGACAATTATGCATGTGGATATGGACGCTTTCTACGCTGCCGTCGAAGCCCGGGACAATCCGGAGCTCCGCGGCAAGCCGCTTATCATTGGTGCCTTGCCCCACGAAAGGGGGGTGGTGTCCACATGCAGCTATGAAGCCAGGAAGTTCGGAGTTCGTTCAGCCATGAGCATAAAGGAAGCGTACCGCCGCTGCCCCCAGGGCATCTATATGCACCCCAACATGGAAAAATACAAAGAAGCCTCAGATAGAATACATGAGATATGGTGCGATTATACGGATATTGTGGAATACATTTCTCTGGACGAAGGCTATCTTGATGTGACCAACTCAGCCCATCCGTTTGGCGGGGCGAGGAAAATCGGACTCGCCATTAAAGAACGAACAAAAAAAGATACCGGGTTGACCTGTTCTGTTGGGATAGGTTATTCCATGATGGCGGCGAAGCTTGCCAGCGAAGAAAAGAAGCCGGACGGTTTTTTTGAAATACCAGACGCTGATGCCTTAAAAGCCCTTATCATGGACCGGGGCGTGAGGATTATTTACGGATTAGGTCCTAAAACCGCCGAGGCGCTGCAAAGCGCGAGTATCAATACCGTCCGCGATATCCTTAATAACAAGCAGACAGTAATCAGGCTGCTTGACAATCATGGCCGGCAAATCATTGACCTGGCGGAAGGAATTGACAACCGTGAGGTAACGCCCTACTACGAGGAAGAAGCGAAGTCCATCGGCAGGGAGCAAACTTTTCAACATGATAGTACCGATTTTGCCTTTCTGAAAGACACTCTTGTACTGATCGCCAAGGAGTTGAGTCTAAAACTCCGCCTGAACGGTATTTATTGCCGGACTATCACGCTGAAGGTGAAGTATGGAAACATGAAGCTGATTACCCGATCAAAAAGCGGCGACGCCGTATGCAGGGCAAGAGACATATATAAGGTAGCCGCCTCCATGCTGGACACGGTGGAAAAGCGCCCGATCCGACTGGTGGGAATCAGCCTGAGCGGTTTGACAGAATCGAATTACAAGCAGCTTACGTTGGAGGATATGCCCAATATACAAACGGAAAAGAAAAAAGAAGAGTTAGACAAGGTTTTACTGGACATACAGCGCAAATATGGCAGCGGCAGTATTAAAACGGGAGATGAGCTGGCGGCAGAAAAGCGCTTTAAAGCGGAAGCAGGTGAGAATTGAGTAAAAGATAGGAGACACGGTGAATTATAAGAAGGAGGGATATCTGATGGAAAAAAAATTATCAGACCAGCTCACATCCTGTCCGTGCTGTGGGACTGCTGTAATCTATAATAATGGAAAGCCACCTCATAATATAAATATTCAAGCGACATGTGACGAACTGATAAAACGCTGTTCTAATGGAGAGATGAATGTAATTCGAGGCGACTGTCCTATAGAAATGATGGTAGGCTTGTTTAATACGGATACAGTATATACAATCGTTCAATTTTTGCATTGTAATGCTTGCAGCAAAACGATATTTTGGGGATTATGCGTCCGTGGTGCACCAATTTATAAAGCTGTTGAGAGAGATAAAGTTGACAAATGGCCGTGGGAGGACAAAAGAAAATATTAGCTGAAATAGGAGGATTTGATATGCTTGACATTAATGATCGGTATAAAGCTTTTGAAGAATGGCTGGACGGTCTTCTTGAGAAGTACACTATGCCGGAAACGGCTGTTGCATTGAATTTTAATATTTACGATGGCAGCGACAATACATATGATATAGAACTGATCGCGGCAAGCCGTTTTGATGAGGGCAACGACGATTGGGCTTGCGATGAGGTATTTGCAACAAGGAATGACCTGTTATACATTCCTATAATGGAAGATATTAAAGTAAAAAATAATGAAGATTGGTTTAACAGAATACTGCCTATGTTTATCTCTATCGTCCAACAATATTTATCGGAGGGAAAATATCGGGACAAATTAAAATCGTATCGTGCAGTTGCTATGGGTCATGTAAGCGGCGAACTCTATGTTCTCTATAGAAGCAAAGAGGTCTAACAAGCTTTCTGGAATTTTATTATGGAGGTTTCATCATGCGTTTTTTTCGTAAAATAGTTGGTGAACGGCTGTATTTATCGCCGTTTGATGCCGATGACACAGAGATTTATACAAAATGGACCGAATGGATGAACAACAAAACAATTGGCGATAACTATGGCGGGCCTCACAATCTCGTATCATTGGCGAGTATAAAAAAGACCCTTGAAGAATTAAAAGGTTACCGCTTCTCCATAGTCCTTGGTGAAGGTGATGTATTAATCGGCCACATCAGCCTACATGACATTGACCACCTCAATCGTAATGCCTTCCTCGGTATTTTTATCGGTGAGGAAATACACTGGAACAAAGGATATGGTGCCGAAGCCATCCGATTAATTCTTGATTACGGATTCAACACATTGAATCTTCACAACATTATGCTCTCCGTCCACGCGGACAATAAAGCAGGCATTTCCTGCTACAAAAAGGTTGGTTTCCGGGAAGTCGGGCGGCGACGTGAATGGGTATTCAAAGACGGAAAGTATATCGACAAAATTTACATGGATATACTGGACAGAAAACCATTGCCACCCGGATAAATGGATTGTCCGAAAATTCTAATTCTGATTCTCTGTCCACTACTCTCCGCGTACCACTTCCAGGACATTCCGATCCTTCATAAGCGGATACTTTATTGTTGTAATACTACCCAGTACTTCTTGATTAAAAGTCACTGACAGCACCGTTCTACCGCTTCCTTTCATGGATATATCAAATCGCCGATTCCCAAAATGGAGATTCTCAAGCTGTACTTCTTCCCCCGTATACGGATAAATATGAAGTCCCTCTTCGTCAAAGTCCACGCCTACAAAAGAATGCACAGCTGCATTGTAAAAGCCTCTGATAGAATAGCCATGCCAGATACCTGGCTGGGCATTCCAGTTGTCAAACGGCACATTTTCCTCGTTGCAGTAACAGGAGATTCCTTCCGGGCACATCAGGCGTTTCGTCCAGTATTCTATCCAACCGACATACTGATCCATCAGCTCCTTTCGATCAAACCGATTAAGTAGTCTGGTATAAAATTCGCTCATGACCGGCCACCAGCAATGGAGCTGGTTGGCATCCGCATCATAACACGCACTTTCTTCTGGCAGCGGGCGAAGTCCTGCCCTGGTCACAAGATGCTTCTCATAAAATTCAAGACATTTCTCTGCTACGTCAGAAACCAAATGATCACAGTAATTATTCTCCCACTTCACTGCATTATTACTTGCAACCATACGATGCTCATAAGTATCTGCTTCTACTGAGGAATCAATAAAACCCAGTTTTTCCTGAAACAGAATCCTGTTGAAATTCTCTTTCATTCGATCTGCAAATTCTCCTGCTTTCTCTTCAGTCTCCCTGTCTTCCATGGACGCTGCTATCTTTTCCATTGACCGTGCACTGCAGTAGCTTACGGTATTATTAAAGGAACTGATATCATTGCCGGTTTCCCTGATCAGGTTCCGAAAATCAGGATACAGGGAGGTTCCCTTGCAAAGACCGGTATCTGCTGCTTCAGAATCAAGTATCTTCTCAAAAAGCTTCTTACAGAAGGTATAATGTTCTGAAACAGCACCGCCGGAAAGCCGGTATAAATCCAGTAATGTAATGTACATTCCCTGTGCCGGGACCGCAGCCGCATCATTTGTCTCCATATTATGGCCAAACGCATGGGCAATTCCCGGGCCACTGTGTGAATGTTTTTTCATACAGACAAGCATCTCTCCGATAAATGCATGATCTCCCCAGTAAAAGCAACTGGCATTGGAAGTCATGCTGTCCCATCCCCAAACCCAGTAATGGGTGCTCTGGGCCCGGATTGCCCCTTTTACATCTATCGTTTTTAAGGACTCGTGGTACATAGGTGCCAGCTCAAAGAAATTATTCAGCCATTCATAGCGGCTCTTCAGGACAGGCGCTCTTTCTGCCACTGTCGCATATCTTGCAAACTGCTCTCCGATTATCTCCTGATAGCCTGCATAATTACGATTTTTACCATTGGAGAAGTTAACTGCTATCACGTACTCCTTACCAGCCTGTAGCTTTTCCGCAGATAAAATGTTCTTGGTATTTCTTGGTGTTCTCCGGAAGGAAAGCACGGTATTTGCAGTAAATGCAATATTAGTCTTCTTTTTTTTCGATGCATAGGATACCATCAGCTTATTATCCGCAAATACAAAGGGCGACCATTCCCTGGGGGCACCGCCATAGCGTATATCTTTCTGTTCCCTGCTTTCCGGATAAAAACAATACTCATCATAAAACTCCATTCTGAATGTAAATTCTTCTTCGGGTTTTATAATGATATAAATACTATCCTTTGCGGTATACAATGAAAATGAGACGTTTTCACTATGGGACTGAAATCCAAAGGGCATGATCTCACACTTTTTAGGTCTGATTGACTTAAGACCGGATTCATTCTGTGCGTAAAAACACATTCCTTTCCAGAAACGGCGATGAAAGGCAATATATCCTGCACTGTCCGGACCAAAATAATTGATATCTGCAATGCCTTCTTCATCTGCCGAGAAAGCTACCCTGCCGTCACAAAACCATCGGGGTCCTAATGGCAGCCCATCTTCCGTAATAATCTTCCCTTTTTCTATTCTATATCCGCAGTCTTCCATATGCAATTCCTTTTTGCCTTTGTGAGATGTAAACCGTTACCGATCACTTATACCTCGTTCACAACATCCTTAATACACCCTTACTTCAAATATTCTTGCAGTCTCACATCCATTTGTCTTTATCACTGTTATCTTTGCAGTATCACACCACGTTTTTTCAAAAGTGTGCACATTCAGCCGCTGATAATTACCAATTATCTCTATGTGTCTCATTCGTTCCGTCCCACGAAACAGTTCTATGCGGTAATCTGAAACAATCGTGTCCGGAACTTCTCTGCTTTGTCTGTTCCGTATCCACTCGGAAATACTCTGCATAATTGGTACAGACAAATTGCTGTCAAATACCAGTCTTATTTCTCCGATTTCCTGTTTTTCCTTAAAGTGCAGACTGATATACTGTTCCCTGCTGCTAAGATCCGCCGCCCACATGTGCGTCTTATCTCCCACTGTTCTTGCTACGCCACTGATTATATTTTCAGCCGCGCAGCCGGGGATTTCCTCCGAACATTCTATCTGTGCAAGCAATGCCTTATCCGCCGGATCTTCATTGATCACATTGGGAATAAAACAGTCATCCTTCAGGAGCTTTTGCTGTAATTCTTTCATGTAATGGTTGATTGCTTTGGGATCTACTCCTTTTTCTGCTGCCATTGCAGCCGCTGTCCCCACTGCCTGCCCACACACCGAACAGGTAGCCATGACTCTGGTGGAAGCAAACGCTCTATGGGAAGCACTGATTATGCGCCCGCTCATCATAAGATTTTTGATGTCTCTGGCATATAAGCAACGATAGGGAATCTGGTAAATATCTTCCAGAATTCTGGCCTTATCCTCATTCGGTTGTAATCCTTTTACAGTCTGATTCACAAATCGTTCCGGCATATGGGTGTCGATATGCCATCCGCCATAAGCGACCGCATCCCCAAACTGTTTGTCCTGCTCCAGATCGTTTTCATTCAGGATATAATCCCCTGTGATTCTACGACTTTCCCGCTTTGCCGGTATCATACCAACCCAGTCAAGTACCATATTCTGTGAATCCTCTGTCCCTGCATTCTTGATATAATCCCAGATACCGTATACACACTTTAAAAGCTCGTCTTTCGTTTCTTCACTGTCCGCTATTATATTAAGCTCCGTACCGCCAAGCTCCAGCCACCAGTATCCGGAAGTTATTTCCATCCATTTCATATTCCGGGCCCAGGCTGCATCCCGATAATCATGTGCCCAGAATGGCTTGTCAAACTTAACGGGATGACCCGCGTCAATGGCTCGGAACAGAATGGAATTCCCCATCGTAACAGAATCCTCCCGGCTGACAGAATATACTTCTCCAAAACGCCTTTTATCTTCACGCCCAAACATATACTCTGCACCAGCCCGGCAGGACAGTATTCCATCACCGGTAGCATCCACAAATATCTGTGCTGAAATTTCGAAGACCTTTTCGCTGGTCAGCTGGAAAGCATATATCTTAATGATTTTTTGATCCTTTGTCACCACATCCGTCATGTAGGTATTCAGATATAAAGTCAGATTCTCCTGAAAGCGCGCCTTTTCCCAAAGCAGACCATCAAACATGCCATAGGAATGTTCCGGATTTCTGAATTTATTTTCCAGTAAAATCTCTTCAATAATACCAGTTTCTCTTCTGTTAGGATGTCCCTCATTCCCTAATGCCCCTGTAATATGCATTCTGATTTCAGAACTGGCATTTCCGCCTAAAACAGGGCGATCCTGGATCAGTACAGTCCTGGCTCCGTTTCTTGCTGCTGCAAGGGCTGCACACAGTCCCCCCATACCTCCGCCTACAACAGCCACATCATATGACTGCTGTGTTGTATTTATATTGTTTATCACTTAAACCACCCTGTTCCTCAATCTTAAAATATAATATCTGCTTTTACGTTTTCCTTCCCCGTAAGCATAGATACTGGAATAAAGCTACCTTCAATCCGTATACCATATGCTTACTCTCCTATCACAAAATGCCCTACCTTTTACAAAATAGCACATCATCTATTATTTTTATACCAATTCGACAGGCCGCTCCCTGTTTTACAGGGTTATATTCCGCCAGTAGAAATGCATGCTCCGTCTTCTCAATCAGATGCAGTTCGCACTTTATTGAAAGCTCTGCCATCCTGTCATAGAATTTCCGGGAATGTATGGGTTCAACCACTGTATCACTTTCTCCATGGATCAGCACTGTTTCACAGAAATCCTCACGAATCTGGCATAGAGGCGAAAGAAATTCCACACAATCCCCGAAAGATAATCCGGCAAGCCGGGGATGGCTGCTGCTGACCGGTACAAATGCCTGCCACTTATCAGAAAAATGAGTAATTGCATTGACAAGAAATATTTTCCTAAAAAAATATTGTCTGTCATAGTGAAACGCCGCCAGGGCACCGGTCAGATAACCGCCGACTGACTCTCCAAGAAGATACGTTTCTCTGGTATCAATTCCATATTCCGTTGCATGGTTTATCACATAATCCATTGCATCACAGCAATCCTCATAACAGTCAATAAGCTCATAACCAGCTTCTTGACCTGAGTCTCTGACCAGCCTGTAGTCAATACTAACGCAGACAAATCCCTTGTCTGCATAATACCTGGCGAGATACCCTAAATAGTCTCCCTGCCAATGTGGCTGTCCTTCAAATATCATATGGGAAGACCAACCACCGCCATGCACAAAGACAAATAACGGGTATTTATCTTTGTGAATAAAATCATCCGGCAGATAATATCCCAGGTAAACCGGTAACCCGAATACTGTTTTATATGGTAATGTAATATCTGCTGAATGGCGTGAAATCAGATAGTCCAGACGCAAATCCAGTTCCTGTTCTTCCACACCGTAATATTTTATCATGAAAATCTCTCCCATATTTCTGCATTTGTAGCATAAATAATATTCCCTTTAAATTTTTATTTCGGTCTTTTCAAGTTGATATTCTGTCACCTTTCCATCCACCCATTTAAAGCTTACTTTTTTACCACCAGGCATGCAGATTCCTTTTACTGTCCCGTTTTTCCATTTCTTCGGCAGTGCAGGCAGCAAAACCGGCGCACCATTCCCATCCATTTGTACAAGCATTTCAATCATACCGCTTACCGCACCGAAGTTGCCGTCAATCTGAAAGGGTGGATGGGCACAAAGAAGATTGGGATAACTGCCGCCAGGATAATCATTGCTGTCACACTGGCCATGTATGGGAGTTAATTGATTGTGCAGCAATTTTAATGCTTTCTCCCCCTCCCCCAATCTGGCCCAGAGGTTAATCTTCCAGGCCAGGCTCCATCCGGTACCGCCGTCTCCCCTTTGCTCCAGAACTTTTCTGGCTGCTTCTTTTTCTTCCTCTTGAAACTGATTGGCTGGAAACAGTCCATACAGATGTGATAAATGCCGGTGCTGAGGATCCCAAACTGCATGCCTGCTGTCCCATTCGCACAGAAAGCCGTCATTTTGTATCTGAGGCTTTTTAAGCCTTGGGAGATATCCTGCATACTCGTTTTTATGCCCTAAAATATCCTGTGCTTGTGCCACTGCAGCAAACAAATCCCAAAGAATCTCCTGGGTCATTGCTGTAGAGCGATCAAGTGCATATACCTCCCCATTCTGCAAGTAATTATTTTCCGGAGAAGCAGAAGGAGATAATACAAGCTCTCCATCCTGTTCTGATAACAATTGTCTGTAGAACAATGCAGCAGCATCCATTACCGGATATATACTTGTCAGGTACTCTATATCATTGGTATAACGATAGTAATTCCACAGCATTACCGCTAACCAGCCGGATGCCATATTCCAGAAGCCCCATTGTGCATTCCCCTTTAAACGATTGGTACCCGGATGGGTAAGCCGCCACAGATCTGTTGAATGATGGCAGACCCATCCTTCTGCCTCATAATACACCCTGGCGGTGACCCTGCCCGATTCCGCCAGTTCCTTCACCATCTGAATCAGAGGCTCATAACATTCGTGCAGACCGCAGGCAAGCAGTGGCCAGTAGTTCATTTCCGTATTGATATTCAATGTATAATTGCAGTTCCATGGGGGAATTAATTTTTCATTCCAGATACCCTGAAGGTTCATTGGCTGGGTCCCTTTCCAGGATGCGGAAACAGCCAGGTATCTGCCGTAGTTAAAAAGCAATGCATACAGGGCATTATCCTCTTCTCCTTCTGCCAGCAGTTTTAAGCGCTCATTTGTTGGTTTCCTGCTGCCGACACTACTGTTTAAAGAAATGCCGCAGCGATCATATAGTGTTTTCCAGAACGCAATATGCTGTTTTTGCAGCACATTATATGTCTTCTCACCAGCCATATACAAATCTGCAAGACACCGCTTCCTGTAATCAACAGCCGAATCGGAAGGGTGTCGGTTCCACGCTTCAAAGGCTGTCCTGGCAGCCACATAAAGAGTTACTTCATCGGCATCTGATATCATGGCACACCTGCCATCCTGCCGGGTTCTGCCACCTGAGACCCGGGACTTTAGCATTGCCGCAAATCCCATTCCTTTATGCGCCGGATCCCCAGCGTAGATCTGATAATCAGCAGATTTATAGGAATCTCCATAGGGCGCAGCACAGTCCGGCGCATAGCCTTCCATGGTCAGTACCCCATGGATTGCCTGACATTCAGCCTGCAACTCACTCTCCAGCCAGGCCGATAAGCAAATGCTTGCCGGATGTGAACAGGTCAGATGTACCACCAGCACCTGCGCATCATGACTTACAAAACATTCTCTTTTATACTTCTTATCTCCAATATGATAAGTCACTTTGTGTATACCTTTATCTATTTGCAGTTCACGCCGGTATGAAGCATATTTCTCTGTATGTCCGGTCTCAATTTTCAGACGTCCCAGCGGCAGATACATCTGCACCAGATAATCTCCAAAATTATGCTCCAACAATCTTTGCGCTTCACCCATCCGGTCTTCCTGGCAAAGTGCTGCTGCCTTTCTGTAAATTTCCGGATAGTTCTCCTTGGCTATCTCTTTGGGATATCCGCTCCAGAGGGTATCTTCATTTAGCGAAATGGTTTCTGTGGCAACACCGCCATAAATACATGCTCCAATCCTCCCGTTTCCCATTGGGAGTGCTTCATTGAAATTTTCAGCCGGATAACAATACCATAAAGTGTGTTCCTCTTTTTTATGACTAAGCATTCGTAACCCTCTTTTTATATTTATGTTAGATACTTGGGAAATACCGTAAGCCTTATTGTGGTACAACCATATGGTACCAGCGTAATCATTTCTTCTTCTCCCAGATTTCTACCGGTAAAATCTGTACAGGGTACCTTCGGTGTCAGAACAAGATCCTCCATGATTTCGGTTGCGCCGCAGTCCTTCTGCTTATCATCAATTCCTTCTGTTCCCTTATATTCATTTTCTGACTGTGTACTTTTTACAAAATCCCAATTTTTAAGCTTTCTTGCCCTTATCCGGATTTCAAACGGTACCCTCTCCCAGAACGGATTGTCAGAAATATCATACATGGTGATTTCCGGTACTTCCCAACCGCTTACCGCATATCTCCATTCAGATTCCGGATAAATATTATAAGCTGGAAACTCTTTTGTCTGCCGCATTTCCATATGATCAATGGTGCAGCGTTCCTTTATTTTCAGGGTCAACAAAAATGGACCATAGGTATAATATACACCGCCGTCTTTGGAGGACTGAGAACGGAACCCTTTTCTGAACTGCAGCTGTATTTCGTCCTGATCACAAACTGGATACAGAATATATCCATTCACCATATCCGATTCCCTTTTTATACCATTTACCCGCATTTCATAACTTTTTGACCAGGAGGGGATTCTCATCCGCAGTTTATTCCGAGACGGCTGTTTCAGTGTAATACGCATCGTAACCGTATCTTCAAAGGGGTATTTACCAGTCTGCACTATTTTCATTTCCCTGCTGTCATAAACGCTGGGACCATAGAGGCTCACCGCAGCTCCATCTTCCGTTTTCTGATACATTCTGACTACATAATTGGGCATTGCGCGCCCGATATTTCCCACACAGCACTCCGGATAATGATGCGGCTGGTACGCCATTCTGGGCGTATTCTGCCATTCATCTGTGTGTGTGGAATTACGGGCACAGATTACCTGATTCACACCTGAAAGATACTGAATGGCTGTAAAGTATGGGAATACAGCTCCCGGTAAAGCATTCAGACAGGCTCTTTCTATCCAATCGGCATACTTTCCATCTCCGGTAGCTTCCAGCAGATATCCCACTGACCAGGTATAATCGCTGATATCGCAGGATTCATGCGTCCGGAAACTTTCATTCCCACATGTCTTTTCACTGGAAGAATGCACACCGTCAGGCAGCATATGATAATTTTCTATCTTTTCATACAGTTGGATGCAGGCATCCAGATGCTTTCTGTCACCTGTGAACGCATAAATAATGGCTGCCAGTTTGGCTTGTTCATTCAAAGTCACCCCATGCAGGAAAGGAACGGAATCCCCCATCATATCGGTATCATTCCCCTCTGTTTCTTTTATGTTCCAGTTATGGTATATCTGAACAGCCTTCTCATATAGCTTCCCGCAGTCAAAGAGCTCCGCCAGCTTCAGCATTGTTTCCACATTCACAATATCTCTCACATGGCTGTAATTAAATTCTATATCTGCCATATAATGCGTATAAATCCGTTTCAGATATCTGTCATCTCCTGTTTTAGACCAAAGGGCGTAGATTGCTCTGAAATAAACGGCCTGAGGCCATCTGTTCTTTTCCTGATTCTTCATCAGTTCAACCGGGCCAATGAAAGGATTCCCGTCTTCGGTAAATGATTTTTCAACCTGGTCTTTTACCCTGTCATACAATTCTGCATCATCTGTCAAAGCAGCTGTCCGAATTACAGAATCAATCCAATATGCTGTCTGTTCATAAGGCCACCAGGCTTCATACCCACCATCAGTCAGACTCCGGTACTGCCAGCAGGCTTTTGTATATGGATAACCGATACGATGCAGGTTCCCCGGCATCCCGGATGCCTGAGCGGTAAGAAATGACGCAAGCCACCCGCTTGGTTTTATTTCCGATAATCTGACTTCTGATAATTGATTATACTTTTTCATAGGTATCCCCCAATATCTATATTCCCATTCTCCCCTTACTCAATCTTCAAGCACAGACAAAACTTTTGCGGTACGTTATTTACATAATAATCCACAGCTTCAAAACCTGGGACAAGATTAAAAATACGTTTATAATTCAGCTTTATATCAGTCGTTGACTGTATATTCACCACACCCTTTTTCTTATGGATTCCGGTTATTGTAATAAAATCCTCCTTTTCCACAATCACTGGAAAATGAAAATCCAGCCGGTTTTTCTCATCTGTATGCACATAATCTATACACAACATTCCTTTTGTAAAGGTATAGGTAATCATATAATGAATATCCTTCTCAAAAGGGTGCTTCCCTGTTTCGTCACTGATTATACCTTCACAATAATATTTATCTTCTGTCAATCTTGTCAATATCGCATATCGATCCTGGATACTGGAATACATTATCCCGCTGGCTCTGTACTCCAGCCTTGGTGTCAGGGGCATATCCGTATCTTCCCGGTTACGCTGTGTGTTCTGTAGCTCGTATCGTTTATATACCGTCATAGAAGATGTGCAAAGCAATCCTGCTGTTTTATGGTACAAAATACTGAGTGCTCCTCCTCTGGGCATACAATTTTCTTTATCTGTTATCAGATCAAAGGCTGTTATGGCAGCACGAAATCCGTCTTTATCATGAATATATAAATCCAGTTCTTTGAAATATCTGCTGTTTGAATAGTGACTGGCTTTTTTCTCTTTAAATTTCGGTAGTAAATTATCTTCCAGCCATTCCAAAGTAGTCAGCAAACCATTTACATGTGTGAATGTATGATGAATACAGGGGGCTTCCCCATGATTCTTCAAATCCCTCCCGCCGTAAAGCAGGTCATCATGGGTAATGGTAATCTGGTAGGTCAGTAAGCCATTACACCATTTCTTTAACAGTTCATATATTTCTTTTTTTAACTCCATTTTGCTCCCACCTACCTGGTGCTTATAAATGCATTAATCTGGGTCTGTACTTCATCAATTACCTTTTGTACACCTGCCGCATCCATCTTTGTCATAAATTCATCATAATAAGCTTCCCAGTCGGATCCCATAGATCCATTCCACAGTGCTTCTTTATATTCTGTTACAACAGCGGCACATTGTGAAAGCTCCACTGAGATCGGCTCCGTATCACTCCAGAATCCCATAAGTTCGGATACCTTATTATTCGGGTCATTATTGACTGCATTTATAATGTCTTTATCCCCTTCCATACACCCCTGATTTAAGTAGGCATGATTGGTATTTCCAATCACCCATTTCCAGGCTGCATAAGTGGTATCTGTTCCGCCCTGGGCACCATCATATTCCAGTGTTCTGATATTCTCGTCATCCAGTTTTTCGTAATGAACATCTTCCAGACCATATACAACAGCGTTATAAATTTCTTTACCCTTTTCTGTATTTAAGGCTTCAATAAACATAAGCGCCTCCACCGGATTTTCACAGAATGATGTCACGCCGTTTCCGCCTGCACCCCATCCCATATTGATTGCATAATGATCGTGCAGCCTGAATGCCAGCACTTCAAAACCATACGACTTGCTTAACAAGGCACTCACTACATCATCATCACCATAACTTTGTACAATCTGCACGGCATATGCCTTATCATTTAACATATTTGTATTTTTAAAAGTATCCGTACCCTGCACAGCAGCATCTTTCGGGAACAGCCCTTTCTCCACCAGTTCGCCTGCCATCCGGCTAAGTTCTTTAAAGCTTTCTGTTTGATAAATATTAATGACTTCCGTGGTTCCATTATTCACTGCAATACCGCTGTTATTATCAATTCTGTCCTTCTGGATAAAGTTGCCTGACTGTGCATAATTGATTGCCAATGGTTCCACATATTTTGTCATGCCTGTTGCTTCACTCACCGCCAGCGTAATCTTTTCCATTTCATCCGCAAGTTCTGTAAGGGAAGCCGGATCATCCGTAATGTTAATACTATCTAACTTGTTAAGGTCGGCATACTCTGCATATTCCTTTGGAATGACAATATATCTGTCATTGGAACCCATCTGGTAATTCGGTACAATATAGGTGGAATCATTTACCTTCAATGTATCCCAAAGCCATTCCGGCAACTCATTTTTTAACGCTGCAAATTCTTCTGCATTCAAATAATCATCCAAAGCCAGAAAAGTTCCATTATTTACTTCGCTTACATAATTCAGCTTATATGTCTGTACGATATCCATCTGCTTCCCTGATGTTTGTGCCAGCAATACCTGCTGAGCATAATCGTCACCAATGAAACAGTTCAAATGAATTGACACATGTTCCAGGCCTTCATAGTCCTTCAGCAATTCGTTAACATAGTCTTCCACTTTTTGTGTATCTTGCTGCGGACCGTTTCCTGCATAATACCATTCCAGTATTACAGGATCTTTTGGAACTGCCGGTTCTTCACCTGCAGACTCAGTAGAAGAGTCCTGCATTTCTTCAGACACCTCACTGCTTTTGTCATTGCTCTTTACTTCATTCTCTCCCGCACTTCCGCAGCCGGCAAGCATGCCGACAGTCATGATTGCCGTAATAGATAATGCCAATAGTTTTTTCATTTTCTTAACCTTCATTTTAGCTCCCTCCTATACCAAATTAAAATGTTTATTACTATCTGCAGAATTCTGCAGTATGTAATTAAAGTAAAAATCACTCAGCCTTTCACAGCTCCCAATGTCATACCCTTCACAAAATATTTCTGAAAGAAGGGAAAGATCACAAGCATTGGTCCTGCCATTACGATTGCCATTGCATAGCGTAAGGATTCCAAAGGTGTTAAACCGCTTATTGACAGCAGCTGACCTTCCTCCGCCAATTGCTTCATAAACTCTGCTTCCTTTAGAATTCTCTGAAGTAAATACTGCAAAGAATAAAGCTCCGGATTCTGGATATAAATAGACGATGTCATCCAGTTATTCCATAATGAAACAAGATTCAAAAACGCGATTGTTGCCAGAGTCGCTTTGGAAAGCGGCATTACAATCTTAAAACAGATGTAAAATTCATTGGCACCATCCACTTTTGCTGCATCAATCAGCTCTTCCGGTACGCCTTTATAACCGGCTTTCAGCACAAACACATGGTATGCCACTACCAGAGCAGGCAATATATAAATCCAGATTGTATTATCCAGATGCAGGTAACGGGTATTTACCAAATATGACGGCACCATTCCTCCACTGAACAGCATCGTAAACAAAACAATGAAATTAACAGGTTTTCTGAGTACAAAATTGGGTCTGGCCAGCGGATAGGCCATAAGCCCCATAACCAATACCCCCAGCATAGTACCTGCAAAAGAATAGAGAATTGTCGTACGATAGCTATTAAAAATCTGTATTGGTTTTTCAAAAATCATCTGATAAGCCTGCGTTGTAAAACCCCTGGGAATCAGGGTGAATCCGCCTCTCATCAAAGCATCTTCACTACTGAGTGAAGACGAAATCACAAGCAGCAATGGTGCTATGAACACAATTGAAATGAATATAAAAACCAGATGCAGAACAATCTGTCCGTGTTTCTTTTTGCTGGTTCTCATGCCTACCTCCTGCTTAGAACATGCTGTTTTCAGGGCTTACTTTTCTGATCACCCCATTACTTACAAGTACCAGTACCATCCCTACAAAGGATTGGAATAAATTCACTGCCGCCGATTTTTCCAGGCTGCTTCCAATCAGCGCACGATATACATAAGTATTGATAATATCAGTGGTAGGATACAGAACACCCTGATCCTTCGGCACTTGATAAAACAAATCAAGATTTCCATTGAACAAACTGCCGATTGCCAGTATGGTTGTGATGCACATTATCGGAACAAGGTGCGGAATAATCACATAGCGGATCTGCTGTCTTAAACTTGCGCCATCAATTCTGGCTGCTTCAATCAGAGCTTCATCCATTGACATCAGAGAAGAATAATATAATACGGATCCCATTCCCACACTTTGCCACACATAAACTGCTGTCAGAATCACCGGCCAGTACTTTGCTTCCATATACCAGTTAATACCATCCCCTCCAAACAGACTGATGATCTGATTACACAGACCGTATGTAGGAGACAGCAGTCCGTATACAATGAATGCAATGATGACCATTGACATAAATTTGGGAATAATGACAATCGTATTATAAACCTTTGTTGCCCTTCGGTTCTTAAGATAATACAGCATCAGGGCCAGCGTTACATTTGCCAGCAACCCAACCACCAGGAATACGACACTGTATAAAACTGTGTTTCTGATTGTTCTTACCGCATCCTGAGAGGTAAAAAAAAACTCAAAGTTTTTAAGTCCTACCCATTCACTTCCCCATATGCCCTTATAGGGATTGAATTTTTTAAAGGCAATCGCAATACCCGGCATCGGCAGATAATGAAATACAAACAGAAGAATCAGCCCCGGCAGTACCATTAGCATCATCTGCAAATTTTCTCTGAATGTAACCTTATTTATTCTGCGCTTTTTTTCAGTTTTATAAACAACCATCTTCTCACACTAACTCCCCTCTGTCTGCCATAGGCGGACGTACAAATCAGGATTGTGAATTTTTATTTCACACTATCCTCTCTGTTTTTCCACAACTTTATGATACTTCATCCATACAGAAGCCTCAAGCAACGGATTGTTTGATTCGTCTCGTTTTGTTCGGATTCTTTTCCCTTTCATTGAAATCAGCCATTTTTTATGTTACTTTTATTTATATAGAAAACAGGAAACACTAAAATGAAACGGAAATAAAGTGAGGATTAGAATGAGCAAACTGATGATTGTTGATGATGAAAAAATGATCCAGGACTCTTTGTCCAGATATATCAGCCAGCTGCTGCCGGATTTTAAGATATGCGGCTGCTTCTATAATGGAGAAGATGCGCTGCATTATATGCTTAAACATCCTGCAGACGTGGATATTGTATTGACGGATATCTGTATGCCCCATATGGATGGTCTGGAACTTGCAAGAGAATTATGCAACCGCTTTCCCCACTGTGTCGTCATTATAATTAGCGGTTATGCAGAATTTGAATATGCCAAATCAGCGATTAAATATAATGTTTTTAACTATATGATGAAACCTTTTGATTACGGCAGCCTGGGGCAGTGCCTGCTGGAAGCCAGGGACCTTGCAGTAAAACGCCGCCAATTCTACTCTATTTTCAACCTTTCTGCTGAAACGACAGAATTATTCTTTGATGACCTGATATCCGGTTCTATTTCTTCCGTAAAAATGCTGCAGGAGAAATTCGATACCTTGTCACTTCCTTTCTCTTTTGATCACAATGGAGGGTACCTGGTCAGATTTACGATAGAGAAAGATCAAAAAGCATCAGACTTACATTTTGATACAGAACAGCTTCATGTATCCCTTAAGAATATGCTTCATCTCTTTCTGTCGGACGCGCATTTTTATTTTGTGCGCAAATCCGGATTGGATTATGATTACCTTGCGGTAAACAATGACACAGACATTTATCTTCCCTCCGGTCAGCAGTCTGAGCAAATTGCTCTTAATATAAAGGAACTGCTTGATATACAATGTACGGTTTCATTCTGCCAGCCATTTCATTCTTTAAAGGATTTTATACCAGGTAAAGAGACTCATTTTGCCAAAACACCTGAACCAGATATCATGACTGATTCTCAGATTCAACATGCGATTGATTATATCAATGCGAACTATCACACGGATATCACCAGAGATATTGTCTCGGACCTGGTGTTTCTGTCACCTTCTTATTTTAGTTATCAGTTCAAACAGATTACCGGAACCAGTTTCATAGACTACCTTACCACAGTGCGTATGCAAAATGCCATTGAACTCCTGAAAACCAATATCCCGATTGCGGATATTGCCGTCAAAGTAGGTTACTCACATAAAAATCGTTTCAATGTGAATTTCAGACATTTTACTTCTTATTCGCCGACTGAATATCGAAAAAAAATGCTTTCCATGGGGGATGTGTTCGATGCGTAAGAAATGGGATAAATTAAAAGAAAAAATTACGAATAATATGTTGTTTTTGCGTAATTTTCTGCTGCTTTTTCTATCTATGACTTTTATTTTTTCCATATTTACTGTGTATACCTACTGGAACTCCAGAAAAATCATTGAAACGGAGTTTACTAACTCAGGTGTACAGAATCTGCAGAATATTGCTGTAAATATTGATAATTATATGATGGATATCCGTTATATAATCTCTACCCTTGTGGTCAATGATACCCTGCAGTTCTTTTATGCCTCACCTAATCCGGAAGCAATCTGGAAGGGGTATTATGGCCGGGTTAAAGAACAGCTTGATATCCTTCAGTTCAGTCAGGAAAGTATTCAGGCTATTTATCTGTATTCTGAAATTTCCGGTATGATCTACTCCGGCAGTACTTCTGCTCCCGTAGAGTTCTTCTCAGATAGGTACTGGCTGGAACAGCTTGACCCGGATGAACATGGCTTCAGCATCTTTCCTTATGCAATTCAGAACATGTTTCCCTATTGTATCTGTGTTGCCAAAGAGTTTACTGTGAATAATTCCACAGCCATCGTAGCTATCATGGTAGATTTGTCAAAGGTTCCTCTCATGAAATCCATAGGGCAGAATAGCTATCAGAATGCTTATCTGATTTCGGATGACGGTGATATTATTTACAGGTACCGGCAGGATGACTTAAGAGAACCTCTGGAAACGGTGGAAGAGCTTACTTTGTATCAGCCAGATACAACAGAAACTGTAATGATACAATCCCATCCCTCCCAGACATATTCCATTGCACAGCTTAGTTCTTCAGAATATCCCTGGACCTATGTGCTGGTGACCAATCTGCAGAATTATACATCCCGATTATCCGCCAGTAATGCCCTGCTTTTTTCTCTTTCCTTTGCCCTGCTTGCCTTCGCCATATTATTTGCTCTGTTTTTTACGTTCCGGTCCACCAGACCAATACGGGATATCCGCAATTTTCTGGAGTATCCCGAATTTTTGTCAGCGGATAAAATCCATGATAGTGTTGATGTCAAATTCATTGCAAGACGTATCACACAGTACATCCAGTTAAGCAATGAGCTCAGCGATGAACTGAGCAGCCGAATGCACATGTTACACGACACACAGATACGAGCACTGCAATCACAGATCAATCCGCATTTCCTGTTTAATACTTTGAATCTGATGTATATTCAGGCAACAGATGCTCTCGGTTATGATCATAAATTACCGCAGACAATTGTCAATACCAGCTCTTTGATCCGTTATGCAATTCATGCAGATAAAATGGTGGTGCTGGAAACCGAGCTTTCTCATAATAATGAATATCTTTCCATACTGGAACAGCGCTATGACCAAAATCTAAAAATAATACAGGAAATCGACCCCGATACCATGAAGGCAAAGGTACCCAGGCTCTTAATCCAGCCCTTTGTTGAGAATGCGATTTTTCATGGATTTTCCAAACGGATTGATGGAAATTGTATTTTATCTATCCGTATCCTGCGAAAACACATTCCAGAAGATAACGATATGATTGTTTTACAGATTCAGGATAACGGGAATGGAATGAGCACTGAAACACTCAGCGAACTGCGGTTGTCACTTAATCAGGACGCACTGACATCCGATAAAAATATCGGTTTGCGCAATGTAGTACAGCGTATGAATTTGATTTATGCCGATAAGTTTAACCTTGCTATAGAAAGCGTTTCCGGAGAAGGTACCCTTTTTACGCTTCAGTTTCCGTATATTGAGTAGCCACATATAAAAATAAGCT
>Ga0153943_1000193_pt1 | contig 20569 bp, 22 predicted proteins | sample TSNJ027MetaG_FD_104721 | JGI IMG/M metagenome (GOLD analysis project Ga0153943, IMG submission 104721) | Attine ant fungus gardens microbial communities from New Jersey, USA - TSNJ027 MetaG | ecosystem: Host-associated > Fungi > Mycelium > Unclassified | place: USA: New Jersey, Brendan T. Byrne...
AGCCGCGACACAATGTAGCAAATAGAGCTGACGAATATCTGCATATGTGTCGCCCCGAACCGGAAGTAACGACAGTCAAAAGCAACCGAAAAAAATGTTATTTAGACATTCTGGGCGAAGTTTTCCGCACTGAAAAATCTGCTGTAAACCATCCCCGTGGGCACTGTATGTCTTTCCCTGTGTATGATGTCCCCTGCCGCCGTAAAACCAGTTCTGTACCTCTCTCGTCTGGATTTATCACTATGTAAAAATAAATAAAATATTTGAGAATATTAATGATATATGGTATAATTTGACTTAGTTCTAACGCAGTGCAGACTTCGGGCTGGTAAATAGACAAATATAACACTTTAGCAGTTATGAACAATAAGATAAAGGAGACCTCTGTGGATGGAGACGAAGGAGAGGAATCATATTATTCATTTGGATGTATTAAGGGTTATTGCCTGTATATTGGTAATATTATCACATATTTCTTCAGTAGATATTGATACGCTGGATATTACTTCCGCCCGATGGAAAATAGGGCATATATATAATACTTTAGGACATTCCGGAACTATCCTTTTTCTTTTTATAAGCGGAACATTGTTGCTGTCAGAACAATACCGGATTAATTACAAAAAGTTTTATACGAATAATTTTCTCAGGCTGATTACCGCATATGTATTTTGGATTGTGCTGTATCATGTGATTGGGCTGGTTCAAAGAGGGATTTATACGGCACCCCATCTGAAATCTATGGTTATTGAGATATTAAGAGGGAATGCATCTTATCATTTTTGGTATTTACCTATGTTGATGGGAATCTATTTGGTCTTACCCATGCTGCGGGCTGTCTGTGGAGCCGGACGCCGGATAATCATATATTTCACGGTATTATTTCTTGTGATACAGGTAGGATTTTCAACAATTCTTTATCTGGATTTCCCTCATAAGTATATATGGGTGTCTATGATGAACAGAATTCCGTTTACCTTGATAAATCATTATGTTGGTTATTTTATATTGGGATACTTATTGTCGTTGTGGCTTGCGGAAGGCAGGTTAAAGAGACCGGTGCTGAAAGGAAGTGTGCTTATTTTGGCGGGAGTGATCCTGGGACTGATGGGCGATTTACTGGTGGCTGTGCAGCAGGAAAAGAATTCCGTTCAGTTTAATTCGCTTTTTTCCCTGACTTTATGTTTGAGCGCAGTTGGAATCTATTTGGTCTTCTGCTCCCTGTGTATAAAGTTACCTCCTGCCATCAGTAATTTCATAACCAAGGCGGCAGAGCTGTCATTTGGCATTTATTTGCTGCATCCTCTCATGATTACTTTTGTAAGGAATTACATTTTTACCGTAGATTCCTTTTGGGCGGTCATATCTATTCCGGTGATGACAATCCTGGTATTTATTCTTACCGGAATTATCATTTGGACAATATCAAAAATACCGTTTTTAAGTAAATGGATAATATAAAAAGAAAATACACGAAAAAATATAAATGGAAAAATACACGAAAAAGCTTGAAATATCCGGCTGATTATGTTAGTATACATATTTGTGATATATTAATTTCCTTGCTCCTGTTCAGCAGGGGCCAGAGACCAAAAGGAGGTAACTACATGAACAAGTATGAATTAGCCGTTGTTGTTAACGCGAAGATCGAAGATGATGAGAGAGCCGCGGTTATCGACAAATGCAAAGCCCTGATTGAAAGATTCGGCGGCGCCATTACAGAGGTGGACGAGTGGGGCAAGAAGAGATTGGCTTACGAAGTTCAGAAGATGAAAGAAGGCTTTTACTATTTCATCAGATTTGAAGCTGAGAGCACCGCTCCTGCAGAAATCGAGAGCCGTATTCGTATTATGGATAACGTAATCAGATACTTATGCGTAAGACAGGACGAGAAATAGAAAGCAGGTAAAGTGTGAAGAAAAAGCATTTTCACGCTCCCTGATTCTAATGCCGCCTGCGGCGGCAGATAGGAGCAAATATGAATAAAGTAATTCTTATGGGACGTTTGACAAGGGACCCGGAAGTAAGATACTCCCAGGGCGAGACTCCTTTGGCCATTGCAAGATATACACTGGCGGTAGACCGCAGAGGCAGAAGCAATAATGATGAGCAGACAGCAGACTTCATAAATTGTGTTGCATTTGGACGTGCCGGTGAGTTTGCTGAGAAATATCTGCGTAAGGGTACTAAGCTTGCCGTTAGCGGCCGTATTCAGACAGGCAGCTATACCAACAAGGATGGTGTCAAGGTTTACACCACCGAGGTTATTGTGGATGATCAGGAGTTTGCAGAAAGCAAGAATGCATCATCAGGCAGTAGTAATACAGGCGGATATGGCGGAGGCTATAGCGGCGGATTCGCAGGCGGTAACAGCAATGCACCTGCGCCATCTGGTGCCGGAGACGGATTTATGAACATTCCGGACGGAATCGATGAAGAATTACCGTTTAACTAAGTGATTTGATAAGGAGGCACTGACATGGCTTATAATAGAACAGATAAATCTGATTCTCCAATGAGAAAAAAAGGAGGAATGCGCAGAAGGAAAAAAGTATGCGTATTCTGTGGAAAAGATAATACAATTGATTACAAGGATACCAACAAGTTAAAAAGATATGTATCAGAAAGAGGAAAGATACTTCCTCGCAGAATAACAGGAAACTGTGCAAAACATCAGAGAGCACTGACAGTAGCAATCAAAAGAGCACGACATGTGGCCCTGATGCCTTACGTACTGGATTAAATCCAGGAAAACCGTCATTGCTGGAACAGGTAATGGCGGTTTTATTTTTGCAGATTTTTCTCTGATAACAGGCGTTGATTGTGGATATTGAACAGTAATCAACATGTTTCTGCATAACATTTCCCAATTTGACAAATTAAAATGTAGCATACTGCGTGTATCTTTGGTATAATGTACGATAAAGGCAGAGAAAAACGAAAGGTGATCGAATATGAAGAAACGCATCAGACTAAAAGGCAGAATAAAAACCTACCTTCAATTCAGTATCTATTTAGGTATACTCCTATGCGCCGTAGATGCTGCAGTTTTCCTGATAGATTACCGTGCCGGCTGTATTGTGACCGGGTTTACCATGTTTTATTTTGCCATAACTTTAACTTTATATTTTTACAACAAACCCATAATCATGAACGAGCTGATAAGCTTCGCGACAGAGTACGGTCAGATACAGCGGACCCTTCTGCGCGATCTGGAGCTTCCCTACGCCCTGCTTGACGATGCCGGTAAAATCATCTGGACCAATCTGGCATTTGAATCCATCATCCATCAGTCAAAAGGTTACAACAAATCCATTACCGCAGTTTTTCCCACGATGACCAGAGACAGGCTCCCTGGTGACAGCGGTGTGGATGAAGCCCAGTACGAGCTGGAATATGAGGATCGGGAATATGTCATCAAATTCCACAAAATCCCCTTGAAGCAAATGGCGGAAAACAGTGATATGATAGAAGCCGAAAGCTATAACGGATTCCTCATTGCCGTATACCTGTTTGATGAAACAGCTCTCCATATAGCCCTCCAGGAAGTAGACGACCAGAGTCTTGCAGTGGGAATGGTATATCTGGACAACTACGATGAAGCGCTTGAAAGTGTGGAAGAAGTACGGCGCTCTCTGCTGATTGCCCTGATTGACCGGAAAGTAAACAAATACATATCCGCTCAGGATGGAATCTGTAAAAAGCTGGAGAAGGACAAATACCTTATTGTTCTGCGCAAGAAAGCTATTTCCCAGCTTCAGGAAGCCCGTTTTGACCTTTTAGAGGAAGTGAAAACCGTAAACATCGGAAATGAAATGGCTGTCACGCTGAGCGTAGGTATCGGACTTGATGGACTGACCTATGCCCAAAACTATGAATTTTCACGCAACGCAATAGATCTGGCCCTGGGAAGGGGCGGAGACCAGGCAGTAATCAAGACGCCTGAAAGCGTAACCTACTATGGCGGCAAAAGCCAGCAGGTAGAGAAGAATACCAGAGTCAAAGCCAGGGTCAAAGCCCATGCGCTGAGGGAAATTATCACCAGCAAGGATAAGGTATTGGTAATGGGCCACCGTATGCCTGACGTGGACAGCTTCGGAGCGGCAGTGGGGATATACCGGATTGCCCATGCGCTTGGCCGCAAGACCCATATTGTATTAAATGAAACGACAAATGCAATTCAACCTCTGGTAGACCTGTTTATTAATAATCCGGAATATGAAGAAGATATGATCATCAATTCCCAACAAGCCATAGAGGCAGCCGGAAGCAACACTGTACTGGTTATTGTGGATGTGAATAAGCCTTCCATTACAGAATGCCCGGATCTGCTGCGTTTTTGTAAATCAATCGTAGTACTGGACCATCACCGCCAGGGAACAGAAACAATAGAAAATGCCACCCTCTCTTATGTGGAACCCTATGCTTCCTCCTCCTGCGAAATGGTATCGGAGATTCTGCAGTATACCTATGACAATATTAAAATACGCCCGGATGAAGCAGACTGTATGTATTCCGGCATTATGATAGACACCAATAATTTCGTAACCAAGACAGGGGTCAGGACCTTTGAAGCAGCCGCATTCCTGCGCCGCAGCGGAGCCGATGTGACTCGTGTGCGCAAGCTCTTTAGAGAGGATGCCCTTGAATATAAAGCAAAAGCCGATGCGGTCAGCCAGGCGGAAATATACAAGCAGTTTTTTGCTATTTCCGTATGTACGGCAGAAGATCTGCCCTGTCCCACCGTAATCGGTGCCCAGGCTGCCAACGAACTGCTGAATATCAAAGGCATTAAAGCCAGCTTTGTACTGACTGACTTCCAGGGCAAGATATATGTCAGCGCCCGTTCTATTGATGAAGTGAATGTGCAGATTATTATGGAACATATAGGCGGCGGCGGACACATGAGTGTTGCAGCCTGCCAGATGGAAGGCACAGGTCTGGCAGAAGCCATCGGCATTTTAAAACGGACAATTGATACCATGCTGGAAAATGGTGAAATATAGATTATTGCAGGAAAGGAATGATAATAACATGAAGATTATTTTATTACAGGACGAGAAAAAGCTGGGCAAGAAAGGCGATATCATAGAAGCCAGCGAGGGTTATGCCAGAAATTACATTTTACCGAAAAAAATCGGTGTGGAAGCAACCACAAAAAATATGAATGACTTGAAGCTGAAGAAAGCGAATCAGGACAAGCAGGCGCAGGATCTGTTGGATGCGGCCAGGAGCCTGGCAGATGAGTTGAGTGGAATGACAGTAGTGGTTAAGTTAAAAACAGGAGAAGGCGGTAAGACATTCGGAGCTGTGTCCTCAAAGGAAATTGCCGCTGCCTGTCTGGAACAGAACGGTATTGAAATAGATAAGAAGAAAATCCAGCTTCCGGAAAGCTTAAAAAGCCTTGGATCTTACGAGGCAGGCATTAAGCTTCACCCTAAAGTAACAGCTAAGCTAACGGTAAAGGTGGAAGAAGCCTGAATATCATAATAGTAAGGAAAGGTAAAGATAAATGCCGGCAATGGATGAAACCGTATTAAAAAGAATACTGCCCCACAGTGTGGAGGCGGAACAATCGGTTATCGGCTCAATGATCATTGACAGGGAAGCTATTGTTGTGGCATCAGAATTGATTACAGGAGAAGATTTTTATCATAAACAGTATGGCATTTTATTTGAATCCATGGTAGAGTTAAGCGAGCAGGGCAGTCCCGTTGATCTGGTCACCCTGCAGGACCGCCTGAAGGAAAAGGATGTGCCGCCGGAAGTCAGCAGCCTGGAATTTGTCAGGGACCTGATAACAGCTGTCCCTACTTCTGCCAATATCAAATACTATGCCAATATCGTAGCAGAGAAGTCTATCCTGCGTAAACTGATCCGCTTAAATGAAGAAATCGCCAACACTTGTTATGCCGGAAAGGAAAGCACGGAGTTTATCCTGGAGGATACGGAGAAAAGAGTATTCCAATTGGTGCAAAACCGTGGTACCAGTGATTTCGTTCCCATCAGACAAGTGGTAATGAATGCCATGGACCGGATAGAGCAGGCTTCCAAAAATAAAGGCGCGGTAACCGGAATTCCTACGGGATTTGCAGATCTGGACTATCGGACAGCGGGTATGCAGCCCTCTGATCTGGTACTGATCGCAGCCAGACCCTCCATGGGAAAGACCGCTTTTGTTCTGAATATCGCCCAATATGTTGCATTTAAGCAGAATATGCCGGTTGCCATTTTTAGTCTGGAAATGAGTAAGGAACAGCTGGTGAACAGATTGTTCTCCCTGGAGTCCAGGGTAGATGCCCAACACCTGCGTACCGGTCAGTTAAATGACCAGGAATGGGAGAAGCTGATCGAAGGTGCAGGCGTCATTGGCCGTTCCAGATTGATTATAGATGATACGCCAGGTATCAGTATTTCGGAATTAAGATCCAAGTGCAGGAAATTCAAGCTGGAACATGGTTTGTCCATGATTATCATTGACTATCTGCAGCTTATGAGCGGCAGCGGAAGATCCGATTCCAGACAACAGGAAATATCCGATATTTCCCGTTCGCTAAAGTCATTGGCCAGAGAAATGCAGGTACCGGTACTGGCACTTTCCCAGCTGAGCCGTGCTGTGGAACAGCGCCCGGATCACAGGCCCATGCTTTCGGACTTGAGAGAATCAGGAGCAATTGAGCAGGATGCCGATGTTGTCATGTTCATATACCGTGATGATTATTACAATCATGATACGGAGAAAAAAGATATCGCAGAAATTATTATTGCCAAACAAAGAAATGGACCCATCGGAACCATAGAACTGGCATGGCTCCCCCAATATACAAAATTTGCAAATTTACAGAAATAATATATAATAGAGATACACTACTACAAATGAGGACAGGCTGATCAGCTTGTCCTTTTTATGACTATATTGACTATAACACAAAGAAACCGGAAAGGGGAATTACAATGGGAAATTATTTACTGATTTCAGACGCAGCCAAAGAAGTACATGTGGAAAGCCATGTATTACGCTATTGGGAAGAGGAACTCCATCTGACCATTAAACGTAATAAACAAGGACATCGTTATTATACAAAGGATGATGTGGAACGGTTCAGGCAGATTAAGAGCATGAAGGAAAGGGGATTGCAATTGAAGGCGATCAAAATGATATTAAAGGATGGGAAATTGGATGTGCTTGTACCTGAGAATGATCTGGAAAACAGCAAGGCAGTACATAATAAAACACAGGCAGAAAAGCTGATGCAAATGAAAAATGTCAAAACACCGGAAACTGTACCTGATGAAGCAGTGGATGAAATGGCTATCAATATCGTGGAGAGCAGGGAATTAAGAGACCGGCAGGGAGAGACCAAAGAAGAAAAGTCAAAACGGCTTCAATGGCTTTTGCAGCAGCTGATCAAGGAAACCTTGCAGGAAAATAACAAGGAGCTATGCAGAGAGATTAAAGAAAGCGTGGTAAAGGAAATGGATTACCAGTTCCGTGTCCAGGAGGAGAGGGAAGAAGAAAGGGATAAGCAGCAGACAAAACGCAATGAAGAATATTACAAAAGAATGGATGAGCTTCTCCGCAAAAAGAGCAGAACGCGTAAAACAAGGGAAGAGAAAAAAAATCCAAAAGAGAGTATTGATAATAATATGGCATATAAAACCGAAAAACAGCCACAAGGGGAGGAAAATAAAAATAAAAAGAAAAGGCATTTCATCTTTTGAAATGCCTTCACCCTCGCGTAATTGGCTGTGAATAGTTACTAACCCTGTTCAATTGTGCCAACCGGACACTGACCGGCACAGGCACCGCAATCGATACAAGTATCCGCGTCAATTTCAAATATACTGTCGCCCATGGCAATTGCACCAACCGGACATTGAGATTCACATGCCCCACAACATACGCATGCATCACCTATTACATAAGCCATAATACCATCCTCCTGATATAAATTATCAATAACTTGTATTTATTGTAATATAATTGGACTGTGATTACAAGGGGTTTCTTAATGAATTATTGTATTTATGTATGTACATTGCTACAGCGCGGTTTTTGCTGTTTATATCAATGTACCATTACGTTTTGCGGAAGCTCGCTGCGCCTCTTTTTTATGCCGTTTAAGATAATCTTCTTTTTCTCAATGGCATCTTGTTTTTTAAGTGCAGGTACCCCTTTTAATTTATATTCCTGCCCCAGGTTCTCATACTTGGATTCACCCATGGTATGATAAGGCAGGACATCCAGGGCCTTCAGATTACTGAACTGGCCGATGAAATACCCCAGTTCAAACAGATAATGATCATCATCCGTATATCCGGGAATAACCACATGACGGATCCACATATCCACCTTCCGGTCATTTAAATAAGCCACAAATTCCAAAATCCGATTATTAGGCTGTGCCGTAAGAGCTATATGATGTTCCATATCAATATGTTTGATATCCAGCATAACAAGGTCGGTGAGTGTCATAAGAGAGTCAAGCTTGGCTGACAGACCGGCATTATCCGGATTGTAGGATATACCGGAGGTATCAATGCATGTGTGTATGCTTTTTTCCCTGGCAAGTCTAAAAAGTTCCAGCAGAAAATCCAGCTGCATCATCGGTTCGCCTCCTGTAACCGTAATGCCGCCGCCTTTGTAAAAACTGATATTTCTTTCATACTGCTCAATGATGTAGGAAGCCTCCATAAGTGTACCGCCATCCATATCCCAGGTATCAGGATTATGACAGTAAAGACAGCGCATGGGGCAGCCCTGTAAAAAGACTACAAACCTCACACCGGGGCCATCAACAGTACCAAAGCTTTCTAATGAATGTATTCTTCCCTGCATTATGCACTCCTCAATAATGATACATATTATCATTATCATTGTTACAAAAACCCGGGAAGGCTATTCTTCCCGGGGTGTAAATATTGTGTAACAGTTTAAGCGCAAGATCAACTGTTACTTTATCCTGCCCGCTGTCAGATCTTATCGTGAAAAGTACGGGAAATGACATCAGCCTGCTGTTCCGGTGTTAATTTAATGAAATTTACTGCATAACCGGATACGCGGATGGTCAGCTGGGGATAATTCTCGGGATGCTTCTGCGCATCCAATAAAGTTTCTTTGTTCAGTACGTTTACATTTAAGTGATGTCCGCCTTTAGCTGCATAACCATCCAATAAAGCTACCAGATTATCAACCTGTGCTGTGTTTGTTTCCATAGTCCAATCCTCCTGTTTTCATGTGAAAATATTTACGTGTTCCTGATTTACTGTTAATTATCATCCAGACCTTCGTGAAGAGTAGGGACACTGCAGGCCAAAGGCGTCCTGGAACAATCAGAAGATCTGAAGGTTTCAACCTTTTTGGTGCTATCGGCATTTTGCGGATCCGCCGCACCGGCTATGGCCTCCACATTAACATGGCCAACGCCGTTTGCCATGCCGGAATCAAGCATTTTTACAAGGTCATCAATCATTTTTTCCTCGTCCATAATGTCCCTCCTTTTATTTAAGATATTGTACTTATAGTCAGTTGTTCAGGTCAAGATCCAGGTCAAGGTCACCTGCAAATACCTGGTCTTCTTTCCCAAGTGCACCGGGAATGACGGTGAAGGTATTGGAAATTCCATCCTGTGCGTCATTGAAGGGCAGCTTTGCCACGGTAGACAGGGCAGCTATCGCACCTTTTGTATCACGTCCATGCATGGGATTTGCACCGGGAGCAAAAGGCTGGCCCATCCTGCGTCCGTCAGGTGTATTGCCTGTTGCCTTGCCATAAGTTACATTGGAAGTAATGGTAAGGATGGAAGTGGTAGGCACACCATTTCTATAGGTATGGTGTCTCCTGATTGCACTCATGAACTTGTGTACCACATACTGTGCAATGCCGTCCACACGGTCATCATCATTACCATATTTCGGGAAATCGCCGGTGGTCTTAAAGTCTGTAATAATACCATCTTTATCCCTGATTACTTCAACCTTTGCATATTTGATTGCAGACAGGGAATCGGCTATGATAGAAAGTCCTGCAATACCGGTAGCAAAGTAACGTTTTACATCTCTGTCATGAAGTGCCATCTGAGCACGTTCGTAACAGTATTTATCATGCATATAATGGATAACATTTAAAGTATTGACATATACTTCAGCCTGCCATTCTATCATATCAACAAATTTCTGCATAACATCATCATAATCAAGTACATCACCTTCTACCTTACGGTATCTGGGACCGATCTGCTTTTTGCTTACTTCATCCACACCGCCGTTAAGTGCATACAACATACATTTTGCAAGGTTGGCACGTGCGCCGAAGAACTGCATTTCTTTACCCATAACCATGGAAGATACACAACATGCGATACCATAATCATCACCATGGGATACCCGCATCAGATCGTCGTTCTCATACTGGATGGAGGAAGATGCAATCGACATTTTCGCACAGTATCTCTTATAATTCTCCGGAAGTCTTACAGACCAGAGTACAGTCAGATTAGGCTCAGGAGAAGCACCTAAGGTGGTTAAGGTATGCAGATAACGGAAGCTCATCCTGCTGACCAGGTGACGACCGTCAACACCGACACCGGCCAGTGATTCTGTTACCCAAACCGGGTCACCTGCAAAAATCTGATTGTATTCCGGTGTGCGTGCAAACTTAATCAAACGCAGTTTCATAACAAAATGATCGATAAATTCCTGAATCTGCTCCTCTGTAAAGGTACCGTTCTTAAGATCCCTCTCTGCATAAACATCAAGGAAGGTAGAAGTACGTCCGAGACTCATTGCCGCACCGTTCTGTTCCTTAACAGCTGCCAGATATCCAAAATAAGTAGCCTGAACAGCTTCCTGTACATTCGTGGAAGGTTTGGATATATCACAGCCATAGGAAGTTGCCATTGCCTTCATTTGCTTTAAAGCCACAATCTGCTCTGAAATCTCTTCACGCAGACGGATTACATCATCAGTCATAACACGACCGGTGGAATTCTTCTGATCAAGCTTGTCTTCGATCAGTCTGTCAATACCATATAAAGCAATACGTCTGTAATCGCCGATAATACGTCCGCGGCCATATGCATCAGGCAGACCTGTGATAACATGAGAAGAACGGCATGCTCTCATATCTTCATTATAAACGTCAAAACATCCTGCATTGTGTGTCTTTCTGTGTGTTGAAAAGAACTCGCTGATTTCCGGTTCCACTTCGTATCCATTATCGGAACATGCTTTTTCTGCCATACGGATACCGCCATAGGGCTGAAGAGAACGCTTAAAAGGCTTGTCAGTCTGGAAACCTACGATAGTCTCTTTATTTTTGTCTAAATAACCAGGTCCGTGAGAGGTGATGGTTGATACAACCTTGGTATCCATATCCAGGACACCTCCGGCATCTCTTTCCTGTTTCTGTAAATCAAGTACCTGCGCCCACAAATCCCTGGTGTTCTGTGTAGAATCAGCAAGAAAAGATTCGTCACCATCATAAGGGTGATAATTCTTCTGGATGAAGTCACGTACATTTACTTCATTTTCCCATTTGCCGCCTACAAAATCTGTCCATTCTGGTCTCATTTTATATAGCCTCCTGCGAAATAAATTAATAAAGCTTCGTTTAATTGTTTTTGTATTTCATGCTTACATTATATGTAACAGGATGGAAACAGTCAAGTTACATAGTGTACTTTTTTAGGTACAAAGTCCGGGTTATCAAGGTTTTCAGGAATTGTATCTCAAAAAATACATCCTGTTAAATTAGGATAAACGAATTCTGATAAAATATTTATAAGCAGAAATATAATCAAAAATAAACAGGCTTGTCAGGATTGTATTAAAGTATTATACTATGGTAACAATTATTTCTGTAGCTTTGCTGTGGAGTATTTGATTGGATAGCCGTAAAACGGCGGAAAGGAGTCAGTAAATGAGCGAAATCACGAAGGATATTACAATTGGGGAATTACTGCGTACAAACCCCGATGCAGCACCGGTATTAATGGAGAGCGGTATGCATTGTCTTGGCTGCCCTGCTTCACAGGGAGAGACACTTGAAGAAGCAGCCAATGCACATGGCGTTGATGTGGATGAACTGGTTAAAGCAGTGCAGGCCGTTTCATAAAGATTTTGTTAAGCCCAAGGGTGGATTCCGGAATAATGAGGAATTTCCTTTGGGCTTTTTACCTGCTTTATAATTGAGCAAGGCTTCTGATTGCATCATCCTGCAGAATAATATCAAAATGCTCTTCCATATAGGAGTTACCGGCAGGAAGATTCTTCTGGAGATAGCCATACTCGGAAAGGATATTGCATGTTTTGTTGAAAACACGCGGATCATAGTCATCCTGAGCTACCGTTAAGAGATAAAGATCGCTCTGCATATCCTTATAAAGTGTACTTGTTCCCTGATAGTAGGGCATCAGCATTCCGGCCACGGTTATAAGATGCTGCAGTGACTGGAACCGGAAGGTATGAACAGGATTGGCAGCTTCTTCTGTGTTCTCTGCCAAAGCCGGTGTTTTTAATGTCTCGCCGGCTTCCTGTGTATTATTTTTCCGGCTTTCATGGAGTTTGCGGAATAAATCCATAACTTCATCGGAAGTTTCCAGGGAATCGTCAATCTCGTCATATTCTTCGTCACCGTGTAAAGAAGGTGCAAATTTGGAAAAGCGGGTATCCAGCTCCTCCGGATCTTCCACCTTGGTAATAATCAGGACGATACACTCGGCATTCAGAGGGATGGCTTCGATCATCAGGGGGATATCCTCTGCTTCAAATCCAAATTCAAAACTTGCCTGCTGCATCATATCACGAAACAGATTCTTGGCTTTTTCAGTTCCGTAAGCCAGTTCGCTAATTTTCAGTTCGCGGCTTGCCAGGTCCTCCCGGGTAAGTGTACAGCGAATCTGATTCTCATTTACTTTTTCTATTTTCATACGACAACCAATCCTTTCTACATTAAGAATGCAGGTAACAGTCGCGTGTAAATACTACGTTTACACTTATATTATACGGTATTTTGGATAAAACGTAAAGACCATAGTATGACCGCTTTTATGGTAATATATTCATCCAAATGGGTAATATTCAGCAATTATACAGATATTTTGCTGAATAAAAGTATATTATACTTTTGATTACGGTAAGTCAATAGCGGGAAGCAAGTTTAAAAAGTTTTAATATTTTAAAAGTTAGTACTTGCCAAAAAAGGAAAAATAAGATATAATCCATCCAGAGAAGCTTCCGATAATGTGTACCAAAAGGAGGCAGACAGTCTAGCATCATTTATATTTTTGGGAACAGTCCGTTCCGCATATCCCTATGATTTAGTTTATTATATGGCAGAAGCAGTTATTCTGACAGCTCATAAGGATGTCTTACAAGTAAAAGTGCTTGTCGGTTATTATATCCCATTTTTAATTTTCACAATTATAATTCATTTTAAACATTAATTTATAACCATTTTAAGGTACTGTCGGATGTTTCTCGGTTTTTTATCTCTATTTAGCTCATCTGTTTTGTTATTACCATATTTTCCTATTTTATTTACAAGACGCTTCACAAATTAATATATCACAAAATTTCTTTTGGAGGGAAGCGATTGAAAGGAGGGTATACTATTCTTGTACAGAGACAATTATATAAGTAATGTTTTGCAGGATGCAAGACGGGAATTGCAGCAAAAGCTTATGAAAGAACAGGAAGCCGGTGTGGAGTTATTTGTTGATGGCAAAAAAGCCGCACCGGATGAAGTAGCCAGAAAATGCGTGCAGGAGGATTCGGTTTATATGCCGGATTACATACTGGATGATTATGGCCGTTTGAAACAGCTTCGGTTTGATAAAGTGGAGTAACAGGTAACAATAGTCAGTGCCTTCTACACATTATGTAATAATATATTATGTAATATTTATTATGCAATACCGTTAACGATAAGTGAGATGCCTCTCATGTTGACCGCAATGCAGAATTTTGTCAAAAATGGTAATGACGCAGTATGAATAGTGTGCTAAAATGTATCTGACCGGCTTGAGCTGACAGATTCTCTGACTCAGCCGGAATCAGATACAGCAGGCATGCATAGGAGGTATAATGTGAAGAAGGTAATACCGGTTGTTGTTGCATTGGTTTTGATTTTGATTATAGGTGGAGTAGCAGTGGGAATGTATCTGATTGATAAGTATTCCTACTCAAAGGAAGCAGCAGATCTTGATGAATATTTTCAGGTTTCAGGCGAACAGCTTGCTATTATTATGCAGGATGAAATGCTTGCAGATAAGGCCCTGTCCCGTAATGGTACCTGTTATTTTGAACTGTCAACAGTTCATGCATATATGAATGAAGTGTTTTATGCAGATAAAGCAGAAGGGATTCTGCTATATGCCACAGATGTGGATGTAATACGTACAGTCTTTGGGGAAAGTATAGCCAGCAGTGCGCAGGGAAGTGAAGACCTGGGATACATTCCTGCATTTATTGAAAATGATACGGTTTACGTGGCGGCAGAATACGTGGAGCGTTTTACCAATTATTCCTATACGGTATATGAGAAGCATGTTCAGGTTATGACCAAATGGGAAAGCAATCTCATGGCGGCTGTCCTGAAGAAAACTGCAGTACGGCTCAGGGGAGGCGTAAAAAGCCCTGTAATACGCAACATGGAAGCAGGAGAACAGGTGGAAGTCCTGGAAATGATGGAGAGCTGGAGCAAGATAAAGACTTCGGATTCCTATATTGGTTATGTGGAAAATAAGTTCCTGGACAGTCAGACAGAAGTGGAAGATGTTCCGGTAACCCACTATCAGGAACCGGAATATACCTCTATTCTTATGGAGGGTAAATTATGCCTTGGCTGGCATTCCATAGGCGGTACGGCGGGAAACGATACACTGGACAGCGTGGCTGCTGAGTCAAAGGGAATGAATGTGATTGCACCGACCTGGTTCAGCCTGAGTGATAATGAAGGGAACTTCCGAAGCTTTGCCACCGCGGATTATGTGGCAAAAGCCCATGCTTATGGCCTGCAGGTATGGGGCGTGCTGGATGATTTTAATTACAATATAGAAAATAATGCCGGAATCGATGTGTATGAAATCTTGACTTCAACCAGTAAACGTCAGAATCTGATTGAGAAGATTATAGAAGCTGCAGTCAGCTATGGACTGGAAGGTATCAATCTGGACTTTGAGAAGGTCACCTCTGAAAGTGGTATACATTATGTGCAGTTCTTAAGGGAGATTTCCGCAGCCTGCAGGAATGCCGGTCTGGTATTATCCGTTGATAATTATGTGCCTCTTAACTTTAATGAATACTATCGTTTGGATATTCAGGGAGTCTTAGTGGATTATGTGATCATCATGGGTTATGATGAGCATTGGGGCGGCAGCGGCAATCCGGGCAGTGTTGCCAGCATAAATTATGTAGAAAATGGAATCAAAAAGACATTGGAATCCGTACCTGCCCAAAAAGTGGTAAATGCTCTGCCGCTGTATACCAGAGTATGGAAGATAGACGGTGCAGTTGTAACGGATGATAGTCTGTCTGTCCGTAATACGGCTGATTTTCTGAGCCGCGTGAATGCAGAGCCGGAATGGGATGAAGAAACCTGCCAGAACTACGCAGAATGGACATCAGGCAGCGCCACCTATAAGCTTTGGATTGAAGACGAAGAATCCATAGAGGTAAAGCTGAAGGTAATGAGTGTCCAGAATATCGGCGGAGTAGCGGTCTGGAGACTGGGAGGCGGAACCGAAATAGTCTGGGAACTGATCCGGGCTTATGTGGAACAATAAAAAGTACAGATTCTTGCTGTAATAAGGCTGTACCAGATAAATGTCCATACATTTTTGCAATAAATTACTCATATATATAAATTAAAATAGTTAGCCGGCATCCAATGGCACCGTACAGTAGGATGGATACCGGAAGGGATGATGAATGAGTGATTTTCAGCATAAAGTATTATCCATGATCATGGGAGTATTATTGGTATTGTCCATGTTGGTGGTGGGAAGGGAAGCTGCCGCTTACACAGAAGAAGTATTCTCCCGGAGTGTGGTGACAGGAGATATTATGCCATGCGTTGTGATAGATGCAGGACATGGCGGATTTGACCCCGGCAAGGTGGGGATTAACGGAACACTTGAAAAAGATGTGAACCTGCAGATTGCCCTGAAGCTCAAAGAATTCCTGGAAGCAAATGATATCCGTGTAATCATGGTCAGAGAAGAAGATACCGGCTTGTATGATGAAAATTCCTCAAATAAAAAAGTGCAGGATATGAAAAACCGGATTACGCTGATAGACGAAGCAGACCCGATATTGACTGTAAGTATTCACCAGAACAGCTATACCGAAGAATATGTGCATGGCGCCCAGGTTTTCTATTATAAGACCAGTGTGGAGGGTCTGGCACTGGCAGAGAGTATCCAGAACAGAATGATCATGACGCTGGATCCGGAGAATACCAGACAGGTGAAGGCTAATGACAGCTATTACCTTCTGAGAAAAACAGGGACTCCGATTGTTATAGTGGAGTGTGGATTTTTGTCCAATCAGGCGGAAGCGGAGAAGCTGAGTACACCGCTGTATCAGGAGAAGGTGGCTTGGGCTGTACATATAGGGATATTGCAGTACTTGAATGCTAAGGAATAGATTGCATTTTGATAGAAACTATCGTAAAATGATAGCATCATTTAAAGGCAAAGAATAATTGTACGCCAAATTAGTTTACAATAATATGGCATATATATAAGAATATTTAGAGGAGTTAACAAAATGACTGATAACGAACTGTTGTTAGCATTATCTGATATGCTGGACAAAAAAATTGAAATTATGCAAAATCAAATAAAAAATGATATTGCTGAACTTAAGCAGGATGTTTTATTGCTAAAATTAGACAATGAGAATACTATTATGCCACGTTTGCAGAACATTGAATCTTGCTATACCTCTACATATAAACGTTATAAGAATAGTGTTGAAAGCTAGGGTTTATAAACAGAAGGATTATGATCTATGACAACCTCTCTACTCAGGCAGAACAGGGCAGTCAAACGAAACTTTATATGCTGATGCCTCTGTTTCATTGATTCTGTCCTGCAGCCATTTTAGATACCAGTGTTCAGTTTCGCCTTCAACACTGAAATAGTACTTTTTTGTTGACTTTATTTTTCCCATAATCATATTCCGCTTTCATCTAAAAGTAGTTCTTCGAAGATTGGAGTGAAATCAATATCTTTAATTGCGCCATACTGGCTGATAAAATAATTTTTCATATAGTCTTCATGTTTACGAACCCCCTTTTCGCCAGTTGTTCCAAAGTCTGATAATGTGTACAGGGTGCTATAATGATTCTTATCATCCCTTTCTACAAACTTGATTTCGTCTCTTCTGAAAAGATTCGAATTCAAAAAAATCGGATTATGTGTATTGAAGATAAGCTGTGCGTGATGAATTTTAATATCATCATTGTGAAAGATATTGATGATACTCATGAGCGCCATAGGATGGATGGATGCATCAAATTCGTCTACTACTAATGTTCCTCCTGTTTGCATTGCTCGGATAACTAATGGAAACATACTGATAAAGCGAATGGTGCCGTATGATTCAAACAACTCAGCAGCCATCGCTGTTGTTTTTTCATTCTTTGCATTTTTAATGATAGAACACAGTTTGGACTCGGAATCCTCATCACTGATGACATATCCGACAGTATTGGAATTGATTCCAAATAATTTAGCCGCTTTGTCCGTTGTTTTCTCAACATAAACCGTCTTTTTCTGAGGATCTACAAATCGCCTGGTAAGCTGAATGGAATCTGCACGGTAAATTACCATAAATTTATTGGTAAACCAGTCAGTTATTATTTTTATGAATGACTGGGAGAAAATAAGTTTAAAACCATTGGTCAGAAACAACTCCTCCAGGTTTAAACTATTTCTGGCAATTTCAATAGCACTCGCTGTATTTTGCAGAATGGATTCCGGAAGATATTCTTTCAGGGCTTTTAGATTTCCAAAAGTCAACCCTTCCTTCCGGCTGAATATACTATCTCCATTAACGACCAACTCTTCTGATATGATTTTTCTTTCGTGGCTCTCATCAAGAAATAACCCCAGATCCATACAAATGCTATAATGGATAAGTAGTCCATTTTCAAATATGCTAACAGAAAACTCCGTTGGCTGCGGTGTGGACAGACTGTTGTTTGGAATGAGTTCCAATGCGGAAGCAGCGGAGTTAGGTGATGTTTTTTCTATTTTACACCAAGGTCAACACTTTTATTATGATTTTGCGAAAAAAATGCAAAATTAAATAAATACATATAAAATGAATATTATCATCATATCTCTTTTCCGGGATAAAGATTTAGTATTGGGGGTAAAAGGAATGACAAATAATACAGTGCTGATAGAAATTACTTCACTGTATTTAGAGATTTCAGAGGAGGTTAAGGGTTTAATAGATTTTTACATTACATAAAAGTGTATTAATAATTAATTAATATCAAACAGATCATGTTGACTGATAAAAAAATTTATGGTACGTTGACACTGCAATAACGACATGGCGATTGTATCAGCATACCTTTTACTATGTAAAGAGGCTATGCTACATTTTATAAACTACAAATTAAGATAAAAGAGAAAAAAATGAAAAAGAATAAAATGAAAAAGAAAACCAGATTATTATCAATACTTCTTTTAATTACAATAATGTTGAATGCATGCGGAAATAATAAGCAGAGTGAAAGTAAGGAGATAACCGAAATAGTTTTCGGCTCCCATATGGATACAGAAATTAATAATATCCATAAGGATGGAGAGGAAATAACATATAGCGTCAGGGTGAATAATGGGAGAGTGATGTGCAAAACCACATCTATTTCAGGAACTTATTTTTATAATATTGATGATAACTTTAATAAGACCCCATTCCAGATATTTAACCCGATTTTCACAGATGTATTGGATTATACACTGGACAGTGAAGGAAATGCCTATTTTATCCTATTGGAAGCAATTGATGATGAAGAGAACATTTACCTTAGAAAATATACAACAGACGGTGGAGAGACAAATGTAAAGTGGCTAAATGAATTTCACAAGGGGGATAAAGATGATTGTTATGAGTGGAAGGTTGTAATTGCACCAGATAAAAATATATTGGTATACTCAAAATTAGGTTATTTGTTGATTAACCAGGCTGGGGAGACACTTGAGCAGGAAAGTTGGGAAGAAGAAAAAAACTATAGTGTACTCTGTTTGGATGAAGACCTGATTATTTTCCAACATTACACTATTAATTTTGATAGGGTAATCTCAAAAGTTGATAAAAACACAGGTACCATACAGCAAATGGAAAATATACCATCATCGGTTTATTTTGATATCGTAAAATATACCGACCATACGGTATTAATGCGTTCGGATTCAGAACTATTTAAGTATGATTATAAAGAAGAAAGCATGGAAAGCTTATTCCGTTGGTCTGATTATGGTATAATCGGGGATCATATATTAATGATTTATATAAAAGACAATCTGCTGCATTGCCTTGTATATGAGAAGGGAAATCTATACGATGTATCATTAATGGAAGATGAAACAGGGAATCAAAAGACCGAAATTATACTTGGATGCATCGGGGAAAATATGATGGTTCGAAATGCAGTCGTTCAATTTAATAAAAGTAATTCTGATTATAGGATAACAGTAGCAGACTACTGGAATGAAGATGAGAATCTGGCAATAAATAATATGTATCATGACATATTAACAGGCAAGGGACCGGATATTATAAGAATGGATAGCTATATGGATGATTCCATGCTGGGAGAAAAAGGGTTATTGGAGGATCTGAACCTATATCTGGACAGCAGTAAAGTGATTGGAAAAGAGGATATTGTAGAAAATATTTACGATAAACTGCTATGTAATGATAAATTATATATGTTGCCGACTAATTTTGGGCTGGAAACCATGATAACAAATAAAAAATGGGTTTCGGAGACAAAAAAATGGAATGTGGATGATATCATTTCTATTATAAATGCGAATCCAGGTATAGAAAAAAATTGCTTCAGTAAAAATACGATGCTATATTATTTTGTTTTATTTAGCCTGGAAACAAGCAGAGAGAGTGAAAATCACATTATAGACGAAGATTTACTGAGAAAGTATCTGGAACTTGCAAACCATATGCCTGATGAAGATGTTTTTATTGCGGATGATACATTAAGGCGGGATGGGAAAATATTATTTGAATCTCGTGTCATAGATTGTATGAAGACATTCATGTATAAAAAAACAGCGTGGGGACCAGATTACACCTTTGTAGGATTTCCGGATGTGAAAGGTAATGGCATGATGATTATCCCGGAAAATTGCTACGGAATCAGTACACAAAGTGCCCATAAGGATAAGGTATGGGAATTTATCGAAAGTTTCTTTACAGATGAATGGCAGGAAGAAATAACCCCAAATTATGATTTTTCGGTCTGCAATAAGATGTTGGATAAACAGTTTGAAGAATCTATGAAGATTGTAATGTATACAGATAGAGAAGG